>Ga0194133_10005878_pt1 | contig 15401 bp, 5 predicted proteins | sample TA2KigOf40mmetaG_FD_155448 | JGI IMG/M metagenome (GOLD analysis project Ga0194133, IMG submission 155448) | Freshwater microbial communities from Lake Tanganyika, Tanzania - TA2015055 Kigoma Offshore 40m | ecosystem: Environmental > Aquatic > Freshwater > Lake | place: Tanzania: Lake Tanganyika...
CCTGAAATTTTAGAAAAGAGAGATCCAATTGTATCTGAACTATCAAGTGTTGGTCTTGTGGGAAAAGATAAGAGAATTAGATAAACATTAAGCATGAGAAGAATATTATCAAAGCTTTAATATCTGAACTGGAAAATTATTTAGTCAATGAAATCTTAGAGCTTTTTGTGTGAGAACAATAACTAAGGTATAATTCTGTGCTGTTTTTAGAAATGGAGTTTGAATTTTCAAAACAGGATAAACATTGCTCATGTAAGCATTTAGCAAAACAAAAATAAGTTCAATACCAATCATTTCTGGCAAAGGTTTAGATGTGCAAGTCACGACAGTGAATCATATGAAGACCGATTGGATTTCCATCGACTTCAAATAAGCTGAAAGTGAAGCAAAGGGGCCATAAAATAGAATCATAAATTGAATTGGAAATTTCGTAATTTGGATACGTAATTTCACTTTGCTCTTTACTTAAATTGTTTTCTTAGCTGATTGTAAAAATTTAATTTGTATTGATTGTAAAAAAATGATTTTCATGATTGTAAAACTTCGGAAGAAAGGAGTAAAATTGGGCCCTAAAATAAAATTCAAGTTTTTGGTTAACTTTGCCAAAAAAAATCTGAGATGCACTTATTGCTGTTTGTATTTAAGTTTTCCATGCTAAAAATAGGAATTAAGTCCTTCAAGGTATGTCGTAAATGCTTGAATGCTTTTTGGCCTTCAGACATGGATTCTGTAAGATGTGAAAGTGATGAAAAAAAAACCTTAATTTTGTTTAAAAAAGCGTCTAAGCCATCTTTTGATTCATTCATATTTTTATGGCAGATTTTTCAAACACTGGGTCTCAAGAAACTAATTAAATTCATAATTTGTTTCAAGAGTTTCAAAGTTAAACTGTGAACAATGAAATTTTTATTTTCCAAGCCACTTAGTTAGGACTGAGATTGATTTTATAATATTTTTTTTGGAAAAATGAAATAATTTTCTTAGATTTAAACCTCTAGATTGTTTTTCATTATTGGTTTTATTATGAAAGGAATTTTTCAAAACCTGTTATGAGCTACAAAGAAGATTTTTTTATAAGAGATTGAATGATATGAATATTGTTTGGTTGAAAACTGAAACTCTAAAAGAACATGATGCTTAAAATGGTCATTTCTACCGATTTGCTTCTCTCAAACTTCTCTGTCAATTGATTCGATCAAATGAAAAATGTCCCAAGGCCCAATTCTAGGTCATGAAAATTCTAATGCAGTCACGCTTAAAGATAAATAATAAATGGATTTGTTCAAAGTAGCCTCTGATTGATGAAATAATTTATTTGAATCTCTTTTCAGCTCATGTGTGACTCTATTCGCAACTCATCGTCGAGCTCAGTCGTCAGCGACTTGGACCCAATATGGAGTATTCCAGAATTAAATGCTGAGCCAGATGAATGCAAAGATCATTCAAGCCAGGTTAATATATTAAAACTAAATGATAAAGTGATTGAAATAAACCAACACAATTTTTTGCTCGAATATTTTAGATTATAAAAAATGATAAACTGCTGACAGATTCTCTGGACGAGAATCAAGATCCCTCATCAGTAGCCCAACAAATTTCTAGTGTTGAGGATTGTCAATTGCAATCAGGACTTCCAATAAAACTTGAGCCTGGGCTAACACTTGGACTAGCAGTGGGAAGTGATGGGGAATCTCTTCCCGAATCTCCTGGTAGTATAAATGAAGGTAAAGGTTAATTTAATCAATTTTTATTATTTAAATACTCCAATACTTTTGTGTGAGAAAGGCTATGAAATCAAATTAATTGTTTATGATATTGTTTTGGAACCTTTGCACAAAGTCCATCAAAAAGTACTTTTGGCAGAAAAATATTATGCCTGACCTTTAGACACCCTCATTTATGCATTGCTCATCAATGTGTAAAAAGATATTTGAAAAAAATCGCTCAAGAAGTTAGTAAGAGAGATATTTCAACTGAGCCTTGCGCACATATCGTTTAGCTTTTGCACCGTTATTTATGGTTTTAACTGAAATTTGAAATTCCATGTTCAGTGCATCAAAATTTTATAGGTGTCCAAATTTTAAAATCATAAAGAACAGAATTCTGTGAGGTGTGCATTGCACAAATTTTAATGATGATTTTCATGAGTTTTTTTAATTGACCACTGGAGTTGCCCTGTAACATGATGGTTAACTCAGTCAGAATTGATAGTTATGCAAAAATCACATAAGTTTTGTTTAGGACACAAAATAGCATTCGACTCCATCTTGTGTTAAAAAAAGTGCAGATTGAAAACCATGTTTAAATCAATGCACTTAAGGCTATACTGAGAACAGCATGCAGGGATTGGGGTTTTGCAATGTCTAAGGATGAATTAAATAGTATTTGCAAAAGGGCCTCGCCAGATGAGTGGGACCAATTTGCATCAGTCTCAAAGGCTACCAAAATAATAAGAGGCTAACAGCCTAATTAAACCATTGCTTGATCTGCTAAGTAAAGCACTCTTTGTTGAACAAAAGAGATGGGGCTTCAGTAAATTCTTTAATAACTTGAAGACCACGAAAGGATATCAATCCTCGCAAAACAGACTGGCATGTATGGAGTAAATTGTTGAACCATGGCTAGAATGTTGATGAAATTAGAATTCTGATGAAGATAACCTCTTGAAAATTTAATCATTTCTAAATATAATGTGACTGTACTTTTGAATCATTGAAAAAAGTTGAACCTGAAATTGTCTATTAATAGCCATTTTTTCATTCAAAAAGGTTGTTTAATTCTTTCAGAAGTGGACAATGCCTTTTATATGACAAGTTGCATGGTACGGAGCTCAAGCAATGGGTCAATTTATACAAGCAGCTCAAAGCACGACAATCCAGACGATTCGGTCTCATCCTCTGCAAGGTTAGAGTAACAGAAAAGATCTCAATTTTCAGTCCGAACATTTTACTAGATTCCAACTCTAATTTTCAGCTCTGGCTCTGTCTGTAGCTCAGTCTGTGCCGAAGGGGATTCTGACGACCGATTTAGTGTTAAGGATGAGCCAGTCAGCCGTCCATCAACTCCTTGTAGGACTGCTTCATCTGTTCCAAAGTTGACTGGAAAGAGACAGCCTTTGATGCAGCCGATTGTCATTCGAAATGAGTCCGGCTCAGGAGCTTCCACAAATGTAAGATTCGACTTTCATTAAACAGTTCCTGAGAAAGCTATTCCTTCCTTATCCGTACAAAATATACTCATGAAGTGAAAAACATCTGTGCTTCATTTCTGAGAATCTCATCTGTAGAAAGTGAGATTTTCTCACAAGTGAAAAACATATTTATTAATGTTTCCATTTTTATTGAATTATCATAGTTCAGATCAGCAGTCTTTTACAAAACTTAAAAGTACTTTATTTTGAATGATTAGCAATAAAATTACATTGAAACTAATACATTTTGAATACCGCACCTTACAATTTATGGAGTACAACCATTCAAAATAATTTAATGCTATACTTTTGTACAAAATTAAGTCTGTGGATTCAAATTGTGGTTTGGGGTTTTGTCAAGTTGGTTTTGTATCAAAACTCAACAACACTGTTTTACTTTTGTCAAGTAAAATGATTTTACAACTCAGAGTATTTTTAATACAGATCTCTGTTGGTTCAATCTCCCAAATGTTTAATTATTTAATTGAGGATTTTTCATTATATAGTTTTTGGTGAATTCCCACACGTTGCTACGCAAAAGTTCAGCCGTCCGGCCATCTGCAACAGCAGCAATCTTTCTCTCACCAAATTACAAGAAACCAAGAATCGAGTTGGCAGAAGCAAAATTGATCAACATAAAAGTAGAACAAGATTCAGGTAGTTTTACATTTTTCAAATTCTGAATCTAAATATTTATGGGCTCTTTTGCCAAACAGCTGTGATTGATTGATATCTCCAAATACAAGTGTTTGGCTTCTATACTTGATTTAGAGCAACACCCCTTTAAGTAATTAAAGGAAGCCAATTTTTCCATTGATTCAAAAACAATTGTAAACTTTTAAGGCTCCTCGAACGACTCCAGTGGATCTAATTTGTCTTTTCAAGACAGCCGGACTGTCAGTCATTCAAGTAACCCTTCTTCCTCCAGAGCCAAGAGTATTTCAGCAGGGTTAGTCAATAATCCCCATAGCTTCACTGTCATTCGGGCCACTAGCTCAAAGAACCACACAGGTGTTGCCAGGACAGGAAATACTACAAAAGTTGTTTTTGGACAAGCTCCAGTGGCAACAACAAGACATCCAATTCAAACCTCATTGATTTCATACCAGCCGGTATGGCATAGATCACAATCACCCACTTGAAGTTTAAGACATCAAATGTAGCTTATTTATTTTCAGAAAGGTGCTATTGGGGAGTTATGCCTCACAGAGGAGGAAAAGCGAACTCTGGTCTCCGAGGGTTACCCCATCCCACAAAGACTCCCTCTGACAAAAGCTGAAGAGAAATCCCTGAAGAAGATTCGTCGGAAAATAAAAAACAAAGTAATTCATCATTAAAAAAAAGAAATTATTGATAATCCAGACTCTAACCTAATAATATGTTTTGTAGATATCTGCTCAAGAGAGTCGACGGAAAAAGAAAGAGTATATGGATACCCTTGAGAAGCGGATGGAGACCTTTTCATTCGAGCGTGAATCCATCCTTCAGGAGTTATCTGACATGAAGAGTGAGCTAAAGAGACTAAGAGCAGAAAACGACGCTCTCAAAACCATTGTTTCGAAATGTGGAATTACTTGCTCTATTTAAGAACGAAAAAGTTCCCCCTCGTACCCCAATATTAAAAACTTTCTTGTGAACAACCCAATCCAAGATTTTATCATATCAGTTTAATTATTCGTTTTTTTAGATTCATTGCAATGATTTGAGTGTGAAAAACGAGAAAAAAATAATATTTGTTTGAATTGAATACCAATTCAAATATTTGGAATAGAGCTTAGGTCGTGAATTAGAGCAGCAGAGTCCAGCCATTAATCAACTGAGCATTGTTTTTCTCTTTTTATCATTTTAACATTTCCAATCATCTATCAATACTGACTCTCTAAACATAACTTTGAAAGGTTATGATCCAAAATATGAAGAGTTGCGTTAAAGACACAAACTTTTTTTTAGTCCTGAGAGGCTTTCGCAGGGAAAAGAAAAATCTAAAATCTAAGATTTCATCTCATGTTAACGAAGTATTTTTTTTTGTAAATATTCCATTCAAATGTGTTTTGTGCACTTCCCACGACCAGTTGTTGAATTTTCATAATTTAACTGCACATTTAAACGAAAGTTTTGTATCTGATGTGACTTAAATGTTGCTCAGACCCTCGTCAAACTTTGTGATAAAATGTCTTTTTGGTATGAAGTTGACTGAAATGGTCGAATATTGAAAAATCTGTTGTTGCTATTTTTAACACTTTTTCGCAAAATCTTTTCTTGAGGAATGAAAAATTCGACCCTAGAGAACATTAAATCGGTGCAAGCGGTTGCTCAACCGTCAATGAATTCATTCGTGCACAAAAGCTATGCAAGAGACCAGAAACAATGTAGAAAAGCAACTTGAGTCCACAAGACAAAATTCAGACAATCCTGTAGTGATGAAAAATCTACTAGAGATATGCTAGACTATATAGTTAGTGCCATTTAAGTAAACTAATGTTTCTTTTGATTAAAATCCATCATCCCTCTGAGTGGGGCGAGTGTATAAAGTCTCTTTTGTCATATAGGATTTCAACTACATTTAGAATTAATTGTCTCTTTGAATTAGATTTTTGCACTAGGGAGTTCTTACTTTATTGACAAAAATTTGCTATGGCCTGTGAAGTAATTGTAAAACCAATACAAGTACAGTTTTGATTTTGAATGTGTGTTTTATCTTATATGAGAAAACTTTGTATTAATATAACCAATCTCATGAAAAGATGATTTTAAAATTACATTTTTATGACTGAGATCTCAATTCCTATTACCCATAATTTAAAAAGAAATATTGATATCCAAAGAGCACATGTACTTTATTTAATCTACTTTCACCGAATTTCTTGACAATTGCATTAAAGACAAAGACTTTCCGATAGTCGACTTAAAAAGTTTTGTGTGACTTTTATGCTGATTTTTATTTAGCTCTAAGCAAAAACAACTCCCAAATGAACTGAGTATCATAAAATGCACAATTTTAGTAGGAGATTGTTGCCTCTTCCAGCTTTGTTTCAATGCAAAATTAAGCTCTTATTAGATTATCAATAGTCAATTTACACTAGACAAACCTGTTAGTGCTCAGTGAAAAATTTCTTAATTTAATTTCTGATTCTGACCCGTCCGGATTCACTTTGAAAACTTGTACTTATTTTTGTTTTGCGTTTCCAAAGATTTCCTTAAATGATGAGATGCTTTTTTGATTTCTACATTTTCCTTTCATAAGTTTGACGAAGCACTAGTTGATTAACTAGTTGTTTAAATTTGTTTCTGTATTTAAGTTACTCGCTGTACAAAATTTTGTGTGTGAAACTGGTTTTTTCATTGAATTTTCATTGAAATTGAATTGTAAAAATTGTAAACAATAAATGACATGGAAACTTTGAGTGAACAATAAAAGTAAAGAATAAAAGCTTTTTTGTGATTTCAAAAATAAAATTAAGTAAATAAATCTGTATGGAGTCCTAAGAAAATTGACAAAACTCAATAAAGTTGGAAAAAGATGAATTTCACTGAAAGATAACTTTTCATGAATGAAGTTGAAGTATTTGCAGACCAAACATTCTTTATATTCATACTTTTTAGTCTGAGGTTTCCAGGTAGCAGATTACACCTCGATCCTTGGATCACAACCACTGCGAGCAAAAGGATCTTTGCATGGCCTGTTTCTTTTTTGTAATTTTGACTTCAAAAATGAGTTTATGCTCAAATATTCTGGTACTGATCATGTGGGTTGTCGTAGCTCCAGGACATTCAACGGGCAGTGAACTGTGAGGTTTAGAGTTCAATCCCTGGCCCTGTAAAAACCTTTGCTCCATAGTAAGCCTTAATTTGCTGTTTAATGCGAATTAGCTCACTCAGGGAGGTCTTCAGGTCAAAAGTGAAATTATAATCATGGAAGTTAAGTACACTAATAATTTTATGGTTAAATTATTGAGAAATGCCTCATAAGATTGACACAGAGCTGACGTAAAGTCTACTCTATTCATATAATATTTGTAATAAAAAATCATTTTTCCAGTAAGCCACTTTTACCAAGTAAATTGAACCATTTTTATAGCTTGCACAGAAGGACTGGATCAACTTTTAAAGTATTTTCAAATTCAAATTGGAATAAAGAACTTGGAAATGTTTCCTTATTTGAGTCTAGAAAAGATACAAGAGGAAATCACCTATGTTTTGGAAAGCAATTAGTTTTTACTGAATATCTCCAGTCTTCAAATGCTAGAGAATACTTTCAAAAAAGTTGAGATTTGACCTAAGCAAATCAATACAATACAAGCTTTTTGATTGATATAAAAACTGTATTTCTAAATTGGCTGAGAAAAAGAAGACATTAAGTGTAGATCTAAAAATGGATCTGGCCAAGGCAGAATAATGGCTAATTTGAAATAAGAGAAGTCAGCATAAGTCTTTCAAGTCTAAAATCATACAACACCGGTATAATTTTCGGGCAATAACCAACTGGATTTCTGGTCGATTTACCATTAAGAATTGTCTGGGAAGTCTGAATTGCATGTTTTAAGTTTATAAGACCTTTGATGTTGGAAGTGATGATGTCTTTGTTGTAAAAGTCAATTGTAAATACAGGCATTGATATAATCTTAGCCAAAAAAAGCTCTCATCAGCAGACCCTTCCTTACTTTTCTTGGTGAGTGGTTTTCATTATCAGAACATTCTGACACCTCATAAAGTAATTTGCTCAGTGATGAGGCTTCCTGGTTGGATTCCTGGCCAAGTCAGTCCACCAAAAGGCCTTACATAATAATGAAAACACAACTCTATACATTATTGATTCCAAGAAAAAAATGCCACTTGCCTACCGATGATTCTTGCCAAAAACGTAGTCATGAAAGGTATTTTTGTTCAAGGAAACTATTTTCAAAACCTTTACCAGAAATTCTAATTAGCTTTAAAGAAATTCGAGTAGCCATTTCTTAGATATTGAGACAAGAATTAACAATTTTTTGAAACTATTTTACCCTTAGAGTACCCCTTGCAAATGGTCTCATGAAAGCCTCACAAAGCTGTCAATCGAGCCCACGATCCTTTAATTTTGGGGTATTATTGAGTTTAGAGGGATACCATATCGATTCATCTACAGGACACTTCAACTACAGACAATTTGATTATTACAGTTTGACTAATAGTCGATTTGCCTACTACCAGTTTGCCTAATGACTGTTCACCTTATCATTGCTAACCTAACCTAACCAACAACCAACCCCAACCCCCCCCCTCCCCCCAAAGCTTGTTCTCCCCTCCATACCGTACGGGGCATGTTCCCCCTCCCTAATCCTGTAGGGTTGGGTCAGGTTAGGTAGTTATTAGGCAAACTGGCAGTAGGCGAATAGTCATAGTAGACTAGTGATGGGTCCGGGTCAAAAGTTTTTGGACCTGGATCGGGTCGGGTCAATTTTTTGTGGCTTGGGTCGGGTAGGGTTGGGTCAGGTCAGCCATCTATGGTTTGAGTTTGGGTTTGGAAAATTTTCCACAAAAAATGTTAAATTTTTCAATTTTTTCCCATTCGAATCAAAAAAATATCTTTGGGTCGGGTCAAAAAGTACCAGGGTCAAAGGCAGGTTGGCCTCTTATTTACTGCGGGTCAAAAGTAAGCTCGGGTCGGGTCGGGTCAGAGCCCATCTCTATAGTCATTGGTCAAATGACATTAGGCAGTAAGGGAATCGACATTTTCCCGTTTAGGTGCACTCAAACATGAATTATTCAGATTTAAATACTTAAAGTTGATAATTTAGTCATTTAAAGAGACTTTCATTTCAAATCGTTTTTTACTTTAATGATGCTTGTAGAGGGTCAAGTTTTCTGCGTTATTTAAATGCAACATTCCAATATCATAAAACAAGTCTCATTTGACAATTGTCAAATTTTAATTTCCTTTCAATTTAACAATAAATAGCTTATTGACTTTTCAAGTTGTCTATTTGTAAAGTTGTTCATGTTGATGAATAGGATTTATGCATATAGCTGGTGTTTGAAATAAGATCAAATTTCAATTTGTTAAAATGTCGGGCTTTTAAAGTCGTGAAACAACAAACAATTGTAGATTACAGCCTCAGGTATTTCAAATGAGACTTACACAAATCAGGGGAAATAAGAAAATATGTTAAAGGGTTATATAACCAGTTTATCAGTTTTGAGATTTCAGATCCCATCCCAACTGAATCAAAGCTGCACTTAATATAATCACTATTATCTTTAAGCCTAAATGGAAATGGTTCATTATGGACTCTTTCGATGTAATCAAATCCTTTTTAAGAATCTTATCATAGCCATATAATCATTTTAATAAAAGTCACAGCAGATTACTATTACCCTGACTGAGTTGCCTTGTTGATTTTTTTCTTAATTTGGGGTAGAAAAATTGCTGACAAAGTTGCGGATCGAGGTCACAACCTTAGACCTTGGTTCTCAGTCAGGTACCTATATAACCACCCAGCCATGGAAAATACTTTCATCTTTTAATTCTGAGGATCTGTTTTATATTAATAGCTTAACCTCATCACATTTTGAGAAATGTTGGGTATAATCAAAATAAAATATTTCAAAATGGTAGATCAAAGTATCGAGTAGAGTTATTTTTCACCCTTTGAATCTGGATGAGAATTGAATTTCAATCATTCATCGTACTTTCTCTTAACCTTTGCTTTCTCCATCACGACATAAATATAATCTTAGACTTTTTATCATGAATCTACTAAAAGATTGAATGTTCGAATGATTTAAATTTCCTTTTAAAAATTTGTCTTTGATTTATTTGCCTATGTACTTTCATCAAAAGTGTGGTACTAATTTGGATTTCTATTTTGAAAATTTCACCTTTTTTGAACTAATGCTAAATATAAGAAGATCAAAATAAACTTTTTAGTTGAAAACTTTATTCTAGCAAAACATTTTTACCTTTCAATTTTAATAAAAGACTAATTTTTTCGCCATTTCTAATGAATCATTATATATCACAATGAAAATAATTTATATTTCAATGTTTTGACAAAGCTGAGTTTACAAGGAAGAATTCAGCTATTTGAAGTTGGATGTCAATACACATCAACAAAAAAAAATTCCCCTCAAAACCAGATGACAAAGGAATGATGATTTGTATGGGGAGCTGAATAACTAATGCGACAGAGAAAGTTTCAAAAAGACATTTAATGAAAAAATCAATTCAAAAATCAGGGTTTTAAATTTCAGTTGATTCATTTAAACAATTATCTTTGTTGTATGTAGTTTACTTGCATGTGAAGGTTTTCATGTTTATGTGTTCCACCTAAAGTCCGTCAAATCTTTTTGACCGAATATCTGCAATAAATTTATGTATCCCCCCAATATGTGTTGAAGCTTTTTTGTTTGTCTACATATTTTCATCGGAGCTTATGTCATACATAATATTCCTGGGAATTATGCTGTCAAGCTCGGGAAATGCAGATTTAAAAAAGCTACATTCGTTACCGTCGGTTCTTGTTTCTCAGCAGCGTAGATTTTTGAATGGTTTTGAAAAAAAAACCCAGTAAAAAATGCCAACTGTTATCCAAAATAAAAGTGAAACTTTTTTCCCCTTATTCGTCTTGCATGAAATTCAGTAAACCAAATATGAGTAAAGAAAAGCTTATATTTGAAAACTTTGAGGTCACAACTTTATAATAATAGTGAATGGTATAATTAGATGTATCACTTGATGAAGCAAGGAAGAACTTAAACCACCAATAATGTTCAAGCTTTTTGGCAGGAGGTCTCCCTGGACAAGCATGAGTGCAAAACTTTTGAATAAAAATGCAAAAATATCCTTAACCTACATGTACAATTTACGCACTTCCTTAAAGGCGTTTGGAATTTTAATTCTTTTAGTACTTTTCTCACCAAGTTGTTGAAAATTTGCACTCTACCATGATATTTTAAAGTGTTTTGAAAATTACGACAATGTTTTTCTTTTGAACCTTTTGAAATAAAAATTACAAAAACTCTTAAAAGAACGAAGAGGCTATCAAAATCTTTTCGTGCCAAGATGACAAGGCATGTTGTGATAAGGAAATCAGAAAAAAAATTCAGTAAAAGCTGAATGTCTCATCACAAACCTCCTTCTTCAAAGATCTGAATGAAGAATTGTTTGATTTTAATATGTGAATAACTTATTTTCTAACTCGGAAACTTGAGTATTCTTGTCAATTGCCATTTCTTTATTTCAAGGTGGTCAACAATGGCTGCCCTTGTAACTTTTTTGCTCACGCAGGCGTCTTCAAACTATGTGCTTCTGAGTTATGAAATGGCATAACATGAAGGACTCGGTTGCGGTTGTGAAGATCATGTCTTGCCCAATGAAGCATCCAGCCAATGATCACCACAGATTTATATTAAATCAGATAAGCACAATCTCCAGACCTGGACCATTGTCAACTCCAAATGGAAATTTAGAGGCATGAAATTTAGGTTTTTGGCTCGGCAGTGATCGTTTTGATACAAAAAACATTTTGTAATATTGTATTTGTTTCCACCGAATATTTGTCTTGATTTTCATTCCTGAAAAAGACATTTTGGACAAAACCGCATCGATTCTTGCAGAAATGGCTGTCTTAACCAATAAAAGTAATCAAGTAGTTATGTGTATGGGTAACCATTGAAAGCGTTGGAAGGCAGACAGGATTATTATTTAGCAAGATCTACATCATGAAATTAGCACCAGAGACATTTTTTAGTGTTTCAAATGTACGAGCAAGTGACTGTAAGTCTCACACTAAAGTAATTGATACAATCTGGAGCATGACTCAGAAGCTATTTTTACAATCTCAAAACCATCAGTTGCATTCAACTTGCCCAACTTCAAAAAGCTTGATTGTATCGTGGAAATTTTTTTGTAATACACTTTTTAGTACTTCCGACTCACTAAAACAACTTTTGTGAGCAACAAGATGGCCAAACATGATAACTTTAATTGCACTTTGAATCAGTCACTCAATCTTTGGAATGTTGATAAGGGAAAGCTGATTTAAAGTGAATTAAACCTAATTTTTTCAGCTCTAAAGAAAAGCACAGTTTGTCTATGACTATTTAAAATTGCTTAGCTTGCTTCCATCTACCAGTTGGCAACTAATATGAAACAGATTAGGATTTGCTTCCATTTAAGGACTAAATCAATTAGCTTCACGCATCGAAATTGTTCTATTGTTTTTCTAGAATGGCTGTAGGTTTGGTTTGAAGCTTGCAATTTCCAGAGATAAAATTAGTTTTCCCAGAAGTTTGTTTTGGTTTCTGGTATCTATGGGTGTGTCTGAAGTCCACAAAAGTCCACTATGACATGGACACAATAATATGCGATTAATTGATGATTAGGGAACAAAAGTGGATGGAATCAACAAAGACTTACCAGAACTGACAGCGAAAAATAACCATCAATTACTATAATTAGAGCAGCAAAATTAATTTTCGCTCAAAATATTAATTATCAATATGTTTATAGTAAATCTATTGATCTATATTTCCAGCTTTGTGTTTTGTCTGTGGCAGTAAAGAAGTTAATGTTTCTAACATTGGCTGGGAAATGTGTTTTTCTCATGGTCATTTAGATTACAAATTGCGAGAAGCAACACTTCATTTCCATCACTGGGTCACGTAATCAATCTCAAACCATTTGTATTTTAAAGCTACGAACACTTGTTCCGTCTCTGATTAGCAAGCAGAACCTAAACTAGCCCTCTGCAAATCCATCATTGCGTATGATGATGGTCAGTAAAATATTTTTTTTGCAAGGCGGCGGACGTCGTCGTTTTTAAACATGAGATAATATTTCAAGGAAAAGAAAGATTTTCACTGACAAAACAGTGTCTAAAAAACAGATTGCTTTATGCAAAAACAAGATGTGAACTTTCATTTCACCTTTGTTCTCTATCCACCATGATTAATTCAGCTTTTATTGTATGCAAATGTCGAGACGAGATGGTTTTATCGAAAAAACGCTCGTGTTATTTTCATGCCATTCATCCGAAATTTTGCTCCGAAAAACACTTTTCATTTTTGATAAATTGAAACATCAAATCAGTTTGATATATAGCAAATAAATACAGATAATTTTTTGTTGCAATCTGTTTAGGGTGGTGTATATATAGCTCAAGCTGAAAACAGTGGATAGAATTCCGACCACATGCCAAACCAAACTTGGAACAATCCATAATCGATGATGTGAAATAGAAAAATAGCTCAATTTAGAATTCTAGCTGCTACTCAAGTTGCAATGCTTAAATATGGATGTTAACAGGATCGAACAATGATATTTTTTCTGTTGTTCGATAAAGCAATGCGGACTTTTAATTTTCAACTTAACGACACTATTATTCTTTCCAAAAACTGTTTCTTTAATCTACGCACACCACTAATTGTCCCATTACCAAATAAAAACTGGAAAATAACGAGATTTGTATGCAAGATAAAATAAAAACGGAATGGGAACGTTTATTGCGACAAACCAAATTTGGATTTCAGCAAATGGTTTTATGAATCTGGAATAGCAATTAATTTCAAGAGAGAATTTTCAACACATCTTGAGATCAAACATTCTTCATTTAACCTTTTAGATGATTTGCCAGTTAGAGCTACTTTAAAAAAAATTTCAAATCAAATGTTTGGTCACACGACGTTGAAAATAGACTCCGACAAATAATGCCTTAATCAAGAAAGAAGTTTTTGTGCTCCCAAAGATTTTAGATAACGTTAATTTGGTGCAATCAACTCACTTTTGGAATGCCATCGCATGCTTCGTTACACAAAACTGGTCAATTGTCAGATGTTTAATTTAGTTGAAAATCTTTTGAGTCTTCCTCACTGACTCACTGCTTTATTTTTATTGCAAAAACAGCCTGACGTTCATTTTCATTCTTGATTATTTTTAATGGGTATTAGTGGATTTTTTTGGTGTTTTGGCTAAACGCTAAACGTGTTAGTAAGTGGATGGATGTGTGCATAGATTCAAATCTATTTGGCGAAGAAGCCACTACACCCATTTGGCAAACATTCTGTAAAAGCTTGTCTACAATAAAATGCAAACCTCATTTGAGCACACATTTGCGTCTAGGAAAAAAATTAAAACCCTCGAAAAAGAATTAATTATAGCCTTGTGACTTGCAAGGTTGTTTTAAAGAGAAAAACTCTTTTTTATCATTAAGAGCCAGAAAACTCTTTATGCCCTGAGCTTGTAAAGTATTGACCGTTCCAGCTGCCATATATTATTTCTATTTGAATGATCTTGTTATTTTCACATAGCTCGTGTTTAAGAGTGCACAACAATGTGGGGGGACCACCCGCAGTAAGGACGAGGTCCCTCAACTCCTAGCTCGAATGACATTCGTAAAAGCACCACAATTTATTGCACATCAACCGTGAGAATAACGAAATAGAAAGTGGAAATAAACTAGATTGATTCAAAAATAGGCTATTTGTCCTGTTCATCAGATTTATTCTTTTATTCTTTCAAAGTAAAATGTTGGAAGCACAAGGTACGGTATAAATATATAACACAATCAAAAGGAAATCAACGTTTGGTATATTTAAATTTTGTCAAAAATTTTCCATTCGATAATTTGATTATTGTGACCGTTTCTTATTGATTTTCATTTGAATGGTGCATTTGGTGATATCCGCATCAAAATTTGCACAAATTTGATATGCTCATCGATCTTCAGGCGGTTTGGTGTGGGGTGGGTGCGGGTGTTATTGGCGTTGGTCCATTCCTTCCTTCCGTTCTATTCTGAACAATTTCTGAAAATTTCTTCAAAACATTTTGCTTCTGCTAGATTAACCCCTCAAATTTAATACTTTTTGGTTGATGTCATACCATTTTATGCAAATTTTTGCACCACTTTTACCTTTGTTTTATTATATGTAGGGTTTTTTTTCAATTAGATTGTGAAATGCATTCGTTGCTTTTTGGACCAAGTTTATTTTATTTCATATACATACAAGAGAAGAAAAATAATTGGATTAGAAATATACACATAGCAGGAATCACGAACTGCTGTCAACCCAAGCATGCGAGAGCTCGGGACGAACGAATGTTTCAATTAGAAAAAAAAGTATAAAATTAGAAAGTTTGTCTACCGTTTGGTATGCATCTCATCTCAAAACAAAAGCATCATCATTTTAGTTTCAAAAATTCAGTTCGTCCTTCTACAAAAAAATGATCATTTCAGTG
>Ga0194133_10005879_pt1 | contig 15400 bp, 29 predicted proteins | sample TA2KigOf40mmetaG_FD_155448 | JGI IMG/M metagenome (GOLD analysis project Ga0194133, IMG submission 155448) | Freshwater microbial communities from Lake Tanganyika, Tanzania - TA2015055 Kigoma Offshore 40m | ecosystem: Environmental > Aquatic > Freshwater > Lake | place: Tanzania: Lake...
GAAATGACTCGCCACCATCTGAATTTACAGATATTAAGGAAATCTTCAATCTTTTGAGAAAATACAAAAGAGAAGGTGCAATAGTTAAAATGATGAAAGACGACGAAAAAGACGGATTATATGAAAACTAATATGGACTTATCAAAACTAACAATGGACGAACTTATTTCTTTAAGAAATAAAATTGAAGGATTCATTCATTCATATGAAGATGGGTATATCTACATTTGTTCTGTTCGTCAGTTCGGTAGTGTTTGGGAAGAAAGACCATCTAGTTTATATTCATTAAAAGAACTTTGTAGTGAATACAATGGTGACAACGGTATTGTTGATGTTTATACTAACAATCCAAATTTAGAATTTCCTGAAATGGAGTTTTATAACTATGGAGATGTTATGTATATCAAATCCGAAGATGATTATAGAGAGTGGATTAAATACATTAAGAGTAAAAATTTTATTGAGGATGTGACACAACGACTTGATGAGTGGGAAAATAGGGATAGTGTACCATTTCAGTACCGACCATCTTTTGGTCCAATATGGACAAGAGAAGATCTGAATGAGTGGATTTCAGAATTTGAAAATACCAAGTGGGATTTTGTTGAACCAAGATCTATGAAGAAAGAATATTCTGAAGAAGATGGTTACGAATAAAAAAATTATTATTAAATTTGTATTATGAAATATTTAGGAGTTAGTTTAATTTATTTAGGTTTTTTCGGATTAGTAGGATCCGCAGTATACTTTACAGGTAGTGGACAATGTCTATGGGCGTTGTTATTAACATCAAGTTTAAATTTTAAAGATAATGGAAAATCAAAATAGCGTAGCATACGTAGGAAAAATAGGATCAGTATCTGAAATATCAGGTGCTGACAACATAGAATTAGTGACTGTTGGTGGTTGGAACGCAATAACCAAAAAAGGAGAATATAAGGTTGATGATCTTGTTGTTGTTGCAACTACTGATGCTGTAATACCAAAAGAACTATCTGATGGTTTAGCTGTTACTAATTACCTTCGTAAAGGTCAAAGAGTTAGAACTGTAAAACTTCGTGGAGTTTACTCTGAATGTTTAATAATGTCATTAGGTCAAGTTTTCAAATCAAACATGTCAGTAGACGGGTTTGTTGAAGGTCAAGACATGATGGGTGTATTAAATATAACTAAATACGAACCACCAGCAAAAGTTATAACTTTGGTTCCGGGAGATCGTAAAATGAAGTATCATCAAAATCCAAACTTCCACATATATTACAAGTTTCCCAACCAAAAGAATGTTCCTGATATGTTCAATGAGGAAGATATGGTTGTTATAAGTCGTAAATTACATGGAACTAATGCTCGTTACGGTATAGTTAGAAAGAAAAAATTATCTTTATGGGACCGAGTTAGAATGTTCTTTGGTGATAGATGGGCAGGTTTTGAATATGTAGTAGGTAGTCACAACGTTGAGAAAGGATCCGACTCACAAGGTTTTTACGACACTAACGTATGGGAAGAAGTTGCGATAAAATACAACATAAGAGAAAAATTGTGGGAACACGTTAAAGATACTTACGAATATCTTGAAAGTGGTTTTATAGTGTATGGAGAAATATATGGTGCTGGTATACAGAAAAACTACGAATATGGTTTAACTGATATAAAATTTGCAGGATTTGACGTTGAGGTTGATGGCGAATACCAACCATATATGAGAGAAAAGGCACACTTTGAAGTGATGGATCTACCGCAAGTTGAATTGTTATACAGCGGTACTTGGAATAAAGAAATACAAGATAGTTTTGTTGTGAACAACTTCATAGAAGGAACCAAAGTTCCACACGAAGGTATAGTTGTGAAATCTGTAACTGGTGTTCGTAATAAAGTCTCAAAATGTATAAATCCGGACTATTTGATAGCAAGTGAAAAACACAATTTTGGAGATTCACATTAAAAAATTTTAATTTATATTAGTTTTTTTCTATTAGTTATATATTTATTATATATGGGACGATTAAAAAAATATTCCACAGAAGATGAAAAAAAAGAAGCTCAAAAAAAATGGGCTAAGGAGTATTATTATCGTAACAAAGAAAAAATAAATAAAAAGGCTATGGAAAAATATTATGGACTACAAAAAAATTTACAATCAGATAATAGAGAGGGCGAAGAGTGAAGAAAGAATTAAAAGTCCTAATTTTTATTACGAATCTCATCATATAATACCTAAATGTTTGGGTGGTGAAGGAAAAACCGGAGAATGGAAAACACACCCAAACATTATCTTATTAACAGCAAAAGAACATTTTATCGCACATTTATTATTATGTGAGATATACCCTAACGAAAAAAAATTAAAATTTGCTTTATGGGGAATGTGTAATCAAGATCGGAATGGTAAAAGGTATAAAATAAATTCAAAACAATATGAAAGGATTCGTGATGAGTTTGCAAAGTTAATTTCAAAAACATATAAAGGTCGACCCGGTCACAATAAAGGAAAACCAAATCCTAAAACCGCATTATCAAAAATTGGTGTACCAAGACCTGATTTATCTGAAAGAAATAGATTAAGAAAAGGAACCCCAAAAAATTTACCAAAAGATTATGTAAGCCCTTTAAAGGGTGTAAAACAAAGTGACGAATTAGTTAAAAAACGGGCAGAAGCAAAAAAAAGAAATGGTAAATGTGTTCTACAATTTGATTTAGATGGTAATTTTTTAAAAAAATATGATTGTATGACTGATGCTTATAATTGGATGAAAGATAATAATATTAAAGGTGATATTAAATCCAATTTATCAAATAGAACAAAAAAAGCCGGTGGATTTATTTGGAAATATGAATAAGATTGTCTATATTTGTATAAAAAATTAAAATATGCCTTACGTAAGAATTGATATAGATTTAGATGAAATCTATGATGAAATGGATAGACACGATAAAAGAGAAATGGCCAGTTGGTTATTTGATGACGGTGTTTTGGGTTCACATCCTAATGCAGAAATTAGAAAATTAGTTAGAGATGAAAATGATTCACTAGGTGAAAAAGAATTTAAAGACGCTCTTGAAAAGTTATGGAATGCCTATCACCGACTATCCAATGAAGATGAATTATTAATTAAACAAATAGCAAATAAATTATGATACAACCGGCAAGAGAAATCATTTACGCAGTATGTGATAAAACAGGAACATGTGATTCTTATTTTGGGTTTTTTAAACAAGAGAGTGATGCAAAAAAAGAAATTAAATTACAAGCCGAAAGAATGAAAAACGAACTTGGAATGATGGATCTTATTATTAAAGATGATAGAGCCGTTATTTTAAAAGATAATAGAGTTGAAGAACTTGTAATAATCATTCATAGTTATGTCGTTAGATAAAGAAGAAAAACCATTAGGTTTAAAAATTACACATTTTATTACAACAAACATATTTTGGTACTTTATATTTTCGTTAATTTATTGGAATATTGATTGTAGAGAATGGTGGTTAACACAAAGTGTTTGGGGTAGAGTTATAATAATATTTTTGGAATTAAGTTTATATTATTCAGCATTTAAAGAAAGTAAAAATGGAAAAGATTGAAATATATGTTAGGTTTCCTAATGAAAGTAATCACTATAACAAAATTAAAATCGACCCTTCCAAAATAACTAATCCAAGAATTTTTACAGATGAGGTATTTTTCAATATTGATGGGATTACAGTTGCGACATTAAAAGAAGAATGGGAAAAAATTGGAAACGAGAGTTAAGAGAAATTTTAAAAAAAAATAATATGAGTGAAGAATATATCGAAGAAACATTAGAATATACTGATGATGAAAGAATGGACGAACCTGTGATTAGTAGAAAATTTGGTAAAATAAATAAGGAAGAAGAAAAAAAAGATTTAGATATACCTTCTTGTTGGAGTAGTTTAAAAAATAATGAATACGCTCCGGCATACCCAACAGTACCAAAAGTTCCTGCGGGCGTATATGAAATAGGTTGGAATAGTGGCCTATCAACATATACTGTAAAAAAACAACCATTTAAAACAGATGAGTTATACCATTTACCATCTTATGAAATTACAGACATCTTAAAAGATATTGATAATTTCTGGAATAGAGCGGACAACTATAAGAAGTATAACTATATTCACAAAAGAGGTATATTAATGTATGGTGAACCAGGTTGTGGTAAATCAGGAATCATTCAGTTAATATCACAACAAATAATTGAAAAAAATGGAATTGTGATTAACATTAAAAATGAAGAAGATGTTGAAATGTTCACATCATTTATTGGAACATTCAGAAAAATTGAACCTAATAGACCATTAATAGTATTACTAGAAGATATTGACTCACTTGCCGGTGAAGGTAGAAGTCAGACGGCGAGATTGTTAAATATCCTTGATGGTGTTAAACAAATTGAAGGCGTTGTTTATATTGCAACAACAAACTACCCGGAGAAATTACAGGAAAGGATTACCAATAGACCATCTCGTTTTGATAGAAGATATAAAGTGGAACTTCCAAATGAAGACATTAGAAGAGCATACATCCAACACAAATTAAGTGAAGAAGATTTAAAAGGTATCGATATTGAAGAATGGATCAAAAAAACTGAAGGAATGTCTTTGTCACATTTAAAAGAAGTTGTAATTTCGGTTATTGTTATGGGTAGAACTTTTGAAGAAACAATTGATAACCTTGAAGGGTTGAAAAAAACACCAACAATTAAAGGTTCAGGTAAAATGGGATTTGGAAAATAATATATTATGATTAGACATCACGCAAATTTTTATACAAATAGATTGGTTAAGGAATGGTTGAAAAACGGTAAGATAATAATTGCCTGTGACCTTGATGATACAATTATTCCTTACAATGAAGAAATCAAAGAAAACTGTAAAAAAATGGTTGATTTGATTTTGGAATGTCAAGAACAAGGAATATACTTTTTGATTAATACCGCTAGAAGTAAAGAACAATTAAATAAAGCAAAAGAACAGGTTGAATCATTAGGTATTGAGGTCCACGGAATAAATGAAATGCACCAAGAATGGGATAAACCTTATGGTATTAATGGAAAATTATATGCAAATATTTTCCTTGATGATCGTGGCGGATTTTGGGACACATATTGGACATTATCAAATGCTTTAACTATTATTACAAAATTAAGAAAGAATGGGAATAAGAATGAACAATAATCATAGAACAGACAAAGAGTTTGAAAGTTTCCTTGAAAATATCGGGGGACTTCAAAGAACATATAGAATTGATAAAGGACCAATTCTTAAAAGAAATGAATTTAACATTGGTAATGGTTGGTTGGGTATTGTTCAAAGATTATTCGAAACATTAATTGCTCTTGGTTGGGATAAAAGTTTTGTTAATGTAAAAGAAAAGTTTGGAGGTATGAGTATGTTTTTAGATAATCTACCTGAAAACGGATTTCATTTTGTTATTGAAGCAGAAAAAGAAACATTCAAAACTTGTGAAGTATGTGGTGAACCAGGAGAACAACATAGAATTAATGGTTGGGTTTATACACTATGTGATGAGCATAGAGATGAAAAACTATATGTCGAATACGAAGGTAAAACCTATCTTAAAAAATTAATGGAACCAATTAAAAATGGTGACATTTATTTTAATGCTCTTACAAATATAATTGAAGTCTGTAATACTGATAACTTTTTCGATCCTTGGTCATTAAAGGTTGTTGAAGTTATAAAAAATAATGATTAAATTTTTGTTATGGAAAGTGAAATTGAAAGATTAAACAAAATGCGAGAACGAATAATTGAAAAAGGAGAGAAGGTAAAAAATAATCCAACACCAAGACAAGAACCAAAACAAGATTTAGGGGATGACGGATATAGACCAATGACATTTACCATACACCCAAAAGAAAATAAAAAATTAAACGAATGGATGGGTAATATCTATGGCGTTTATGGTATGTATGGTAATTTTGAATATAAGTTTAAAGGTACAGGTGGTTTAGGTTATGAAATTTGGGTTTATAGTGATTTAGCGAAAACCGAAATTTGTTTGACAGAAGATGTTGACTATTAAAAAAAAATTATAACAATATGCGTGTTTTGTTCCTCGATAACGACGGAGTTATATGTTTATCAAACAATTGGGGTGGACGATTAAAAAAATGGGCAAAGTATCGTAGTGAAAACCCTGATAGTAGTAAAGATAAAAAAGATGCACCTGTAGAATATCGTTTTGATGATTTTGATAAAAAAGCGGTTAAAATACTTAATGAAATTATCGAAGAAACAGGTTGTGAAATTGTTGTAAGTTCTGATTGGAAGTTACATGCAACATTAGAAGAACTTGGTGATTACTATGAAAGTCAAGGGATTATCAAACGACCAATTGCTCTAACACCAAACCTTAAAGACTGTACTGTTCATGGTAATTTATTTATATGGTCACCACGATGGGAATCGGAACAAACCCGAACAATTGAAATAAAACAATATCTTCACGATCATCCTGAAGTAACACATTGGGTTTCTGTTGATGATTTGAATATGGGTAAAATTGGTGAACCTTGGAAAGATGAATGGGCAATTGATAATTTTGTTTTAACACCAAAATCTAATGAAGGTATTAAACAATCAGGGGTAAAAGAAAAAATATTAAATTATTTTAAATAAAGTTGTTTTTTTTTTGATTGATATATTTATAAATAAAATAAATGAAATTTTAAAAAAATACTATGAGAAATAGATTAACAGAAAGAGATTTATCACGTATTGTTAGACGTGTAATTAATGAACAAGAAGATCCTAAAAATAAACTAATTAAGGTTTTAAAGTCAAAGTTAGAATCTATGGAATCTGATCCTAACTTTGATGCTGATTCAGTTTGTGAAGTAATAGTAAATAATTGTAATCATTATAAAAATAAAACAGACATATTTTCTAATTAAATAATTTACCAATTTTTAAAACCCCCATTCCTAATAAGAGTGGGGTTTTTTATTTTATTATTTTTTTGTACCTTTGTTTTTATGAAAAACATAAAACAACTTTTTCGTAGAAATCCTGGACTTCTTGACAAACCAGAAGTTCAGGAACTTATTGAATACACACAAGAACTTGAAGGACAAGTATTAGAAAGAAAAGTTGAAGATACATATGATAAAGAACATATGTTAAAATCAATGTTGTCAGATATCCTTTCAAGTTGTAAAGAATACGAAGAAAATAAAATACTTGAAGACCGTTATCCTGAGTTATATAAAAAAGTTGATGCAGATTCTTTAGTTCGTAATTTATTGGACTATATTATGTCTATGAATACTAAAAACGATCTTAGGTTATGAAAAAAAGAGTTTATTTAATTGATATTGACGGGACTGTATGTGACGATATAAAAAATGAAGATAGTCATTTGTATAAAGATGCAAAACCATATGAAGGTTCTAAAGAACAAATAAATAAATTGGCGGATGAAGGTAACACTATCGTATTTTTTACAGCAAGAGAATATAAAGATAAGGGTGTAACACTCGCTTGGTTATGGAAACACGGGTTTAAATTTCACGATCTAATAACCGATAAACCAAGATGTATGGACGGTGAAGAATACGTGTGGATTGATAATAAACCTGTAAGAGGTATAACATATAAAGGAGAGTGGGGACCGATTGTTGAAACAAAAAATCAAGAGGTTGAGACTTTATTAAATTTTAAAAACTAATGGAACAAACATTTAAAATATTTGTGGTTCAAAATGAACCATACCTCACAATAGACGAAGACGTAAAGGTTGGTGATAAGGCAATTGTAACAGTTGGTGAACTATTTCCAACACTTGTTGAATGTCAAAATGAAGAACAAATAAATTTGTTTCAAAAACCAAAAACATCAATGACCAAAAGACATAAAGTGGTAATGACTCCCGATAAATTGGAACTGGATAGTGATATTTTAAATCTATTAAGCGAAAGAGAAGAACCATTGACTGTAACATATCAAGATGGAGTAATTAAGGTTGTAACTGAAATGTAAAATATTTATTTACATGTCAATATCAAATGCGATTAAAGATTATGTTAAAGAGTTTTATGAGGTAAGTTACTACCCAAAAGAAAAACAAATATTACTTCACGATATTCCTGAATCACAAACAAGAAGTAACAAAATAGATATTGGAAGAGTTGGAAGAGTTAAAATAACTTTAGTGTGGGGCAAAATTGAAGAAATAACAGGAGTCCAATACCATCACAAAGAATTTCAATCAGAGTTATCAAAATTTTTTGTAAATTTGATAACGGAAAAAAAATCAAAAGACTTTTTTAGAGTAATTGCTGAAGAAAACATTCCAGTAAGTTTTACGTTAAATGAAATGATTGGAGAGTTTCCTCTTTTGAATGACTAAGTATTTATAATTTATGAAACGAATTTTTTTAACTGAGAAAGAAAAAGACGACCTATCAAAAAAACATGAAGATATTGATAGAAAACTTATGAACTTTCTTTTAAGAAGGCATACTGTTGAAGAAAAAGAATTACCAAGAGGTATTTGGGGAGATGAAGATGATTTACCACCACTTAGTTGGAAAGAAGTTCATTTTGTGGATTTCCCAAGACATAGTTTATCAAGTTATATGAGTAGAAAAGACATGGAGTGGATGTTACTTAACATGTTAGAATATGCTGAAAAATTAAATACTGATGATTTTAGAGGAAATCAAGGTTTTGATGCTAATAGACAAAAAACAATGAAAACAATAAGAGCATTTTTAAATTTCGTATTACCTGTAAAATGAATATAGAAGAAAATATCAAATTAAAAAACTTACTAAAAGGTATGTTTGAAAACCAAGAGTTTGAGTCTTCATTTGATGATGAAATTTTTGCTTGGAATGGTGATGTAGATGAACCAGAATATGAAAAATATGTTTTCAAGTATTACATGGAAGTTGGAAAAGTTTTGGGTGAAGGAACAATGACCGTGGCGGGTATCAATGTCATTATAACTGATTTAACCGTTGATGGTGAAGATAAGATGTTTGTTTGGAAAGAAGAAGGTTATGATGAATACACTTGGTATATAATATCATTAGAAAATGAAATATATGAAGATAAATTAAAAGATATTCCAATATCAACTTATCTGACTTGTTATGCTGAAGATGAATATAAAAATTTACCTTTAGAAGAAAAAAACTTATAATTAAATCAAAAAATATTATGGTGTATCCATCAAAATAATAACATTATATGTTATTTATAATAAAATGGATGTAATATGAAAAAAAACTTAAAAAAAAATCAATTTTTAATTAATAATTTTGGAATAAAAACAAATTTGAAATACATCAAAGAAGCAGAAAACAATTCTAAAAATTTAAGATATGTTAATGTTTTATGTGTTAGTTGTGGGAAAGAATGTGTAAAACAATACGCATCAATAATGGCTGGTACAATTACTTCATGCGGTAATAAAAATTGTAAAGTACATAATAATACTTTAAAGAAAAAAAAATATAATATTGGAGATAAAGTCACGGATAATTTTACATATGTTTGCGAAGATATAGAAAGAACAACAAATAATCATAGATATTTCAAAGTAAAATGTGATTGCGGTAAAATTGTTAGCACAAGACTTGACACTTTAAAAAACCAATGTAAAGATTGTAAATCTAAGATAATAAGAGAAACTATTACAGAATCACATAAAAAAACATTAATTAGAACAATTTATGGAAGTTATAAAAAAAATGCAATTTCAAGAGGTTATTCTTTTGATTTAGATTTGGAATATTTTGAAAATTTAATATTTTCTAATTGTCATTATTGTGGTTGTGAACCAAACAATAAAACAATCCGTAATTATAAACACCTTTTTTATAATGGTGTTGATAGAAAAGATAATTTAATTGGGTATAATGAGAAAAATTGTGTTACATGTTGTGGTAGGTGTAATATGATGAAAAATAAATTTTCATATAATGATTTTATTAACCACATAAAAAATATCATAAACAATTTAAAATTATAAAAATTATGCACCCTTTAATTCACGCAAAAAGCTCCGTTAAAAAATACGGAGGAAAAGTAGAAGACTACATACATATTCACAATTGGTTTGACGCCACCAAAGCTTGGATAGGACATTCAAAACATAGAATGTTCAGACACCATAGTGAAGGTATATTTGAATGTGAAAAAATATTTGGAGAATCTTTTAAAAATAGTGAAGGTAAAATAGTATATACTCGTTATATCGGGGAAGATCACTGTCGAGAAGATTGTAATGGACATATACCGTCAGCCAAAGAATGGGTAGATGCTATTGAAAATAAACTAAGACCAATTTGGATGACCAAAACTCAAAAGTTAGAGTTTGAAGATTAGAAGTATTTATTAATATGAGTTCATTACAAGAAAAACTACAAAAACAATTTACAGATAAAGTAAAGATGGAATTTAGAAAGTTTTGTCTATTACTTCAAGCATATTCTGATTCAAATAGTTGGGTCTATGAGTGTGATTTTGTTTTAACAGATGACATATTTTGGGATAGATTAACTTTTTATGGTGGAGGACAAGGTGTTGATATGGAAGGATTAGTAAAATCTTTTTTTGAGTATGTTATTAAATCAGATATTAATACAGACGAATTGTGGGATCACATAGATAGTATGCATTATGATGACGTTACAGAAGCGGGGTGGTTATATTTTGAGTTATATCCAAAATTTAATAAGATGAAAATTCTAATGGATTATGACTATTACAATAATCAAGAAAGAGACTATGAAGAATATATATCAGATGTCGTTAATGTCTATTCAAAAAAAGACAAAGAAGAAGTCCAAGAACAATTAAAAAGATGGAAAGAACAAGGCGCAATATTTAAAGTATCATACGCTGGTTCAGATTGGAATGAATATATTGATGGTGAATGTACTAGTAATATTGGAATTACAGTAACTCCAAGCATAATTGAAGATTTAGGTGATTTAATGATTAATATATATGAAAAAGGTTATCATTTAGAAGATAGCGGTGGTGGTGGATGGATAACAGTAGATTTTAAAGAAGGGACCATTTTAATGGAACATACAGAATATAGTAAATCTTCAAATGAAGTGGAATTGGCAGAATTAAATTTTTAAATTAAATGAAAATAATAAAATTAACTGAAGAACAAAAAGAAAAATTAGTAAGACCAAATGGTTATATTGCCGCAGTGTTTGGTGAAGGTATAGAATGGAGCATATATACCCATTTTGAAGACGGGTTAGATATAAATGAATTAAATGGACCATTACCTGCAGGTGATAACGGATGGGATAGAAAAAATGAGCTTGATCAAATTGATAGAGACCCTGGTTTTGATATTATATGTGATACCGCAGAAAAAATTGTGAAAAATTCTGAAGATGACTTTCTTGATGAATTGTATTGTGATGAATGTACGGGAAATGGTTATTTATATGTAAATTATGATGGAGAAACAATGACGTTTTCTACTAGACTTGAAAAATATGTAAGATACTCACAAGATAGTAAATATATGAAAACATTTCAAGAATGGGGCAATATGCAACCTGAATATCCATGGCAAAAATTCACATATTTAAAAAAATTATTGGATCCTGAATTTATTGAAAAATATAAAAATGAAGGAGAAGGTGGTGTATTTGAATTAATTTATAATGGTGGAGGAGATAGTGGCCAATTTGATGAACCAATAGATATACCACGAGATATTGAGTATTTAGGATATGAAATAATAGATGTTTATCATAGTGGTTGGGAAAATAATGAAGGAGCTGACGGAAGAATTGTAATTGATTTTAACGAAAGAACAATAGCGCTTTATCACCAACATTATTATAAAGAAACCGAAGAAATGGAACTAGAAAAATACCAATTAGTATAATGAAAAAACTACAAGAAAATATAAATAGAATTAAAGAATTGATGTTAGTTGAAAACGACGAGCAACTTTCTTTATTTACAGGAGAAGAAACCCCAATCAACTTAAACTCAGAAGAATTTACAAAAAAATACAAAGAAAAAGTATATTTTATTTTAAGAGATTTATATAAATCAAATTGGGATAGTGATAAAAGTCGAGGACCTGGCGGTGGTGGAGGTGTTATTGGTGTTCATACTGTTTTTGATTTATTAAATAAAAAAGGTTTAACTGATTATGATCCTGAAGGCGGTGATTGGTCTATACTAAATTACTTTGACACCAACCCACAAGTTAGAAAAACCATTGTTGGACTTTATGAAAAAGAAACAGGAAACATAATGGACAACACAAAAATAATGGAAGATTTTATAAAATGGATGTCAAGAAATAGGAATAAAATTTTTAAAGACGGACCAATACTTGACGATTTAATTAAAAAAAATGCCGAATCACTATATCAAGGAGAACTTAACGAAAGAAAGGCTTACGATTTTTTATCAAAAACTTTAGAAAAAATAAAAGGGTGGAAGCTAAAAGGAAGATCTGTTCCTGGTTCTAAAAATGATAGAAGTGGTATCGACTTTGTTATGGTAAATAAAAACAATGTTGAAGGTAAATTCCAAGTAAAACCTTTAGGTGAAATTAAAAAAATTAAAAACGGATATAAAATAGAAAGTTACAATATTAAAAATTTAGGTGAAAAACCGGTAGACTACTTTGTATTTGCATCACATGAAAAACCAGATGTTTATATATTTAAAAATGTAGAAGGTAAGTATACAATACTTGATGATAAAACAATTCAATTTGAATATGCCCCAATACAGTTTTAATTATGAGTGTAGAATCTGCAAAATATTTATTAGACGAATTTAATGATGGTAATTGGGACGAAGTTGGTGCATACTTTAATGAAGATTTTGGTTTGTTTTTGGATTATTTAGAAAAAAATGGTTTAGGTGCAGAGTTAGATTATGAAAATGTTGATGACGAATGGCAAAATATAATATTACTCCGCAAGTTAGAAAAACACCCTGAAGAGACATTAAAATATATTTGTGATAACTTAATTACTGACGTTTATCCAATGGAAGGTGGGTATTATCTTTATTTAAGAGAAAGAGAAGAACTAGCAAATTTATTTAGTAATTCAGGGAGAGACTTTAGTTCAAGAGATGCTGCTGAAAATGTGTTAGGTGAAGATTGGTGGGAACCTTATTGGGACACAACTGATGATGTTTATAGAGATGTTATTGAAGACCTTGATGAACAAAATTTACAACATCTTGCAAATTATATTGTAAAAAATATTGGAAATCAAGAACTACCACTTAAAGATTATGATGACGCATTATTTTACCAGTTTTCAGAAAAACAAGGAACTGAAGGGTTTTTTAAAATAGATAGTGAAAACGTTATCGAACTTATTAATGATGAAGAGGCAATGAAAGAAATGTTAAAAAAAGACCTTGATGATTTAAAAAGTGAATTATATTCTGTTCATAATAATGCATATAACAGTGCATATACTGATGAAATATATAATGACGTTTGGAGTGAACTTTCACAATACTTTGAACCAAAATCATGGAAATATGAAGAAAAGGATAGGTATGATGGTAAAAAAATCCAACACGAATATATTAAAATAAAAGATTTTTATAATGACATTTATACCTTTTTAAGTGAAAATGAAGATATACAGTGGTCAGATCAGAGGTTAGAATATTGGGGTTCATATACAGGTTTTGTTTCATATATGATGGATAATAGTGAAAAGGATTGGTTATCTTTTAGAATACCCGATTATCCTGATTGGGATTCAATCAAAAAGAACATAAATGAGATTTTTCGTGATTATATATAATGAAAGTAATTATAACACAAAAACAACTTGAACAAATTAGAGAAAATACATCTAAAAAATTTAGTTGTGAAAAGTGCGATCATTCATGGAAAACAGAAAAAGAAGATAAACACCCATATCTATGTCATATGTGTGGTTATGATTCAGCAAAAGAAAAACATAACTACGACGAACTTGAAAACTTTTGGAAGAACTATAAAAAAGAAGAAGAGGTTACAGAAAAATGGAGTGAGAAATATAAAAAAAGTATTAATTGTAATAACCCAAAAGGTTTCTCTCAAAGAGCACACTGTCAAGGAAGAAAAAAGAAATTGAATGAAGAATTTGAAAAAGAGGAATTATTTAAAGAAACAGTTGAGAGAGATGTAAATGAATACGCATCAAATTATGAATGGTGTGATGGTATAGAAATATCTTTAAGGGAAACAAATTGGTTAGTAGATAAACAAAAACCTGTTTATGAATATAAAATAAAATTCAAAGATTATTCAAGGGTCGATTATAAAGAACAAGAAAATTTGTTTGATGATATAATGTTTGTTCATACAATGTATTTTCCTATAGAAAACGATGATGTTGATTGTTACATGTCTGTAAAATCAGTTTTTCCTAATGGTGTTGAAAGATCATACCCTAATATAGTTAATCGGTCCCATTCGGAGTTTTTCCATCCCATTGTGTCGGAATCTAAATAAGAAGATAGACTAAGAAGAAATGGTTATAATATTGAAAAAATAAAACAAGCACTTCAAATGTTATCTCTAATTTCAGAGTCTGTTGGTGAGTTTGTTCCTTTAAAATTTAAATTATACGGGTATTATCTAAAATCACCTAATAGCGAATCACCATTATTAAATCTTTTTATTGATGTAGATACAAAAAATGGTGTTTATGAGACTAGTAGCAAAAATTGGCATTATATAGGAATGCAATTATTAGATATTTTTCAAATGTTAGGTATCAGAGACGAAAAATATATGAGACCTAAGTATGATTTTAATTTTAATAAAAGATCATTAGATAATATCACAATTGTTTGATAATTCAAAATAAAGTTATTAAATTTGTGTCAATATTAACAATTATAAACTTATAAAAAAAACATGGCTACAAAATCAGGAAAAAAGGGACGCTACATCTGCAAAGTTGGTTATTTAGATGTCTATGCTAAAGACACTTATAAACCAAAAAAAGAAAGTAAATATAATTTTGTAAAGGCTGACGTTAAGACGACAGTATACAATGTACTACACGCTAAAAGGTTAGTTCAAGGTAATTTTAAAACTAAAGACGAAGCAGTAAATGAAGCGATTGCTCAGATGGGTGAAAAGGCTAAACAATACGGACTTTAGTATTTAAACTAAAGGTTTGGAAAGTCAGGATAAACTCCTGACTTTTTTTGTTTTTTTGGTATTTATTATTATGGAGTTTAAAAAACGTGATTTATTGGTGGAAGATAAAAGTGAAGAAGGTATTGTTAAAAAAGTATTATCTAAACTTAAAGGTGTTAGAGATAGGGCACAATCAGAAATAAAAGAAACAAGAGCCTTAGTTAGAATATTAACTCACGCAGTAAAATCATA
>Ga0194133_10005883_pt1 | contig 15394 bp, 4 predicted proteins | sample TA2KigOf40mmetaG_FD_155448 | JGI IMG/M metagenome (GOLD analysis project Ga0194133, IMG submission 155448) | Freshwater microbial communities from Lake Tanganyika, Tanzania - TA2015055 Kigoma Offshore 40m | ecosystem: Environmental > Aquatic > Freshwater > Lake | place: Tanzania: Lake Tanganyika...
ACAATCTAGAAGATTTCATTTTTTGATGAAAGACAGCGAAAAATAGAAAAATTCTTCAAAGACTTTGTTCCTCATCTAAATTGATTTTATAATTAAATTTTACATTCAGTAGGATTTATAGAAAAAGCAATGATGTAAATCGTAGTCTTTTTTGCATTTTTAGTTCATTTCATTTTCTAGCATCATTTTAAACACCTTTTTCATGTTTTTATCATTTGCTGCTTTATCTACAGACATCATTTCGAGACAAGATAAAAACTCGTTATGTGTTCAACAAATAGAAAAGGCATTAGTTTCTTAAACAATTGAATCCTGGGTGTGGTTTGCCTGTTGACCCATCAAAGATCTTTGTCCACCATGATGCTGTTGGGGCTGTTTGTGTCCAACAAAAAACTGTTGAGTTGAGAAGATCTTGGGGGTCTTGAGGAGTTCTCATACATTTGCTTCTTGCCAGGTGGAATCTATGAAAGTGGGATTCGAAATTTAGTTCTACTAGTTGATGGACAATTTTCTCTCTCCAACCTGGCCACATTGGGGACACCTTTCTTGGTAGCAAGCCATTTCACCCATCTCAATTAAACGACAGTTTAGGCAAGGAAGAATTTCTTTTCCATCTGATCCAATCTCCTAAGAATGGAAAATAAAGATTATAGATTGCTGAAAATTGATTGAGATCTAATTCAATTTTCATTTTTGAATAGATTATATATATGATCAAAGGAAACTAATTAATGAGTTAAAAATCTGTGGTTTGTTTGTTAAATCCTCAGCCATGTCAGCAAAAAAAATTCTGCATGCCAGCCTCATTTAAAATAATACCAAACATATGTTTTACTGTATTATTAATTAATCATTATGAGTGATGAGAATAACTGATTGATTGATTGATTGACAGCTTTTTGTTTAGGAATTAATTTTTTTAGCACCTAGTGGTGTTGACTTTGCAGCAATTCCTGTCACGCTGAAAGTTGTTTGTACTAGTCACTTGATTAGTCATGAGTCAAAGATTAAGAGACAACTAATTTTTAAACAAGCTTTTATATAACAATCAATCAATTTACTGGAATGGATTCATTAAGACAAATCCAGGGGTCAAAGATTTTGCCCAGACCTTGGATTGAGCTCCAGTCTCCCAGTCCTCAGTCAGTTGCTTTAAACATTATTATTAAATACTTTACAGATTAAATTTATAAGCTCAATTCCTCAATTCAGAAATTCAAATATTTTTATTCTCACAATTTCAATTTTTGAAACTTCATGTTTCAGTCCCACTGTCTTATTTTACACCACCACAGTTTTAGTATTATGACGATGTTCAGTTATTTCACCTTATAAAGTGTCCCACAATTTTCCATACTTTTTTTAAGCATTTTTACATTCCATAAAAACTGGGCAAGATTAATTATCTTTTAAAATTTTCATAAGACCCTGGGCCCAATTGTTTGCTGAAGGATCTAAAAGCAAACTTTATTCTTTGTGATTAAGAAAGCAAAAGAATTGAATGGCTTTGCAACCCAAGTTGAACATTTTTTATGTTTTCAAAATTTATCAAAAGCCTTCATTTTTATTACGAAGCTGCCTATAGATTTTTCGAATACCCTTTGACACTTGAACTATTTAACTGTTGCATGGTTGATGTCAAAGGATGTCCATATAAAGAAGGACAAAAAAGACATTATCTTTAAGGGATTATTGTTATTTACCCATAATTAATTTCAGTCTTCTTTAATTTGTTGCCTGAGAGACATGCCTGCATGAACATAATTACAAATGTCTTGGGCATGACTCATGCGTTAAGGTATTTTCTACAAATAGCATCATCTTGGGGTTTAACAATTTAATTAGTTTCCTTATCAGGGTTATTTTGTATTTTCAAAATTTTCATCAAGTAAATCCTGGCTTTATTGTAAAAATAATAATAAGTATTTTTAAAGAAATGCAAAACTTCAGATTCTTTCTTTACCTTTTCTCTAGACAGATAGTTAATAAATTCTTCAGTATATCTGCATCAAATTTAAAGTATTCTAGAAAATGGGTTTTTGAGAAGAGTATTGCATAAATTTTAGTAATCACTCATTGCTTTGATTTTTGAAGCCAAAATCTGATCTCTTGGCATGCCAAACATATTTCCCACTACAGATTCTGTTTTCTTTATGCTTTTAATGTGTGAGAGAGATTTAAGAGCTTTGCAATAACTTCTATTGATTTTCTTTCGAAAAACATATACTGTCAATTGTGAAAAGCAATTTGGGAATAAAAGCAATGTTTTATTTGGACTTTATTTGACTAGTTTGAGTTCGAAAGATTTTTCTCTGCCTTTTCTTATTATTTTTCTAGGTGGTCATACAAAATCATTCCTGTCATTGAAAGTTTCTCATATTTCACCTTTTTCTGCCAAGGGCACTCCAATACATCAAAAAACTTTGGTACTACTCACTCAGAGATGAAAAACTCTGTTGAATATCTTAGCCAGTGTTTGAGTATTTGACATTATAATGTAATCCTATGCTGCAACCCCTGTAACCCTAAAAATATGGTCAGACCGTAAAGACTGGAGGGGAGGGGAGTGTAGATAGTGCTTGAAATGTTAAAGAGTGCTTGAGGTTGGGAGATGGAGCATGCAGCAGTGCTATACTAGCTTTTTTAAGTTGTAATTTCAACAATTACATGATCATTCAGAAACTTTGGATCATTTCCCCTGTCAGTTGATTCCAAGATCTTCTTATTTATTGTAAATCTGTCTTGTTTCTCAACAACCAAGGATTCTGGAAAGCAGATTTTTTGTACAGGCCTTCATGACCTCTGTGCCTGATGATACTGGCAAAAACTGCAGTGTCACTTTACAAGGGAAAGATCTGCTTGACAAATATAATAAAATTGTTGCCAATTTTATCAATCCCTTAGCCAGGTGTTGTCATATTTTTTTGTAATTCAACGAGTAAGTGAGCTCGAAAGCTGAAAATTTAATACAAATTGTTACCCATACTAGGTGTTAAAAATATTGGGGATATGGTGTTAAAACAAGAAATTAAGATATAACAAAAACAGTATTTCTGTTAGCTTTATATTGTAGACTTCACACAAAAGGAAAAACAAGTCCAAAGATCCTCTAGGTTCAAATTGCAAAGGCCTAATGATTTGTCACACATGTTTGTCTTAGATAAATATAGCCTGGTTTTTTGTTACAGTGAACAGTGAAGGCATGGAAGAAATTTTAGGTGTATAAAAAGCTTTTTTTTGGATAGGTTATAACACATTCTAATTAATGCTTCATTCATCACTTGTAAGAAGTTTTGATGCCAAACACCCCTAATTGTTTCACTACAGTAGTTACAATTTTGCCTAGGTACAAAATTGACCTTTTGGCACTAAAATGTCAAAAAATTAATGTCTTTCTGGCTTTTTGTCGATATTTGGTACCATTACAAATCGTGTTACACCTTATTAATCATTGTCATATTTCATATTGCTTTATTTCATCCAAGTGCAATAATAAATTTTTAGGTTTAGAGGCTTGGGATTGAAATAAAATTGGGTCTCCCAATGCCCAGCAATGTTTTCTTAGTAACTAACAATTTTTGAACCAAATAAAATTACTTAATCGAAAATTGATGTGTTTACACTGACTAAAAATTCTTTGGTGATGGCAAAACTGAGCTTTTCGTAAGGTGAGGAAAAATAAGGACTCAATTTCTGATTTGTGTGACTTGAGGTATCATCTTACAATGGTGTAAAAGAATTTGTTAGGGAGTGTTATGTGTAAATTCAAGATCGCCTCAAAGAATAATAAAAGAGAAGGTTTTTTCCTAACTTTTTAATTATTATAGTGACAGACAAAAGGCCTGAACTATTTCCACCACTCTAAAAAAACTAATTGTATTTGCCACATTTGTTCCAGAAAGAATACCCACTTTTTAAAATCTCATTTCTTAACTCTTACACATTCTAATTATATGTTTTTACAATTGATTGCTTTTTAAGAGTGTACTCTTCCTCTCTCTCTCTCTCTCTGCATGCATGGAAAAGAACTTAACTTTCATATTAGGAAATTGATTTGTTTATCAATAAATCTTTACAATTATAGTTTTTTCAATATTCTTGCTTTGTTAAACTATTTTAACAAGTCAAATTTATTAGCTTGATGTGTTTTCTCACTGAGTGTAATTTTATCTTTTGGGGTCCATGATCAAGTCATCTTTCTTTTCTTAAATTAAAAGTTTCACATCCTTCAAAGACTTACATTTCTAATATTTAATTAAATATTTCGATGAAAAATGTGACAGCCAGATCCATTAAATAAAGCTCACAGACCAATTCTCATTGAATGAGATTGATGATGTGGCAATTTTGAAGTATTTGAAAAACCATATAAAGTTTACCTTTTGTAAAAAACAGATCTTTTATATGAAGCTTATTCCAAAATCAATATTTTCTTCAAAATATCAAAGATATCTGATACAGTTCAATTTAAAGAATCACTTTCATTTACATTAAAGAATGTTTTTATAGTAAAAATGTCATCAAAAGACTTTCCACTTTGCCAATTTTACTAAAGATGTTGAATCGATGAGAACAAAAAAGGAGAATTTCAGATTTGACTTTTATGAGATTTGCAAGTAAATGCACTACTTTGTAAAGTTGAGAATATTGATCAAAATTGCCAGAGAGTGTTCATGGAAATCTCACAGATGCCCACCCTTTAATTGTACTCTACAGAGGTGTCTAGTTAGTCAAACAACTTCTATTTGACTCAGGTCAAGGGTGTTTAATCCTCCCCTAGCTTAAAGCATTTTTCTTTTACACAAAAATCATGTATATTTTTAAAATGTTCTCATGTATTATAAGAAGCAGAAGTTGATGCCTTGGGGTAGTTGTATGGGGTTCAATCTTTGATTTGGGCAAAATCTTTGGCCCCTGGATTTGCTTAAATTAATCATTTCTTTGAGATGATCTTCTCAGATAGAATTGATTATTGTGCATAAACTTGATTACAATTATGTCAGAACACATTCAAAAATATGTCCAAAGAAGCTTGGTAAATGTAATTGTTTAAGTTGACAGGCATAAACTTAAAACTCAACCTCAAAATTGAACAATGGCTTGAAATGAACCTCTATCATGCTCAAACAAGAAGAAAAATGAACTGATTTTTTACTTCAATAATGTGCATTAATAGTTGGCTTTTTTCTTCAATGATTGATTGATTGACAGCTTATAGCCTTTTGAGAAACTGTTTCTTCTAATACCGAAGTATTAGACTTAACAATAATTCCCTACTCTATTATTGTCTTACAGTCATCTGAAGTATCCCTGTTAAATTTTTGGGAATGGTATTTTTTCTGATGTAATTATTGTGTGTCTTTAAATGTTTATGTGATCTGCACAACCATTAATCCTGACTGAGGTAACCATCATGTTAGATGAATTATTTTAAGCAAATCCTGGTGTCAAAGTATAGTAAATATAAAATTGAAATATGATGTATTGTAAAATCTTTGGTAGTCAGTAATAAAGTTATCTTCAAACTGAACAGTCCTTTCATTTGGGCAGATCATTTTACAATAAAAGGTTTGCCCTAACCCGGGATCTAACCCCAGTCTCCCAGTCCTCAGCCAATTGTCATAGCCAAGAGCTACACCGACCCCTTATATTATTTGTTTAATATATTTATTTCATTGCCTGCCTGTTTCACTTTATTCGGAAAACAATTACTTTTAAAGGTGTTAACCAACAGAAAATAGATTATGTAAAATGTACTTATGTATCTTTGCCCCTACAAATCTGGCATTTTTTCTCTTTTACAAATATTCATAAGTCTCAATCTACAAAGTGACAGTAACAGAATGTTTAGACAGAACATGTGGAGATGATTTATCATGATAGGAAAAGTTACTTGTGTGTTTTGTAGTAAAACAAAACTGCAACTCATCAACTAGGAAAGAAATTGTTTCTCTTTTTATTAACATGTATGTTGCTTTTGGACTTGGGTGCCAAATCTTTAAAAAATTATTCAGAAAGTTTCTACCTCTTTTTCTGACTTTTACCCATTGAAAAAAAAAGTTTTTTCACCTTCTACTTTAGATTGGCATTTGGAAAGAAAGAAAGTTCTTCTTTTCAAATAAACCCAACTGAAAATACAGGAGAAAAAGCGAGGCGTATAAAATGGAAGTTCTCCTATCAACAAGTAAAGACTTTAAAGAAAGAAACAGCGAGTGGTGTTTAGTATCTATAGTCTCAAAAGGTGCATTATCTAGTTAGGAAAAATAGCATTCAGAACCAGCAAAATTAATTTCTTAGTTGTCTAGCTGCTTTTCGGAAACTCGATCCATTTTTATAGTTCCTATCTTGCAAATTTTATAAGTAAAAAAAGGTTTTTTTTGTTAGTAGCATTTCAGCTTCTCTATGAGATTTGAGCCCATATGCCAATATTTGAAGAAAGTTCCTGAATAATTCCTAAATTAAAAATAATTTAGACATATTTGGTTGTGGAGGCCTGGTTATGCATAAATTGCTACTATGTTGAAAAGGAATGAATATTAGAAGGTTATCCTGTTTTGAATGGGTTAAAAATCAAACTTGAAGGCTTGGGGTACCCTTGGCTATTTAAGATCTCGAGTTTGAGTTGTGATTTTTAGATTCCTTTGTTTGTTAACATTGTGAAAAGTATGTTCAAAGGCAACATTACTTCTTTTGATCGGAAGGATAGGAATATTGATTACTCAAAGCAAAAAAAAGTAGAAGATGGATTACCTTGAAAAGTCTATTCGAGATGGCAACTGAATATCCTGGGCCATGGTCAGTCTCTTCCTTCTTACACATCCTAAATATAAAGGGAATAAATAATCCAGATTAAACACTCTTCAAATATTGGATGAATTAAGTCAAGGTTTGAAGTGGCTCAATATTCTATTCTGAAGCTTCTGTAAATGTGCATATTTTATTTGTAACACAATAATTGATGGTGGCTGGCTTGAAAATGGAAATGCTGGCTTTGTTAGAATGAAAAATGTAAAAACAAAAGCCTCTATGACTAATATAGCAAAGGTAATGAGGCAATTTGTGAAGATTGAAATATTTGAACCTTTTTTTGCAAAAAGAGACAGATCAGTTTGTTTGAGTATTAGATGTTCATTATATACTTCTACGCAAACTGCCATCAGTTTATAACTTTGTAGTGTTGAGTGTTGCAGTTAGGATTAAGCACTTAGGCAGCTTAATTTGTTTATGTTGCGGTCAATGAGTCCTTAATAAAAGCATTGAATGAATGAATGAACTGCATTGAGGACTAGGGCCTTCCTTGCAAATTTGTATTGGATCACAAAAGAAGCCACCCCTAGACAATTCTTGCACTTCAACCACAGTTAAGATTTTGAACCTCAAAGAAACCAAAAGGTGCTTTTTTATCTATTACATTCCTCCATCTATGACAATCAAAGAAAACCTGCAAACACAAATTTTTGGAAAATCCCATCTCATCCCATCATAAAGCATTCATTATTTTCTTATTATCAGATGAAATAGAAGAGCAATGGTTAATTCTTAAAAATCATTGTTTCACAAATTAGATTTCAAGAAGGGGATTTATTTTCATAGAATTGCAAAGGAATTAAGAGGAAGAATTGTTTAAAAATATCAGGAAATAAAACAAGTATCTCTTTTAATTGATGTCTTTCAGCTAAAAATGTATTTTGGAGAACAGAATTTTTCTTCTCAAAAGATAATTTGCTCTTAAAATGTGTAAAACCATTGTATTCTATATAAGACCTTCACTTCATACTATCACTGTTGAGATGATTTCTGACAAAAGGAAAGTTTAATTATCGATGTTCTTTTCAGAGCATTTTTTGTCCTCGCATACTCATAATATTAAAACTTTAACAGTAAAGATCTTAGAAAGTTTCAATGTAAGACCATATAAATTACTATTAATTTAATCAGACATAACTTCAAAAATGAAAAGCTTTTTCTTAAAAAAAAAGTTAATCTGCTTGATATATTTTCTAATGATAAGAGTGAATTATTTTTGCATTAAATGCGACATGAATTGATAAAAAATTCCCAACCAAGTAAGAAATAAAAGTCTATAAACTAATCAGTTTTGTCAAGGAAATAATTTCCGTGCATAAATTCTCCTTTTGTTGAGAATAAAGCAATTCAACACCATGCAAAAAGTTCAAGTAAGGAAATCAAATATAAACTTTGGATTCGAAATTCCGTAACAGATCCCAAAGGACTTTCAAACTTACTTTGTGTTTCACAATAAAATAAAACATAAATTGTTTAATAATTAACACACAATTTTACAGCTTGTTGGACGAAATCAAAGATACACTTTAATAAAAAAAAATTGAAATTTCCTAAAATAGGACTAATACTTTTACTTATATTCATCTTTCAATAGGATTACTTAGATGGGAAATAATCAAATATCTGTTTTTTGTTGGTGGTTTTGAAAATGTTTTTTACTTCATTCTTAAACTGTTTATCACATGAGTACAAAATGCTAAGGAGTGGATTTGAAAATCTATTATGTATTGTGAGAAATTTTTTTGAGAAATTTGGATTGCAGGTCTTCCTAAAGCACAAATCTACTTTCGTTTTTTTTAATTTTTTCTTTTCTGTTTCTTCAAAGGATATATTTTTATTACTTTCAGTTTCTAATGTGTAACAAACCGTGACAAATTGTTGCTCTTTGAAACACTAGAGAAAAATGGAATATTAAGTTACTCATTATTTTGTTGTTAAGATATGCATTATTAGTTAGTGTCATAAATAAGTAAATGCTATAGAGTTTCCCATCAAAATTAAAAAGACAACTAAGCATTATTGATAGATTAAGCCCCACTTGTATATTTTATTGAGACAGTTCAAAAGTCAGCACTATTCCCATTTATTCAATTAATCAGTATAAAGACTACTCAAAATCGCCATTCTAATCTATCATTTACAGACTTTATAGGATGGAACATAACACTGTGCGAAACGTGATCTAAAACTACAAATGACTATAACTATAATCTCTAAGGGTGTGGTTGGTTCTAACCTTAGGGTGTGTGGTGTATTGGTTGATTGATTGACAGCTTATTCCATCCTTTTCATCAATTTTAATGATGATAATGTGTTCTTTATTACAACAATTCCTTTCACTGAAAGTGTCTGTCACAGCCTCTTGATCTTTTTGATGAATCTGAATGAATGAATAAAAGATAATTCTGGCCAAGTTACTGCACAACAATCAATCCTGACTGAAATAATCACATCACAGATATGATTAATTAAGGTAAATTCAGTGGTCAAATATTTTGCCCAGATAGGGGTTGAACCAGTCAGTTTCCGTTAACATATAGCTTTATTGCAACTAATCATCATATTTCATTAGTATCTTTCAACAATCAGAGACACACATGACCTTAACAAATCACCAATTAAATAACTTTCAAAAACCAACTCCGAATTTTTTGTTTTTTTTTTCTGTTTTGGAACCTGAATTCCAAATTCATAACAGCATAGAGTGTTGACAAAAACAATTCAATAAGGAAAAATTAGAAAAAATATATGCTTTTTTATCTGTGTCTAAAACTATAATCCGAAGATTCTTCTCCCTAACTGTCAAATAAATTCCCAACTTTGATTTAGAGAACAAATCTTATCTGGAGAAAAAAAGCAAATGTTGAAGGAGAGCAACCTTAAATGTCTTTTAGGGCTAGTTTTATTTTTTAATCAGGTCTCTGGCAGCAAAGTATTTCTTGTTCCGTATTACTCTATATTCTTAAAATCTATATCCTGGACGTAGAAATTTGAAACAAATACTTGAATGAGATGGAAACGACACAAAAGGTGCAAGGAGAGATGGCTGGGTTTGGATAATTATACTCTAAGTCTAAAGCCTCAGTCAGAACCATATTTCCCAATGACTCTTATAAAGGTATGGTATTGATTGTCCACTAGCAATGGATAAATTGGTACATAACTAAATTTACAGACATCTGGTTCAAATGGAACAATGCTTGAGTCCAGAGACAACAAAAGAAACTTTGAAAATGATTCCTTTTAATTATAGTCTAGTCATTTACTTGAGTTAAGCCATCTAGGATTATTGAAAAGGAAATGCCACCAAATAATTTGAGGAGAAAGCCAGAGGTTCGGTTCCACAACTTTTAGAGATATAGACTATTACAAGGCTAAATCAAATTTAAAGACTCATTGGAAACTGTTCCGGAACATAAACTCATCTTGAGCATCAAAAGCTTGACTTAAAAAGTGAAATTGGCTAGCAATATTCTTTCAAAAGAAATGCTAGCACTAAAATCAGGATTAGTCAATTTAAAAATTATTTTCACAATCAAGGGCCTATAAAGCTAATTAGAATTCTTGAGAGCCAAAAGTCTTCAGACATATCTGCATATTTTAATCGAGTTATTTATGATATAAAACTCAAATAAAAATTGTTTTAAATATTATAAATAACTGTGTCATATTGGCTAGATAGATGATAATTTTTTGAGATTCTACATTCAGATAGAGAAATATGGAAAATTACAATATCAATTTCAATTAAAATTGTGTACAAATATTATCATATTCAATCTGCGCTCAATTCAAGTTTTTTTGTTACTTTACCTTCACAATATCTTAACAACAATTTTCTATACTTATTTCACATTCCCGTTAAACTCATCTCTATGTATAGGTTCATGCCTTATATTTCATTCCAACACCTTTTTGATTTAAAGATATAGCATTTATGCGCAAGGTATACTCACTCCTTCAATCAGCCAGTGCCAAATGGTTGGTCACCCTCATTGGTCACACCTCTGATCTGTGTTCCTCCCATACAAAGGTCTGCCTTTCTATCAATGAACAATTCAGTATTGATTCTTTTCTTGACTGGCAAGGTCTCTAATCCCAACACACACACTCTTCAGACCACAGCACCAAACTCTCTAATATATCTTTAAGGCTTGAAATTTTGAATATCTAATAGTGAATGAATGTGTATACAGGTTAAGTCCAAAGTTCTCCTATGTATAAAAGCTATATTGTGCCTTTTAAAACAACAGGATGCAAGTCAATAAATGCAAATAATACTCTAATACTCTTCACTCTTCAATCTGTACAATTAAGCAACAAAAACTGAGTCGTTTAATACTTGATAAGTATTAGACTTTTCAATAATTCCTTCCACATTTTTGTGGCTTACAGTCACCTGAGCTATCTATTAACAGTAAAATTTTGGAATGGTTTTGGGTTTAATTTTGATTAAATTATTTTGTGCCTTTTAAAAATTGAGTCAGTTTATATTGCTTAAGTAATCTGCACAACCATCAATCCTGACAGAGGTTACTATCATATTAGATGATTACTAAGGTAAATCCAGGGGTCAAAGATCTGCATAGACCAGGGATCATATCATCTCCCGATCCTCAGCCAGTTGTCATAGCCGTGAGTTACGACATCCCCTATGTGGCATGTGCATCCAAGATTACAGGTAAAACTTCTGCAATTGGCACTGTATTGTTGATAGGCCAAGTAAGATTATTTGCAAGCCCAGGTTTCATGGCTTACCGGATGATTCCGCAAGTGAGTGCAAAGAGAAGTACTAGTCCAATGCCAGCAATGGCAGCAATAAGTCCAGGTCCAAAGCCCCCGTCCATTCGATCGGGTAGAGAAACCTAATTGGAAATGCATCAATTGGGATATTTTTATCTTTAAAGCTTAGATTCACCTCGACGGATTTGTTTTCGGTGGAGCCAAGGTCACCAGTTTCTGTTGTCATATCAATATTTTCTTGCAATTTTCAGTCCTGGTATTCACATTTCTATAGTACAGATACTTTAAATCGTACCTGTAAAAAAATAAAAAAGTTTTAAAACAGAAATAAATTACTTTTTAACAATAAAGTCAACAGGTAAACAAAATGAATGTGAAAACTGTGTAGGTTCATTTTTCACAAAATTATTGATTTTTTAGTGAATTAAAATGGCAGTTAACAAAATAATAAAAAATGAGTCTAACTTTCTTTTAATATTATTGCTTATATTTAGTTCAGATTCTCCTAGAATAAATTTGAATTTTTATGTTCCTTAGAAACAATTAGATACAGGTTGCATCATATTTAAATGTCAGACTTTTGCAAGTTGACATTATCAAATTATCATCTTATTATCAGGCTTCTTAGCTGACAATTTAGTAGCTAAAAAATTTTATTGGTTGAAATGCTTTTATTAGGAAATTGATTATCTATATACATATATATCCCCAATGTCTGACCGTAATGCGAGGGTTTGGGAAGGAGCGTAATCACCCAGAGGTGGGCATTGAAGGTGGAGGTCATCTTAGCTGCTCTTGAAATGATAATCACATTAAAGCATAGCTATAGTCCTTTGCTTTGAAAGGGAAACTATCAATTTGAAAATACTGTAGGTCTTAGTAATTAGTTTAACATGTAGCATTTTTCTTTATTGTATGTTGGAAAAACTTTTCCTTTTAGTTTTTGTTTGAAGTTTATATGGTGTAACAATGATAGAATGGCATTTGTTTGAATTGGCCAGTAGGAGTTTGTTTGTAGCGCACTTTTTTTTCGGTTCTTGCATTAAAAAATAGAATTTATAACATTTTAAGATCCTTTAAGTCTCTGTAAACTTTTGTCTATTTGTCAATTCATTGACTTTCAGTCACTTATCTTGACTCTTTAAGTTACCCATCTTATCATGTAGAGAGTGTTTTTATGTAATCAAACTCACTCCCTGAGAATCAATCAGCCTGACTGTAGCTGAGTTTCTATCTCACCCGTTATAATGAAGAGTCAAAATAATATAAGAATATTTTATTTACCTTGAATACAAAGATGGTACAATTAAAAACAACAGGTGAACAAACAGAAGAGGACTTTCGAAAGCCACTCAGTCAGGGAACACACATTATAGGTGTTGTTTGGGCAATGTCTGATGTAAAACTCAATAACCAGTTAGAAAAGGAGCATGCTGTTATACTTTCATTTTTTGATTGAAATAGCTACTTTCTATGTTATTGATATTTAAGTGCTTTTTAGTGCTCATTGTGTTTGCTATTTTTATATAAACAAAAAACATTATTTACTTTATCTTTTGTATATGAGCCCACATATTGCCAAGTTCAACTTTTCAAATTCAAATTGATGATTTTATTTCCAGAATTTCCAAAGCTGAAGACAAAACATGAATGTTTGGAACCTATTAATATGCCTACAATCAACAAACTTTGATCTATTATATCTATTCTTTGTCGTGGAGAGGAAGAAAGAGCTAAAAAGGGTTATCTTCAAAAGATTTTTTAAAATTACAATTTTGGGATTTTCAATAGGCTCAAGAGCGGATAAAAAGTTCTCTCAAAGCCTCTTAACAACCATTTACATTTCTGAAATTAATTGAAAAATATTGCAAGATGATTTGAATTTTATTCAAATCTCTTTTTCACTTTGAATTTCATTTGCCAGTCTAATATGAATCTGAGGCAGCTTTTAATCCCTTTTTTATCCTTGATGAGGCTTTTTAATGCAACAAGATAAAAGTAAAATTTCAATCAATCTCTCTAAATCAGCTTAGAGTTGTGGGACACACTGAAACTTGAAGAGATTGATTTTTGATTGACTTTTTTTGAATATTATTTATTTTGGGCAAAAATAGTAAGTAACCTTACTTTATTTAGGAATGTCAATTTGACATCAGGCTGGGAATCTGAATGGTCTGGGGCTCAAACCTCAGCAGCTCCAGGCATCTGTGACCCTGGGTTGCCAAAAACCCAAATAATTCCCAGTTAAATAGTGTGCCTTTAGCCCTTAAATAAAAAAAAAGTTTGCACCGTGTGCTAAATTGTTTTTTAAATATTGCTGTTATAATAAGCTTAAGATTTCTGGTGTGTTTGCTCAAGTAAAAAATCAAATTAGAATTGTTGTAATGCCTTCCTTTGACCAAAGATTAGTGCTCTTTGATTTTGAGAAACTTTCTGTAGAACACCTTGACAATCTAAATCATGTGTTAATGACTGGTCCTATTGTTTTATTGAACACCAACTGCTCAAACTCACTTCTGAAAAGGATGGCTGGGACAAAATTTCTTGATTTGAGACAAAAGTGCCAGAAAACCAATTGAAATCATATTGAATTGTCTTTCTACTCGACCTGTCAGCTTGATAGCCTTGGCTGCTTGGAGCAGGCTAGCTGCAACAACACAACCGCCCTGGGCCTGAGGTGGATCACGCTTTGTTTCCATGATCCTTGTCACCTGCCCAGGATGGTTGCTTGTTGTCACAGCTGTTTATGCCAGCCTAAACCTGGTGGGGTTTGGGCTTCCTGCACATCCCTAATCCCTTTGCTCTGATTGGTCAGAGCTCGGTAAGAAAGTTAAAAAAACCAATTTGAAAGTAAATGGTAATTTAGTTTTAAATGGCTCTATTTCTTGTACCTAAATGTCCATTGCCAAATATGTCAAGCAATAATCAAGAATGAAATTGAAACTGATGTGATAACAGTTTTTATTTCTAGATTTGAGGGTTCTTTTGCTATTTTTACACAGGTACAATTAAATGAAAAGGTTTATTAAAAGTTTCTCTGCTACCATTAATTATTTCAAGCTTTATATTAAGTATAAGACAATCTTTTAAGACCAAGTGCATTATTATTGAAATGAAAAATAAGTAAAGGCAAAAAAGTTTGAAAATTGAAAGACTTTTTGGGCCTTGATTTTGGCTTTTAGAGAGCATCTTCTCTTTTTAATGATGCTTCTAGTAGAGAAAATTTTTACTTGCTCTTCAGTCAGTGTTCAACAAAAAAGCAAATCGAATCTGAAAACAAAGTATATTAAGGCTAAGGTAGAAAAAGAAAGTCAAGCTAATAAAAACCTAATTTTTGTACTTTTATAGAGGATAGATGAAAAGGCTTAAGATTAATCAACATGATTCTGGTTACAAAATAATGATTTTGTTCAAAACAATATATTTCTATAGTTTATACTTATTTTTCATGCAATTTGGTCATCATGAAAACCTTTTACTTTTGAAACATGTTAGAACTGGAAATGTCTCTCTTTCAAGGAACAAGGCTTATTTTTGAAGACACAATTATCATAATAAGTGGGAAAATCGACTCGGTAAAGTGGTTTTTGAACACATACCATCCTGAAATCATGTTCATTTCAGAGGCTGAATACACCCAACACCAAACATGGGTTAAATTTGAAAACTATCAGCTTGAAGTATCCGCGACTTTAGCCTATGGTAAGGCAAGAATAGTGGCCCTCATACATGAAAATTCCAATTTCACTAGAAGTAACATTATTGTTGATGATACCTTGGAAATTGTCATCCTCGAAAATAATTCAAAAATCATTGCAGGCGTCTACAGACCTTTCAAAAATGT
>Ga0194133_10005884_pt1 | contig 15391 bp, 17 predicted proteins | sample TA2KigOf40mmetaG_FD_155448 | JGI IMG/M metagenome (GOLD analysis project Ga0194133, IMG submission 155448) | Freshwater microbial communities from Lake Tanganyika, Tanzania - TA2015055 Kigoma Offshore 40m | ecosystem: Environmental > Aquatic > Freshwater > Lake | place: Tanzania: Lake...
TATCGTTCGAATTTCAAAATATGTTTAAAAATATTGAAGAGTTTATAGACGCTAAACAAAGTAATAATGGAATTTATTCCTCAACTCCATATAGAGGTCTGAAAGTTTTAGAGGCTGCTGAAAATTTTATAAAAAAAAAAAATTTTAAAATTGAGATATTTTCAAGTATGCACGTTTCAAAGGACGATAATACACCATATACACATTTATATAATTCATTAAAAAAAAAAGATATTTTTTCTTACAAAGGTAATGTTAGTAAAAAAGAGCTATCTAAAAGCTACAAAGACAAATCTTTTCTATTTTATCCTAATACTTTTGCTGAAACCTTTTGTTCTACAACACTAGATGCATTAGCTTCTGGTTGTGAAGTTATTACTACAGATTTAGGGTGTCTAAAGGAGACTTGTATGGGGTATGGAGTTTTCATGGACGTTAGTTTGAATGATACGTTTGAAGAATTTTCAAAAAGGTACTCAGTAATGATGGAGGATGCCATATCTTATAAAGAAAAAAACTTTTCAAATTGGATTGATAATCAATACAAACAATATACTAAAATAAATGAGCATTTTAACTGGAATATTAAAGCCAATGAATGGATTAAATTCGCAAATTCTTTATAAGGAAAGATGAAAGATTTAAAGGAAAGAAATAATAAAAGTAAAAACTTTGAAATTATAATGCATTTTATAAAAGACATTTCTTTTGAGATTCCAACTGCAGATGCCTACATAGGTGTAGCTCAAGACCTGGAAAAATATGAAACTAAAATAGATATCAAGAATAATCCGCTTTCAAACCAACTTAACGAATTAAACTTAAGAATATTTTTTGTGGCCCCACAGAATATTAAAAATAAAGTTCATGCAGAAATATGTCTCGCTATAGTATTTAAAATACTAAATCAAACAATTGCTCAAGATGAAATAAAAAAGATTATACTTGCTGATATACCAAATCTTTTTTCAGAGAAGATTACAAGTATCTTAAGCAATATATTTCAACAATCGGGCTTTAAAGAATTTAAATTTAAAAAAGATATTGACTTTATTGAAATGTACGAAAATCAGAGAAAAACTACTTCTTCAAACTAACTGCATTAGATATATTTTTTTTAAGAAACTTTTTATAATTTTCAATTTCATCTAATGACGGCTGTATAACTTTCCCTAAAGATTTTTTTTTAGATTGCTTTGTGTTTTCGTTATCTTCATTATATGAAAATTTGAGTTCTTTATCGTCTATTAACTCAATATAAACTTTAGATAAAAGCTTGCAATCTAATAAGGCAGAGTGCTTTTCCCTTGATGAAGTATCAATCTTAAATTTTTTACATAAGGATGTAAGATTTTTTGCTGTTCCACCGGGAAACTTTTCTCTTGCTAAAGTTAAACTATCAATAACATTTTGTTTATTTATTATTTCTAAGTTTAAGCTTCGAAGTTCTTTATTTAGAAAATTTAAATCAAAGTCAGCGTTATGAATTATTATTTTTTTTCCTTCAATAAATTTAATAAAATCTTTAGCAATATCCTTAAACTTTGGTTTATCATTTAAAAATTCGTTGGAATAACCATGTATCTCAAAAGCATCCTTAGAAACTTTAACACCTTCTGGATTTAAAAAAGTATGAAACAATTTTTTCGTTGGTAAATGGTCATAAAGTTCAATACAGGCAATCTCAACTACTCTATCCTTTTCAATGGATAAACCGGTTGTTTCTGTATCTAGAACTACTTCTTTAATCATTTAATATAACTTTATTAAGTATAGTCCTTGCTTGGGATTTTAAGAAACTTAAATTTGTATTTTTAATTATAAAATCTGACAAGACTTTTTTCTTTTCCTTATTAAAATGATATTTTTCAAAAACATTAATTAATTTTATATTAATTTTTCTTTTCTTTCTAAATTTAGATAATTTTTTATCTGCTATATCTACAAAAACTACGATATCTGCAAAATATTTAAAGTTAGTTTCTAAAAGCAAAGGAATATCTAGAACTATTAATTTTTCTTTTTTATTTCTTTTAATAAAATCTAATAGATTTTTTTTTACTTCCGGATGAATAATTTTATTTAGTTTAGAAAGTTTGGAAGGGTTTTTAATAATTAAATTGGCAAGATCTTTAAGATTTAGCCTTTTACTTTTTAATTTAAAAATTTTGGATATCTTTTGATTTATAAATGTGTTTTTCTTATAAATGTTATGAACTACTTTATCTGCATCAAAAACATTAAAACCGTAATGTTTAAATACTTTACCGACGTAAGTTTTACCGGATCCAATTTCTCCAACAATTCCAAGAGCTATCACAAATATCTTCTAAGTAATTTATAAGTACCTTGATTTACTTTGGGAAAAATATTGGTCCATATCTTAAATGATTTTTGTGCCTGGAAAATAAACATTGGGAGGCCTGAATAAATATGGTTATTAAATTTTTTTGCCATCTTTAAAAAAAATGTTCGCTCTGGGTTGTAAATTAAATCAATAAATATTTTCTTATTAAAACGAGAAAAATTTAGTTTAATTTTATCTTTTGGCTTAAGACCCAAGCTTGAAGTGTTAATGACTAAATCAACATTATCATTAAAAAGTTTTAAATTTTCAAACTTAACAACCTCAATAACTTTTCCAAATCTACGCCTGAGGGTAACTGTTTTATTTAAATTTCTATTCGTAATATAAATTTTCTTTAATCTCCATTTTTTCTTTAAAGCAACTATTACTGATGAGGTAACGCCCCCAGCTCCAATTATTAAAGCTTTTTCACATTTTTTTTTTATCTTGCGTAATATTCCATAATAAAAACCAAAAACATCTGTGTTATCTCCATATAACTTTCCGTTTTTAATATAAATCGTATTTATTGAATTAGTTTGCTTTACTAATGTAGTGATAATATCCACATACGGAATTATACTAGATTTAAGAGGCAAGGTTACATTGGCTCCATAGTAAATTTTTTTTTTTAAATCTTTAATTATTTTAATTAAATTTTTTGCTTCAACTTTTTTTTTTAAATACAAAGAATTTAGCTTATATTTTGAAAACCAATAATTATGCAGAATTGGAGATAAAGAGTGCTTTATTGGGTCTCCTATGACTAGAAATTTACTTTTTTTCATTCATTTTAAAATAATTAATCAATGCATCAACAGGCATTCCCATTATTGAAAAGTCGTTTCCTTTTATTTCTGCAAAAAGTTTTCTGCCTTCGCTTTCGATTTGATAAACTCCATATCGTTTGAGAGTATCATCAGAAATATTATTAAGATACTCATCTAAATATAAATCATCAAAATTTTTCATTTTTAAAAAAGAACTTTCTGTATAACTCCAAATAGATGAACCATTTTTAGCAAGACATATCGAACTGATAAGTTCATGTTCTCTACTATTAAGTTGCTTAAGAATAAATTTTGCTACTTTTTTATCTTTTGGTTTACCAAATATTCTCCCCTCAAGACTTAAAACCTGATCCGCACCAAGAACTATTTGGTCCTTATATTTTCCGCTAATTTTTACCGCCTTTAATTTTGCAAGCGTTTCTGCAACCTCTTTGGGTGTTGCATTTTCTTGTAATAATGATTTTTTTATTTCCTCTTCGTCCACATTAGGAGCATGAGCTAAAATATTAAAATTATGTTTTTCGAGTATTAATTTTCTAATCCCGCTTGAGGAGGCAAGAATTAGATCTTTCATAAATTATGCTTAATTTCATGAATTTTAATTATTGAAGCAGAAGTTTCCTCTACTGAACGTCTTGTAACGTCAATAATTGGTATGCTTTTCAAACTAAAAAGTTTTTTTGAGTCTTCCACCTCTTTTTGAATACTTTCAATATTAATATAGTTTGTGTGTCTATCCTCGGTTATTAGATTTAATCTTGTTCGTCGAACATCTTCCAACCTTTGTGGATCAATGACAAAGCCAACGACAGTCTTTCTTTTAAAATCAATTGAATACGAATCTATGTTCTCTTTGCCTGTTAGTGGAATATTTGCAACTTTATAGCCTCTATTTGCTAAATAAATGCTTGTTGGTGTTTTGCTGGTTCTGCTTACTCCAAAAATTATTATGTCAGCCTCATTTATAGACTCTAATTTTTGGCCATCATCATGTTCAATTGTGAAATGCATAGAGGAGATTTTTTCATAATATTCCTTATTAAGCACGTGTTGACCGCTTGGCACGTGATTTGCTTTCTTATTTAAAATATTTTCAAATTTCAAAACAAGATGATCAAGAACACCTAAACAAGTAACATTATCTATTAAAGCTATATCTTTTAAGTGACTGACCGCCTCTTGTTCAACCAATGTGTATAAAATAATGGGATTTTTGTTTTTTTTACATCTTTTTATAAGTGCGTTTATTTGGTCTTTGGTTCTTATGAATGAAAAATGATGAATAGAAAAATTTACATCTTCAAATTGTGCTTTAATGGCAACAGCTATCCTATCCAAAGTTTCTCCTGTTGAGTCAGACACTAAATAAAGGTCAAATTCATTGTTCATAAGTATGTTTGTAAAGAATAGAAATTAACAGTTTAGAGAAAAATATTGTAATAGATTAAAGTTATTAAGTTTCCTTTTAAAAATAATAACACCTTATCAAACTCACCTTCTTTGTTGATCATGTAATACAATATTGTTTATAACTTTTTTTATCTCTGATTTGTTTATATTATAATAAATGCAAAGGTTAATAAGTTTGTTTATAAAAATTTAACATATTTATTAAACATAATAAACAATACTAAAAACTACAATAATCTTTTATTAAATATTTTATGTTTAGGTTAATTCAAACTTTAAATTTTAAAACTAATTTATTTCCAATATGGTTTATGAGACAAGCTGGAAGATATTTGCCTGAGTATAGAAAGATAAGGTTGCAAAAAAAAAGTTTTTTAGATTTATGTTTGGACTCGAAAGTTTCAAATCAGATTACGCTGCAACCAGTAAAGAGATTTAATTTAGACGCTGCAATAATATTTTCTGATATCTTAACTATTCCAAATTCTCTTGGCCAAAAAGTATACTATATTGAGGATGTAGGTCCAGTTCTAGAACCTCTTAAAAAAAAGAATTTATTAAAAGCTAATGAATGTTATAAGTTTATAAGTAGAAATTCTGAAATATATAATCAAATTAAAATTATAAAAAAGAAGATTAAGGGAAAAAACTTAATTGGATTTGTAGGTGCACCCTGGACGTTAGTAGTTTATATGTTGAACAGAAAATCTCCGAAACATAATTTTAAAATTAAAAACTTAAATTTCACTAACAAACTTATAAATCTACTCACAAACTACGTAATTCTTCATATAGAAAAACAAATTGAAAGTGGGGCTGAAGTTATTCAAATTTTCGACACTTGGGCAGGACTAATTAAGGAAAATCAATTGCATGAACTTTGTTATTACCCGACAAAGACAATATTAGACTCAATTAAGAAAAGCTTCCCAAATATACCAATAATATGCTTTCCACGAGGAATTGGAAAAAAGTATAAAGATTTCGTAAATTTTGTAAAACCAGACTGTATTTCAATCGATCAGTTTATTAATCCTTCTTGGGCAATTACTAATTTTAATGGAATACCAATCCAAGGAGGAATTGATCCAACTGTACTTTGTGGAGAAAAAAAAAATGTAAAAAAAACAGCTCATAAATACCTAAATATGTTTAAGGATTATCCATATATATTCAATTTAGGCCACGGAATTACACCCGATGCAAAAATTGAAAATATAAGACATATGGTTGAAATAGTTAAAGAAAATAGATTATGAAAAGAGCGGTTATATTAATGAATTTAGGAGGACCCGACAGGCAAGAATCTGTAAGGCCATTTTTGTTTAATTTATTTAATGATCCTGCAATCATAAACATTATTCAACCTTTTAGATTTTTTACCGCAAAACTAATTTCGATTTTCAGAGAAAAGAAAGCAAAAGGCATATATAAATTGATGGGTGGTGGATCTCCAATTTTAGAATTGACTGAACTTCAAAAAAAATTTTTAGAAAAAAATCTTATAAAGAAAGGAAGATATAAATGCTTTATTATTATGCGTTATTGGCATCCAAGAGCAAGAGAAGTTTATAAAGAAATATTGCAATATAATCCTAAAGAGGTCATTTTGCTTCCCCTCTATCCCCAGTTTTCTACAACAACAACAGGCTCGTCTGTAAATGAGTGGAAAAATATAAATACAAATAATTTTAAAACTAAAACGATTTGTTGTTACCCTAATAATGAAGACTTTATTAATGCCCATGTAAAATCAATTAGAAAATTTCTAAACATCAAACTACTTCCAAAGACAACACTTCTCTTTTCAGCCCATGGCTTGCCTCAAAAAATTATTGACTCGGGTGACCCATATCAACGGCAGATTGAAGAAACAGCACAAAAAATTATAGAAAAATTAAAAATAAAAAACTTAAATTTTAATGTATGCTACCAAAGCAGAGTTGGTCCTTTGAAGTGGATTGGACCATCAACAGATGATGAAATAATTAGAAATTCAAAGCAAAAACTAGGTATTGTTTTGTGTCCTATAGCCTTTGTATCAGAGCACTCTGAAACTCTTGTGGAACTTGATATTGAATATAAACATTTAGCCAAAAAAAATGGCGCATTATTTTATAAAAGGGTTCCTGCGCTTGGTGTAAATAAAGATTTTATTAAAGGACTTACAAACCTAGTTTTAAATAAAAAGAATTATGGAACAAAAGGTTTAAAGCCTCCTTTTTGCGATAGTTCTTTTAGTCGATGTTTTTGTAAAACATAATTATGGATCTATATCTATCCATAAAAGTTATTCATATTGTTGCAGTTATATCCTGGATGGTTGGTCTATTTTATCTTCCAAGGCTTTTTGTCTATCACGTAGAAAATAAAAGTTATTATTTAGAGAAAACTTTTCTTGTGATGGAAGAAAAACTTTTGAAAATAATAATGAATCCTTCAATGATTGTAACTTGGGTTTCAGGAATCGTTATGATTTGGATAACTGGATTTGAAAGTTTATTAATTTTTTGGGTTTATACTAAAATTATTTTTGTCTTTTGCTTGTCGGCATTTCATGGTTTTCTAGTAACATCTTTTAAAAATTTAAAGTCAGGAAAAAATAAAAAAAAAGGAAATTTTTATAGAATGGTAAATGAAATACCTACGGTTTTGTTAATTTTAATAGTTATTTTGGTAGTTTTTAAACCAGCTTGAAGTTTTTATTAAAGTATTATAAGCAAACTCTCTTCTTAAATAATTCCTATTAATCTTTCAAAAATTAATGAACCTCCAAGAACTTAAAAATAAATCTCCAGCGGACCTTATTTCTCAAGCTGAAAAGCTTGGAATTGAAAATCCTAGTACACTTAGAAAACAAGAGATACTTTTTGCAATTTTAAAAAGACTTGCTGAAAACAATGAACAAATTACAGGGTCAGGTGTGCTTGAAACTCTGCAAGATGGATTTGGTTTTTTAAGAGCAACAGAGTCAAATTATCTACCGGGACCAGATGATATTTATTTAAGCCCAAGTCAAATTAAACGTTTTGGACTTAGAAAGGGAGATACAGTTGAAGGAGAAATTAGAGCACCAAAAGACCAAGAGAGATATTTTGCACTTATTAAAGTAAATAAAATCAATTTTGAGGATCCTGAAAAAATTAAGCATAAAATTAACTTTGATAATCTAACACCGCTTTATCCTGATGAAAAAATTAAATTAGAGGTTGAGAGTAATAAAGTCGAAAAAAGTCCAGATTTAACATCAAGAGTAATTGACCTGGTTGCACCGATTGGTAAAGGTCAACGTGCTCTTATCGTCTCTCCGCCAAGAGCTGGTAAAACTATAATTCTTCAAAATATTGCACACTCCATAACTGCAAATCATCCAGAAATTTATTTAATTGTTTTGCTTATAGATGAAAGGCCTGAAGAAGTTACTGATATGCAAAGGTCTGTTAAGGGAGAGGTTATAAGCTCAACTTTTGATGAACCAGCGATCAGACACGTGCAAGTGGCAGAAATGGTTATTGAAAAAGCAAAACGTCTTGCTGAGCATAAGAAGGACGTAGTTATATTACTAGATTCTATTACTAGACTTGGAAGAGCTTACAACGCAGTTGTTCCAAGTTCAGGTAAAGTTTTAACTGGAGGAGTTGATGCTAACGCTCTTCAGAGACCAAAACGTTTTTTTGGTGCAGCTAGAAATATTGAAGAGGGTGGTTCTTTAACAATTATTTCAACTGCTTTGATTGAAACTGGATCTAGGATGGATGAGGTCATATTTGAAGAATTTAAAGGAACCGGTAACTCTGAAGTGATACTTGATAGAAAAGTTGCAGATAAAAGAATATTCCCAGCAATTGATATTACGAAGTCAGGTACTAGAAAAGAGGAGTTATTATTTAAAAAAGATGAACTTCAAAAAATGAATGTTTTAAGAAGACTTATTGGCCCCATGGGTAGCATGGAAGCTATAGAATTTTTAATTTCAAAATTGAAAGAGACAAAAAATAACCCATCCTTTTTTGACTCCATGAATAAAAGTTCTTAATCTGTTAATTTAGCTTGGTCTGGAATTAATATAGGAACACCATTTTCTATCCTATAGGCAAGATTAGATTTTTTTGACAATAATTCTTGTTTTTCTTCATTATAGATAAGCTTATCTTTGCCTATAGGGCATATAAGAGTTTCTAATAATTTAATATTAAATTCCATTAATGGATTTTTCTATCTTGTTGGTTGTTATTCCCTAAAATGTAAAAATTAATTATTTGGTTAATTAAATTGGTTCTTTCAATTAAACTTTTAGCTTCTAATAGTGTCTGTTTTTCACTCACTGAAAAAGGGCATATCATGGATAAAGAATTTACTAGTTGATTAGGTTCGACTTTTTCAACAACTTTCCAATCTGTAGAAAGTTGATGAATTTTAAAAAATTTTCGAGTTTTATCAATCAAATCAATAATATTTATTTTGTCTGAAAATTTAATTTTTTCTAAATCTTCTAGATAATCTTCATAAGAAACTTTAAACTTTCTATATGGAAGATCTGTCTTTAATTCATCAATTATTTTGAAACGAATAAGACCAATTAAATTTATTAAATACCTTCCATCTACTGTTTTAGAGTGAGTTTCAATCTTACCAAGGCATCCAACATTAAACACTTCTGGTTTAACTACATTATTATAATTTTTTGTTTGGACCATGCCAATTAATTTGTTATTTGATAATGCATCTTCAGTCATTTTTTTATACCTAGGTTCAAAAATATTAAGTGGTAAAACTGTATTTGGAAAAAAAATTGCATTTGAAAGCGGAAAAATTGCTATTTCTTTTGGAAAATCTTTTTTATCAGCCATCTTAAAATAATATATTATTAATTAAGATTTGTAATTCATTTATATGGACATAATATTCCTCTATCACTATTCTAGTTAAGTTTTTAAAGCGGGTGTAGCTCAGTGGTAGAGCGAATCGTTGCCAACGATTAGGTCGTGGGTTCAATTCCCTTCACCCGCTCCAAAAACATAAGTAATCATTAATCTTTTTTCAAATTCTTTTATTTTTGATGGCAGACAACTGGCAGACAACTTTTTAGGTCTATTTTTGAAAAAACTTATTATGAAACTAGTAAGAAATATATCTTTTTTTTAACACTTTCTCTCAATTCTTAAGTCAGATACTATTTTGATATATTTTTGGAGTAAGTTTTTTTTTGTTCTTTTTTCTAATTTATTTATTTATATGTAAACTAAGTCGTAAGATTTAAAACAATAAAAAAGAATAAGAATTATTTTTGATAGTTGTTCATTTTCTAGTTTGAATAAAATATCCGTATTTTTAATAAATACACAATCTAACTGAAATATATTATTGGAACCGCTATACGGGTTGTTAGGCAAAAAAATTATCGGTTTAAAAGGTCTCGTATGTATGTCATTAAACATATGGAGTCTAAATCCTAAATCTTCTAATTGCCCAGAAATTAAGGAAAAACTTTTTTCACCTTGGTATATTGGTGTCGGTGATGTTTCAACTTGAATACAAAGTGCTTCTGATATTTTTTTTTGTCCATGTTCTATAATTTCAGATTCCAATCCTTGAGTATCTATTTTAAAAAAATCAATTTTATGTTTAAAGTTTATATTATCTAGTTTTTCTGTTTTTAAAGGTTTTGTTTTTATAATTTTTGCCCACTCATCAAAACCATGAAAAAGATTTAGATAATCATAATTAGGTTTTAAAAAAGAATTCATTCCCGAAGCATTAAAAAATATGAAATCTTTTATGCTGCCGTCACCTAAAGCAGTATTAAAAAATATTTTTTTTTCTGTTTGTTTTAATTTAAAGTATTCATCTTCATTAGGTTCAAAACCATATATTAATGTGTTCGTATTATTTAATAAATTAATTATAAAATTTTGATGAGCATCTATTTCTGCTGCTCCTATATCACATATTACTATTGGAGTTTTTGTTGTTAAAAATTCAAGCACAATTTTTCTAACTTTTTGTTAAATTTTTTATAAAATTTATTTATTATAACTATACTATATCTAAGGCAGACAACTTTCTAAAATAGGCAGACAACTTCGTCTAGAAGCATTGTCTTTACTAGTATAGTGAGGTATTCAATTCCCTTCACCCGCTCCAAATCAGCAAGTAAACACTTATCTTTTTTCAAATTCCCCTATTTTAGATGGCAGACAGCTGGCAGACAACTTTTTTAATTAATAAGATGTTATTTATGAAATTTAAAAAAATTAAATATAAAGTTTATTTACTTTATAATCTTTATATTAGAAATTTAAAATATTTATTTAAAAATAGTTATTCTCAGTTTAAAGAAGATTTATTTGTTAAAAATTTTTTTATAAATAAAAAAAAAGGTTTATATTTAGATATTGGTTGTCATCATCCATTTAGATCTAATAATACTTATCTCTTATATAAACTCGGATGGACTGGTGTAAATATAGATGCAATTCAACAGAATATAGATTTATTTGATATTCATCGACCAAGAGATATAAATATTTGTGGAGTATTAAATAATAAAAAAGAAAATAGATATTTATATATACCAAATAAAAATTTATTAAGTACTGAAATATCTATAAATAAAAAATTTAGTGATTATTGGAAAATACATCATAATCAAAAAATACATAAAAAAAAAATTGTAACAAATACTTTTAGTACTATTTTAAAAAAAAAAAAATTGAATTTAGATAATTTTGATTTTTTAAGTATCGATGTAGAAGGTAATGAACTTAATTGTATTAAAAGTATAGATTTAAATAAATACAATCCAAAGTTAATATGTATTGAGACACTTAAAATTAACAGAGGTAAAGATTTTAAAGTACATAGTTACTTATTAAAAAAAAAGTATAAGAAAATATATTCTACAAATGCTAATTCTTTTTATGCTAAATAAAAATAATCTTAATCTCAGGCAGATAACTTTCTAAAATAGGCAGACAATCTTTTCTGTAAGGATTGATTTTATTATACTAGTGATCTATTCAATTCCCTTCAACTGCTTCAAAAATCGTGTAGAATAGATCTTAATGATGCTTTATAAAAAAAAATGTATTCCCTGTAGCGGAAATATTCCTCCCTTTTCTAAATTCGAGATCAAATGTTATTTAAAAAAATTAAGAAGTTGGAAAGTATATAAGAATGAAAAAAAAGCTTTTTATTTAACAAAAAATTATAAATTTAAAAATTTTTTACAAAGTTTGGAATTTGTAAAAAAAACTTCTGTTATTGCGGAAAGGGAGAGTCATCATCCAGATATTAATTTTGGCTGGGGTTACGCAAAGATAGTAATTTATACCCATGCAATTAACGGTCTTTCAGAAGGTGATTTTATACTAGCATCAAAGATTGATAGAATTAGTGTTTAAAGTTTCTAATACCTGTAAATATCATTGAAATTTTTGCTTTATCAGCAGCTTTAATTACTTCATTATCTTTGATTGAGCCACCTGGTTGAATAATAGATTTAACTCCAAGTTTTACTAATTCTTTAAGTCCATCTGCAAATGGAAAAAAAGCATCTGATGCAGCTACACTATTCTTAACATTTTTTTTAAGGAATAATTTGGCATTTTGGCATGCAATTCTACTGGAGGCTAATCTATTCGTTTGTCCTGTTCCGATTCCAAGGCTCTGGCCATTTTTTGCAACCACAATTGCATTAGATTTTACAAATCTACAAATATTGAATGCAAACTTTAAATCTTCAATTTGTTTTTTTGTTGGCTTTATTTTTGTTACAACTTTCAAGTCTTCATTTCGTAATTCTTTAATATCTTTATCTTGGATTAAAATTTTTTCACCAATAATATTGTAGGTTAATTTTTCCTCCATATGATGTTTATTTATAATTAATCTAAGATTTTTTTTCTTTCTAAAAACATCCAGAGCATCGTTTGTAAACTTGTATGAGATTATAATTTCATAGAAAGTATCCGAGAGTTTTTCAGCAAGTTTTTTATCAATCTCATCATTAAAACAAACAACTCCGCCAAATGCACTTATAGGATCTGCATTTAAAGCTAGTTTGTATGCATTAGATAAGTTATTGCTTGCAGCACATCCGCAAGGATTGTTGTGTTTAACAATTACACAGGTTTTTTTTTTATTATCTAAATACTTTGAAATAGATATTGCTGCGTACATATCTAAATAATTATTATAGCTAAGTTCTTTCCCCTGAAGCTGCTCGATACCACTTAGAAGATCTTCCTTATAATTTATGTTGTAAATGGATGCTTGTTGATGTGGATTTTCCCCATATCTTAATTCATTTTGAATTGATCCACTGATTGTAATTTTTTTTGGAAATTTATTTTGTTGTTTGTTCATCCAGTTAGAAATTATAGAATCGTAATAAGCAGTTTCTAAGAATGCATTGGATGACATTTTTTTTCTAAAATTTAGAGAAGTTGATCCTTGGTTTTTATTTAGTTCATTTATGCACTCATCATATTGTTCAGAATCAGAAATAACTGTTGTAAATTTAAAATTCTTTGCAGCAGATCTAAGCATAGATGGACCACCAATATCTATGTTTTCAACTAAGGTTTCTTCATTCGCATTTTCAAGCAATTTTTTCTCGAACGGATAAAGATTAACAATGAGTAGATTTATAAGATCGATGTTTTCTTTTGAGATTTGATTTACATGTTCTTTGTTATCTGCCTTTGCTAGTAATCCTCCGTGAATTTTGGGATGCAAGGTTTTAACTCTTCCATCTAATATTTCCTGCGATTTTGTATAATCGGAAACTTCAGTACATTGATAACCTAAATCTTTTATGTATTTAAAGGTGCCACCTGTACTTAAAATTTCAACGTTATACTCTTGTAGAGTTTTTAGAATTTTGTCTAAGTTTTTTTTATCAGATACAGAGATGAGGGCTTTTTTTATCTTTATAAGATCCATCAAGGATCTTTCATATACGACGTTTATTTGGCTTTTTCTAGATACCAAATAATATTAGTAAGTTCACTTTCTATTTGCCCTTCAAGTAAGATAAAAAAATTTTCTTTAATACTATTGGGGTTTCCTAGATATAAATTCTTTTCAAGTTTTGTTGGAACCTGTGGACATCTAAATATCCATCCATCACCTCTATCAGAGCTTAATAAAATATCGTTTCCCATAGTTTTTGTAATTCGTATATCTGGATGAACATGAAACCTTATACTGTAACTTAAAAAGTTTTTTTTTTTATTTTTTAAAATTAAAGTATCTATTCCTTCAATTAAGTTTTTTTCTTTAAATAAGGTTAATTGTCTTTCAAATTTAATGCCAAATCTTTTCTCATAGCCGTTGTGTGCAAAAATACACTGTGTAGTTTTTTTGTCAGATTTAAATTCTTTTTTATAAATATCTAAGTCATTGATTAGAGAATTTCCAAAGTGTTTAGTGATAAGTTTATTTTTTTGAAAAATACATGATGAAGTATCATTAATATTAAGTGTCGAATGAGCAGCGGTTGTTGAACTTAAAAAACTTAAGTTACTTCCTAAATATTTTCCAGATCCAGTATTGGTTATAAATTTTTGTTCTGAGGAATATAGTTCAAACGATAAGGCGCCTGCCTGATAATTTTTTGCGTAGGATGTATTTGCCGGAGTATTTCCATCTATCATTATTTCTATTTTTTTATATTTAATCTTTCCAAATCCACAAAAAATATTTTCAACTTTATTAAAGGCATATCCTCTTGCTCTAATAATTTCATCAAGCTTTTGAATGTTGATTTCATTTGCCCCATTAAAAAGGGGAAGAGTATCATTGTTTAATTTTAGAAAATTAAAACATATTCCAAGCGAATGAATATAGGATGTAATTTGTATTGGGGTTTGTCTTCTTGAGTTTAACAGCCATTCATGAATTGAAACTAAAAAATAAAGTGTATAATAAAGATCTTCAGGATTTTTACTTTTAACAAAGCCATCTTTATTTATAAAATTGCTTAGTTCTTTTTCAATTTCTTTAAGACCAACCTCTAAATATTTTTCGTATTCAGTAAAAGAAATACCAACCAATATTAATGCTGAAAGTGCAACAATTTTTTCAAGTCCTTGCTCAAGTAGATTAATATTTTTAAATAAATGCTTTGCTTGTTTTACGATGCTGTTGATGACTTTACTTTTGTAAATGAGGTCAGTTTCTTTCAAAATAATATCGTGACAGCTAATCCAATTAATTACTCTTAAGCTTAAGGTCTTAAGTCTCCAATATGTTGAATGATAATTTTCAAATTGATTAATCCACTCATCGACTAACTGGCATCCGATAACTTTCTCAGTTTTTATATTTAATGCAGGAAGAAAACAAAAGTTATGAAGTTTGTATAATTTATAATCTTCAATGTTTGATATTTTCCAAACGTTCGTTTTATATTTTCTTATTGTATTTAATAAAACTTCCTCAAAACTTGTAATCGGTTGAACTAGATGAATGCTTGAATATTCATAAATTCTATAAGGTTGGATAATATTTAAGGAGACATCATAGTTCTTGCTGTTGAACTTAATGTCTTTAAGTTTGCCTTCGAAGTTTTTACGTAATGCCCTTAAATATAGCTGAATTGTTTGAAAATTTGCCACTTAAGCGCAAGTTCTAAGTTTTTGAATATTATTTTTTAAGGATTTTCCAGAAAATATCGTTGTGCCAGAAACCAAAACATCAGCACCAGCCTTAATTGCAAGAGCGCCTGTTTCAATATTTATTCCTCCATCAATTTCAAGATCACTTTTCAATCCTTTAGCATCAATTATTTTTCTAAGTTCTTTAACTTTGCTTAAAACTTCTGGCATAAAACTTTGAC
>Ga0194133_10005885_pt1 | contig 15386 bp, 11 predicted proteins | sample TA2KigOf40mmetaG_FD_155448 | JGI IMG/M metagenome (GOLD analysis project Ga0194133, IMG submission 155448) | Freshwater microbial communities from Lake Tanganyika, Tanzania - TA2015055 Kigoma Offshore 40m | ecosystem: Environmental > Aquatic > Freshwater > Lake | place: Tanzania: Lake...
CGAGAACTCAAAAAAGATGGAGTTATCGGCGCCATAGTTGGCAGAGCTTTATACGAAAAAAAAATCGCCCCCAGTGAAATAATTTAGTGAAATATTAGTGAAATAATTTAGTGAAATAATCCAATAAAAACATCCAATTTTATCAAAATTTCTATCCGATTTTTCTAAAATAAGCTCTTGAAAATTACTTGAATTTTTTGATACTTGTTCGCAATTTATTTCGCACTTACAATCAAATTAATTCTCAATTTAACTCTAAAACAATGCGCTATCTTGCTCTTACCGAAAATGACCGCAGACAAATGCTTGCCGAAATTGGCGTTTCAAGTGTAAACGAATTATATGATGCCGTCCCAGATCAATTTTTACTCAAAAAACCAATTGATGGACTCCCATCTCATCAAGGTGAAATTGAAGTCGAAAAAATTCTCAATGAATTTGCCAAAAAAAATCGCCCCGCCTCGCAAGGTTCATTTTTTTTAGGAGCCGGTTGCTACAAACATCATATCCCATCTGCGGTTGATCATTTAATCCAAAGATCGGAATTTTTGACTTCTTACACCCCTTATCAACCAGAAATCTCACAAGGGACTTTAGCGGTGATTTTTCAATTTCAATCAATTATTTCATTGCTTACAGGAATGCAAGTTGCTAACGCCTCAATGTATGACGGCGCCACTTCGCTAGCCGAAGCTTGCTTGATGAGTTTGCGCATTAAAAACTCCCGCAAAAACATCGCTGTTCACGGCAATATCCACCCCGACTATCTTGCGGTTTGCAAAACTTTTTTAGATTTAAATCAAGCTAAGTTGGTTGAAAATATTGATGAAAATTGTAGCGCTGTTGTTGTTCAATATCCTGATTTTTACGGCAATATTATTGATCTCAACGAGGTTAGAAAAAAATGCGATGCAGTTGGCGCCCTGATGATTGTAGTCGTCAATGAAATTTTAGCGCTTGGTTTGCTTGAGGCTCCTTCACAAGCCGATATCGTCGTTGGCGAGGCTTCTTCACTGGGCGTTGGTTTAAATTTTGGTGGCCCGTTGCTTGGCTATTTTGCATGCAAAAAAGAATTTGTGCGCCAAATGCCCGGTAGAATTTGCGGTGCCACCATTGATGCCGATGGCAAACATGGTTACGTTTTAACACTTAATGCTCGCGAACAACATATTCGACGTGACAAGGCCACTTCAAATATTTGCTCAAACCAAGGATTATGCGCTACCGCCTTCACCATTCACACTTCACTTTTAGGTGAAATTGGTTATAAAAAACTCGCGCAAATTAATCATCATCGCGCAATTTTTGCATATGAAGAACTCAGCAAAATCAAGGGTTTAAAAGTTTTGAACGAAACTTTCTTCAACGAGTTTACCGTAGAATTTTCTAAAAATGCTCACGAAATTAATCAAAAACTTTTGACGAAAAATATCATTGGCGGATATTGCGTTGATAAAAAAATGATCTTCGCTTTCAGCGAATTAACTAGCGAAGACGAAATCAAAAATTTAGCAAAAACTTTGGGCGAGATTTTGAATTAAGATTTTGTTATGGTCAAAATTCCCGAAAGTTATGCCAATATTCCTACTCAATACCAACATAAGAAAAGAACCCAGCATTTAAGCGACTTCCAGCGCACCAACTCTTCTGTGTGTTAGTTTTGATAGACTTTTTTGTTCGTTTTTGTAGCAGCATATGCTGACGTAACTTATTGTGATTGTTGGATTTTACACGCTTATGGTTACAAATTGCGCTACAAGACGCAAAAGCACTTTTCAACACTACCGCACACACGTAAATTCAAACGCTATGTACAAAAGGCAATGACTAAACACACACAGCAAGATATAGATCAAAAGCCAAGTGTATTGCTTTGGGGCGGAAAGAGTAAGGCTCGTATTATTGAAGAAATGATTAGAGAAAGTAATGCTGGCGAAGTCAAAATAATATTCGACAACACACTTGAAAGCCCGCCATTTCCTACAAACGCTAAGTTTATAAACAGCATAGATACATTAAAAAATGACATTAAATCCGCCTCACACTATGTTGTGTGTATTGGCGGAGAGCACGGTTACGCTCGACTTAAAACAGCAGAATATTTAGAAAAAACTGGGCTGAAAGCTCTAACATTGATACACGAAAGAAGTTTTGTAGAGCGATCTGCAACTATTGGATACGGTTGTCAAATAATGCCTTGTGCCGTTGTCCATAAGTTTTCTGTAGTTGGCAACCATACAATAATTAATACAAACGCAACTATCGACCACGAATGTGTAGTAGGTAATGGTGTTCATATTATGGGCAACGTAGCTATAACTGGAAAAGTTGAAATAGGTGATTATGCAACTATAGGAACAAACTCAACGATACTTCCTTCCGTGAAAATCGGCAAAGGTGCATTTATAGGCGCTGGAGCTGTTGTTACTGAAGACGTCGAACCTTTCGCTGTTGTTGCTGGAGTTCCTGCAAAAATTATTAGAAAAAACGAGTTTAAGTTTTTTGAAGATTTATTAATTCAACTCACAACAAAGCAAATCGACGCATCATGATATTTAAATTCATAAATCACGCATCAATTTTTATTAACCACGATAGTTATTCGATATTAACTGACCCCTGGTATGCTTCTAATGCCTTCGGAAATTGGTATCAGAGTCCTTCCCCACGCTCAAAAGATATTCTTGAGTTGATAAGACATCATGACAGAATGGCAGTGATCATTTCACACGGTCATGACGACCATCTTGATGATTGGTTTCTTAAGCGACACATGGAAAATAAAACTTTCATATGCCCCAAATTTCCATCTCCGGGCTTAGAGAATAGATTAAAAAAAATCGGTTCAACAGAACTAATAGCTAATGGCTTTGACTTTGGACCGTTCAAATTAAAGCAGCATATCAATCCGGATTTTACCAGCTATGATGCAGTTGTTACAATCGAATTTGCTGATAATCTAATAATACATGCGAATGATAACTGGCACTCATGGAATGATTCCACGGTAAGCCAGATAAATGAATTGGCGCGTCAGTATGATGAGAGTAAAACATTTCTACTTGTTCAGTTTGGAATTACCGACTGTTTTCCTATGAATTATCCACAGATTAGCACCAGTGAGTGTCTTGAAATAATAAGCTCTCGCTTTGAAAGTTATCGAGAAGGCACGCTTAACAACATGACTCGGTTGGGACTCCGGCACTTGTATTATTACGCCAATCAATCGAGATTTGAATATCACAATATGGAAATAAATTCTCTCTATGAAGAGGTCAAGCGTTATACAAAAAATATATTGTGCGCTACGCAGTTAAATCCCGGCGATTGTGTCTATGAAGGACATAGAGTCGAAGAAGCCAATGGTGACGACATCGATTTTTTTTCATTTCGCATGCTCCAGTTAGAAAACTATATAAATTTAGCTTACAAAAAGATTGTTGATATTAATGACTTCATTCCAGTAAAACTATTGACCGACATAAATTATCAAAGATCTGATCACATAAACTATGTAACCTCTCATACAATTTGGAATAGGATTTTAGTTGCTGATCTAAACATTGAGTCAATCATCATTGGTGGGGCTGGCGTTGTTACAAAACCAAACCGCAATATTCGGCATCACCATATGTTTATGTCGAAATTGAGCTATGTCATTCAAAATAAAATTATGAACGACGGAGTTTCATTTTTTTACTCTATACCCACTCAATAGCCGCTTTAAGCATAGCTGGACGCAAGTCAATAAAGAAGATTATGAAATCAAAACTTATTTTGAAAATTTCAAATTTTTAATGAAGATATTTTACGAATTAATGAAGATTTAAAATCAAAAAAATTAATTCAATTGATTTTAATACCCAAAAAATTGACAATAAAATTATCAATAATAATTCACTTCAAGCCAAAAAACTCACTTCCAACAAAATAAAATTTGTTTAAAATTTAAGAAAAATAATCATTAATTCAAATTAAAATTATGACAAACTTTGTTCCCGCTCAAATCGGCTTAAATCACGAAACCGAACTCTTAATCAAGCAATCACGCGAAGGCGCATGTGGCGTTGATCTGCCAGAAATTAAAAATTTTAAATCTAAAACTGGACAAAAATCACGTGAAAAAATTGGTTTACCGCAAGTTAATGAACCACAAGTCATTCGTCATTTTGTTCGTTTATCCAATCAAAATTATTCAATCGATGCTGGATTTTACCCGCTTGGATCTTGCACCATGAAGCATAATCCGCGTTTGAACGAAAAAATGGCCCGCCTCGCCGGCTTTGCCGATATTCACCCCGCTCAAGATGAGTCAACAATCCAAGGCGCTTTAGAATTGATGTATAATTTACAAAATTGGCTTGGGACTTTAACGGGCTTGAAAGGCGTTTCACTCGCCCCAGCAGCAGGTGCGCAAGGTGAACTTGCAGGCATGTTGGTCATCAAAAAAGCCCACGAAGTTAAGGGTGAATTCAACCGCAAAATCGTCTTAATTCCTGATTCAGCTCACGGCACCAACCCAGCAACTGCAGCGATGTGTGGCTTCGAAATCAAAGTTATCCCTTCTGATTCTGAAGGATTGGTTGATCTTGAAGTATTTAAAAAATTAGTTGCTGAGCATGGCAAAAACATTGCCGGCACAATGATCACCAACCCAAATACTTGTGGTAAATTTGAAAAAAACATCCTCGAAATCTCTAAATTAATTCATGATGTTGGCGGATATTTTTATTGCGATGGAGCCAATTACAATGCCATCGTTGGCAAGGTGCGTCCTGCTGATATTGGTGTCGATGTTATGCATTTCAATTTACACAAAACCTTCTCCACTCCACATGGCGGTGGAGGACCAGGCTCTGGTCCAATAGCCGTTCGTGAAGAATTAGCACAATTTTTACCCTCACCTCACGTCGAAAAAGTTGGCGATAAATATAAATTCCATACCCCAAAAAATACTTGTGGCAAAGTAAAGGGTTTTAACGGACAATTTGGTATGCACGTTCGCGCCTTGACTTACATGCTTTCTCATGGTAATGATGGCTTACAAAAAGTTGCTGAAGATGCGGTTATTTCAGCAAATTATATTTTAACCAAACTCAAGGATAAATTCCACTTACCCTATACAGGAAACTGCATGCATGAATGTTTATTAACCGACAAAATCCAAAAATCGCAAGGCATTTCAACTCTTGACATCGCTAAAGCTTTAGTTGAATTTGGTATTCATCCAATGACAGTGTTTTTCCCATTAGTCGTTCAAGGCGCCATGTTGATTGAACCAACTGAAACTGAAACTCGTGAAACCATTGATCAATTTATCAACACAATGCTATTTATCGCCAAAGAAGTCGAAGAAGGACGAGGCGATAAATTTCATCAATATCCAGAAAGCACTCCTCGTCGTCGACTTGATGATGTTAGAGCCGCCAAGAATCCGGTATTAACTTGGGATGAGTTAAAATAATAAATTTATTTTAACCAATCTTTGTCTAGTTTTTGTTAAAAAATTTTATAAAAATGTCTTCCAATCAAATTAGCAAAACTACCCTCCATAAATCTTTAAACGCCGGATTTTCCTTGGTTGAGCTCTCAATCGTATTGATTGTAATTGGAGTTTTGATTGTTGGCGTTAGTCAGGGTTATAATTTGGTGCGAAGCGCTCAAATATCTAATGCTCGAGGCATTACCGCCAAATCTCCAGTCGGGCAAACCGAAGGCCTGATTGCTTGGTATGAATCATCGCTTCTTGATTCATTCACAAAAACTCAAATATACGATGGAGCGCAAATCACTGAATGGAAAGATATTTCATCTTATTCATATTTGAGCGGTTTTAATAAACCAACAACAACCACCACCGCAAACCTAACTTTTGCTCAATCGGCAATTAACAAAATTCCAGGGCTAAAATTTGTCGGCACTTCAGCTAAGCTAAATCTTGCAAACTTCAATCAAGGAGCAACTTCGGCTTCAACTATTTTTATGGTTTTTAAACTAAATTACACGCCCGATACCACAAATTATCGAACCATCTTCGATAATGGCACCAACTCAACTTATTCAATTTCTATTAAATCAAACGCGGTTTCTATCAATAACGGAGCATCTGGCCTTAAAACCGTATCAAACGCTTTTGAATTTAATAAAACATACATCATGGCAATTTATTTTAATGGCACTAATTCACAAATATACCTAAATAATGCTATAAGTATGTTTGGTTCAACAGCACTTAGTATAACCGGAAGCAACCAACTTAACGGCTTAACGATTGGTAATAATTTTGCCGGAACTGCCGGCTTCACTGGCATCATTTCTGAGGTTGTAATTTTTAATAGAGTTCTAAAGGAAGCTGAGCGCAAAGAAATTTTTTATTACTTAAGCAAAAAATATAAAATTTCAGTAAACGGCATTTAAGCTACTACGCCAGATCTCAAAACTATTTTTCAAACTTGATTTTTTGATATCAACACCATAATTTTTCCAAAAAAATTACAAAGCCATGACCCAAGAAAATCAAAGATTATTAACCCAAATTACCAGCGTAAAAAGCGACGATAGTTTTGCTAATTATTTGCGTGAAATTCAAAAATTCCCAATTTTAAGCCCTGAACAAGAATATGATTATGCAGTTCGTTTTGCAGAACAAAACGATAAAGAAGCTGGTAAAATTCTTATCCAAAGCCACTTGAGGTTGGTGGTTAAAATTGCCAAAAAATATCGTAATTACGGATTATCTCAATCTGATCTTATTGCCGAGGGTAATATGGGACTAATTCACGCACTCAAAAAATTTGAACCGCACAAAGGTTTTCGTTTTTCAACTTATTCAATGTGGTGGATTAGAGCTTTTATTCAAGATTATGTTCTGCGTTCATGGTCGCTTGTTAAGATCGGTACAACGAGTGCGCAAAAAAAATTATTTTTTAACCTTAATAAAATTAAAAAACGACTTGGTGTATACAATAATGATGTTGCCCTACCTCACGAAAAAGTCGAGAATATTGCCAGAACTCTAAATGTTACTTCACAAGAAGTCATTGATATGAACACCCGAATGACTCAAGGCGATAGCTCTCTCAACAAAAAAATTGGACATGATGAAGATAGTTTTGAAATGGCTGATATGATGAGAGATGAAACTCCAAGCCAAGAAGAAATCGCCATCGACAATCAAGAAAAATCTCGTCAAAGCGAATTATTTAAAAAAGCTTTTGATAAATTAAATCCTCGCGAGCAAGAAATTATTTTCAAAAGACAACTCGCACAAGACTCGCAAACACTTGAAGAATTAAGTCAACATTTTAAGGTTTCACGCGAGAGAATTCGTCAGATCGAAGAAAACGCCATCAAAAAACTAAAAAAATTTATCACCGAATCAATACACTAGAATGTTCACAGGTATCATAACACATCAGGCCACAATTAAAAAAATCGATTTTCTTGCCAATAAAGATACTCTACTAGTCATCGAAATTCCCAAAAAACAAGTTAAAAGAAAGCTCAAAATTGGCTGTTCTATTGCATGTAATGGCATATGCTTAACTCTAATTTCTCAAAAAATATTGAGCGAGAATCTCCAATTATCTTTTCAGGCTTCACAAGAAACTTTGCAAAAAACTACTCTCAAAAATTGGCAGGCTAAACAAAAAATTAATATTGAATTCTCAATGCGACTTAATGATGAATTTGGTGGACACCTTGTATCGGGCCATATCGATTGCACCACACAAATTATTGAACTTAAAAAAATCAAAGATTCTTGGCAATTTGATTTTGCTACACCAAAAAATTTTAAAAAATTTTTAAGCCCTAAAGGCTCAATTGCAATCAACGGAACTTCTTTGACCATCAACCAAATTAACGATAAATTTTTCTCGATTAACATCATTGAACACACCATTAAAAACACTATTTTTCAATTTGCCAAAACCAAAGATTTAGTTAATCTCGAAATCGATTTAATTGCTCGCTACTTATTTCAAATGCTCAATAACAATGACCAAAAATAACCATCTAGCTTCTATCGAAGAAATTATCAACGATGCCAAAAATGGCAAAATGTTCATTTTAGTCGATGATGAAAATCGTGAAAATGAAGGTGATTTGGTTATCCCCGCTCAAATGTGTGATGATCAAAAAATTAATTTTATGGCAAAATTTGGTCGAGGACTTATTTGTCTTGCACTCGAAGAATCAAGAGTCAATCAACTTGAATTGCCACTAATGGCACTCAACAATGAGTCGCGCCATCGCACCGCTTTTACAGTTTCAATCGAAGCCAAAGAAGGTATCGCAACTGGAATTTCGGCTCAAGATCGCGCCAAAACTATTGAAGTAGCCATTAGCGCAACTAATGGCAAAGAATCAATTGTTAGTCCGGGACATATTTTTCCACTTAAGGCTCAAAATGGCGGGGTTTTGGTTCGCGCTGGCCATACTGAAGCCTCGGTTGATATTGCAAAATTAGCCGGCCTCAACCCGTCGGGCGTTATTTGTGAAATCATGAATGATGACGGCACAATGGCTCGACTTCCAGACCTCATTAAATTCGCCAAAAAACATAATCTTAAAATTGCTACAATTGCCGACTTGATTGAATATCGACGCAAAAAAGAAAAGCTGATCGAAATTGTAAAATCACAAAAATTCTTGAGCCGAATTGCGGGTTTGGTGGAATTAAAAATATATCGAAGCAAGATTGATGGAATCGAGCATTTAGCTCTTATCAAAGGCAAAATCGATTCTTCACAAACAATTTTGGTTCGAATGCATCATTTAAATATCATTGCCGATTGTCTGGAAGAAGCCCAAAACCCTCGCAGCGGTCTTTTAAATAAGTCGCTAAAAAAAATTAATAAAGCTCAAAATGGTGTTATCGTAATCATTCGCCAGCCCCACGAAAAAATCGAAGATTTATTTTTTAACAATCAAAATCCTCACCAAAATTTTCGTAACGACTCTCAAAAAACTCTGCGTAATTATGGCACGGGCGCACAAATTCTGGCCGATTTAGGTATTAAAAATTTGATCTTATTATCTAATTCAAAAAAATCGGTTATAGGTCTTGACGCTTTTGGAATCAAAATCTGCGGATATAAAAAAATCTAAATTACCATGAAAAAATTACTTATCTTTTTAGCGCTTTTTATTTTAAACATTGGCAGTTCTTTTAGTGCTGATTTATATAAACTAGACCCAATGCACACCAATTTGGTATGGTCAGCAAGCCATTTTGGTTTTTCTAGACCAAGTGGCAAATTCACCGATGTAGATGGCAAAATTATTATCGATGAACGTAATCCGCAAAATAGCTCTGTTGAAGTTTTGATTCGAACTAATTCAATCAAAACCGGCTTTGATAAATTTGATACTCATCTCAAAAGCAGTGATTTTCTGGATTGCGAAAAATTTCCAATTGCAGTTTTTAAAAGCACAAGCGTTAGACCTTCCGGTTCAAGTGGCGCTAAAGTAAACGGCATTTTAACTATCAAAGAGATTGCGCAACCAATTACTCTTGATGTTAAGATTAATAAGATTGGTAAAAACCCCATTACTCAAAAGAAAACCCTTGGCATGACGATTTCTGGCACGCTAAAAAGATCTTTATACAACATAAAATATGGCATTCCCGGAATTTCTGATGAAGTAAAAATTGAAATCGAGTCCGAAGCCACATATGAAGGCGGTTATCAAGGAAACTCTAAAGATTCTATAGACCCATGGCAAATCATTAGTGACAAAAGCAAACTTGACTTTTCTACTTATCAAAATGGTTCATCAGTCTCGGGAAGTTTTAAAAAATTCAAAGGTAATATCATTTTTGATCCCAACAAACTTGACAAATCATCAGTCGAAATCGAAGTTGATACAACTTCAATTGATTTAGGTTTTGTTGAAGCAATCGAAACTTTAAAAAACTCAGCTTGGCTTGCTACCGATAGCTATCCTAAGGCAGTTTTTAAATCAGAAAAATTTGTTGCTCTACCAGGAAAAAATAATTTTTCTACCAAAGGAAATTTGCAACTAAAAGGTAAAAATGTTCCAATCGAAATAATTTTTAATCTTAAAGCTATTAATCAAACTTACGCTCACGCGCTTGGAACCTTAACAATCAAAAGAACTGATTTTAATATTGGCGATAAAAATATTAACAAAGCTAATGGGGTTGCAGAGCTTGTAACTGTAAGTTTTGAAATACACGCCAAAAAATAAATCGATAATCAAAAATAAATCTTCGAACAATTCGCGATGTTGTATTTTTTACAAAATTTTAACTTTCGATCGACTACTCAATAGCGCTGTGGAGATATTAAATATTGACTTTGATTATTGCGATTTAACCAATAAAATTCAAAAATTTACGCCACTTAAAATCAGCTTTATCTAAATTATAAATTAATCATTGATTCATGACTTACACTATTCAAGGCAAAACGCATGTTTTTGAAATTGTCGTTGGATGCGAAATTCACGCTCAAATTGCTTCAAACTCAAAATTATTTTCTCGAAGCTCAACTGCGTTTGGCTCAGAACCAAATTCTCAGGTTTCATTAGTTGATTGCGCTTTACCTGGTATGCTTCCAACTATCAACGAAAAATGTGTTGAGCAAGCCATAAAAACCGGCCTTGGAATCAACGCCAAAATCAATTTAATATCAATTTTTGATCGCAAAAATTATTTTTACCCCGATTTACCGCAAGGATATCAAATTTCCCAATTCTCAGACCCAATTGTTGGCGAAGGTAAAGTCGAAATTTCGCTCGAAAATGGTGACAAAAAAACCGTTCGCATCGAAAGAATTCATCTCGAACAAGACGCTGGAAAATCTGTTCACGATCAACATCCGCAATTTTCTTTAATTGATTTAAACCGCTCCGGAATTGCGTTGATGGAAATTGTTTCAAAGCCCGACATGAATTCACCCTTTGAAGCCTCAGAATATGTCAAAACTATTCGTTCGATTTTGCGCTCGCTCGAAACTTGCGATGGCGATATGGAAAAAGGCAACCTTCGATGCGATGCAAATGTGTCAGTTAGAAAAGTTGGGGATATGAAATTGGGTACACGTTGCGAAATTAAAAACCTAAATTCCATGCGTAACATTGCTCGAGCAATTGAATATGAAGCCAAAAGACAAGTTGATATTATCGAAAATGGTGGCGCAGTTGATCAAGAAACTCGACTATTTGATGCTCTCAACGGCGAAACTCGAACCATGCGAAGTAAAGAAGACGCTATGGACTATCGCTATTTCCCAGATCCAGATTTACCAAAATTAGTATTATCTCAAGAATTTGTTGACAACATCAAGAAAACTTTGCCAGAACTTCCACAAGCTAAAAAAGAACGCTATATTCGTGAACTAAAAATTTCTGAATATGATGCTGGAGTTTTAACCGCCGATGAACAAATCGCTTATTATTTTGAGCAATTAATTACCAAACACGAAGCTAAATTATCAACAACTTGGCTTACAGTTGAGCTTTTTGGTCGCATGAATAAGTTATCCATTAAATTTGAAGATTTAAAAGTTTCGGCATCAAATTTGTGTGGCTTGCTCGACCTAATTGTAAGCGGTGAAATTTCTGGCAAAATCGCTAAAGATGTTTTGGATATTATGATTGAAACTGGAGAAAATGCTCAAAAAATTGTTGAAGATAAGGGTTTAAAGCAAGTTTCTGATTCTGGAGCCCTCGAAAAAATCATCGACGAAGTTATCAAAAATAATCAAGAAAATTTTGAAAAACTAAAAGCTGGAGATCAAAAATTGTTAGGATTTTTTGTTGGACAAATTATGAAAGCAACAAACTCTCAGGCCAATCCAAAACTCGTGAACGAAATTCTAAGAAAGAAAATCTAAATTTAAAATTAAGTTAGAAAATCCTAAAAATAGAAGCCTAATCCCATATTAACTGAATTGTAATTGGCATTACCTTTTACAGCAGAATTTGCGTCTCCACCCTTAATTCTGTAGTAATATGACGATTCGATGAGTTTATTTATTTTAATAGATTCGAAAGAAGAAAATAATTTTAGAGTTTGATTATTAACTTTGAAATAATGCTCTAAACCCACTTTAAAACCATATCCCAGTTGAGCACCCCTAAGTTTCCAATTTTGCGCCTCTGGCTCTCTTTGAGGCCAAAACTGCTTACCGTAATATTTTACGGCTGGATAAAAATCGAAAATTAAAACATTTTCGCTATCACCATTTTTGTGACTTAATTTACCGCCAATAATGGGGCCAGAAAATTGTGATCGAGTCCTTTGTGCAAGACCAGAAATTTTATCATAATATGCATTTCCAGTATCAAAACCTGCACCAACTCCATCATTCATATCGAATTTTAACATTTTATGAAATCCGCCAATCCTTAAAGAAGGAGTAATATCGCTAAATTTCTCAAAATCGAAACTAGTGACAAGACGAAAATCATGACCATATCCCTTAGCTTTCTGAATACTGTAGAATGCAAAAGGTTCAGCTGAAATAAAATTAGAAATATCATCGTCAGTTCCTTCGCCTTTTAAATTTGAATATTCGTAGCTAAAAAATATATCGTTACCCTTAACCAAATTATTGTTTGGATCTGAAAAAGTTTTATATTTTAATTCAGTTCCAATCGAATATCCAGCCATCTCGCGCCACTTTAAAATTGAATGGCCGGCCGGAGTATCAAAAGAAAAATCTGTTCTTCGATAAGATCCATAAATGCCTAGCGAAAATTTTTTATCAGCAGATTTATTAAGATTAATATTTTGAAGAATATTAATTTTTTTGTTTCAGACGAATTTTTTGCCAAAGAAGTATTAGGCAAAATAAAATATGCAAGAATCAAAGATAATTTTAGGTATTGATTGATTTTCATAAATAATGATTTTTATAAATTTTGATTAGGATACAGACCCTAGTTTTTGAGGCTAAATAGGTCAAGTTTTAATTATCTGAGTTTTTCAAGTTATTAACCCCTTTCCTAAAAACTTTATCAGATTAATGATTAATTAGAGTTTTTTTTATTATGAAATATAAGATTAATTGTTAATTATCATCAATTTCTCGCAACTTTTTCATGCGCGCAATCTTGTTTTGTCGCTCCACCTTCTTTTGCTCTTCAAGCTTTTCTTGCTCTAAAATATTAATTACTTCGTTAAATTGTTTAATAGCAATTTCATTATCAATAATTTTGCCTTGCTCTTTAGCGTGATTAAATACTTCTTCTAAAATAGCAATATCATTTTCAGTTGATGAAAGCAGTCTTATCAATGGCTTATGGCTTGTTAAATCGAAATTCAAAACTAATGAATCTTCACCTCGTTTTAGCAAAAAACGATAATCTTCGATTTTAAGATATTTTGAGATTCTAAGCTCTTCATCGTTGAGATTAATGCTTTGCGCCAATTCTTGATTGATGTTAGATTTAGGCAAAATAAATTTTGAAGTAGTTTTTTGAACTAATAATTTTAACAATTTTGCATCAAACTTTTTAGTATCTTCGGGAATATCAAAATTAAAAATCGCCACGCAATTTTTTTGACGCAAACGTTCAAGAATATGGATTATTTTATCAATGAAAACTGAATTATTTAGTAAAAGATTTGAATCCTTAAAAACAATAATTGCAGGGCTATTATCAATCAAACATGACTCAATTTTATATAAAAGATATGATAAAATTGGCACTAAAACAAATGCCTCGCTTTTAAAACTTGTTAAATCAAAGCCCATCATACGATCGCTCCAATTTATTTCTTTTGGATGATCAAAAATTCTTTTTAATTCGCCCTCATTCCAAAATTTAAGTATTTCGTAAATATTTTTGGTCTCTTCATTATCAAAAACCTTAATACACTCAGAAAAGTTGCTTAACTTATTAGTGATTATTTTTTCAACCATTTTTTCAATTCCCATAACCTCGCTTTCAGGGATTTTGTCGATTGAATGGTAAATAAAACTTTGAAAAAAATCGGTTAAAAACTTTTTATAATTATTGTTGTTATCAAAGACAAAAGGATTGATTTTTAGACATCTCTTATCTTTTGGGTCTTGGAATCCTAGATCGTAATAAAAACCACCCATCATTTCGATAAAATTTCGGGCCTTATTGTCAAAATCAATATAATAAATCTTGGTATTGTAGCGCCTCGATTGCGCCAATAAAAAATTTATTAACACCGTTTTTCCCGAGCCAACCCCTCCGATAAACAATGTATGGCCGACATCTAATTCATGGAAATTGAAAAAATATGGAGTGTTATTGATAGTTTTAAAAGTTGTTAGAGCTGGTCCCCAGTATGTTCCCGATATTGAACCCGAGTCAAAACTGTAAAGAGAGCCAAAGCCAGCCATGCGATAAGAGTTTATAACTTTTTGGCGCTTAAGAAATTTAAAATTACCGGGTAATTGCGCCCAATAACAATCCTCTAAAAATACGTCTTCACGAACAACTACCAAGCCAATCGCCTGAAATTTCTCAATAATTAATTTTACATCCACCGCCAGTTCTTCACTAGAATTACTAATAATGGTAAATGTGGTTTGAAGTTTGCCATAATCTGTTTTGGTGCCATTAACGCTTTCAAAAAAATTGGTCACTCCCATTAAATCTCTAAAATCATCACTTTTGCTAATTCGTAAAATATTATCTTGGTATTTCAAAAAATCTAAATCGTTATCAGCATAAGAAAAATCAAAAGACTGGGTGACAATAAATTCAAACGGTAATTGCAAAATTTTGTCGAGTGATTCAATGCTGATTTCGATATATTCTTTTAAAGATAAAATGGCTGAAAAATAATTTTTATTTTGTGAAATTATCTCAATTTCACGATTGCCGACTGCCATTTTATTATAGAATAAATCATGAGAAATATCATTAACGGTTAATGGAAAATGACACTCTTCGAGATTGCAAATTTTTCCTAAAAAACGCATTGGCTCAGAATAAACAACTCCTTCCCACTCTGTAATTTCAAGTATTTTTGCCCCGTAATCAGAAATTGAACTTAAAATTCCTTCGGTGACCGCTGATAATTCTTTGCAAGATTTTGCAAGAAAACTGTTATGAAATTTTTTAGTTGCCATTTTCGAAAATGATCGAAAAAAACTTTGGTAGTTAGAAATTGAAGTGTCCATACCTTCAATAATAACGGTAATATAAAGCTCATTAACAAAATCATTTTGTAAGTTGTTTTTTTGCTCCCAAATTTGATTTATATCTTTAGAAAAAAACTCCTTAAAATCACCTTTTGGAGAAATATTTTTTTTGCGACGAATTGTATTAAACCACAAAGCAAAATTGGTTTGTTTAATGTTATCTCTAATAGCATCTCTAACAGCTTCACGTAATGAAATTAAATCAGCAAATATTGAAGTATTATTAAA
>Ga0194133_10005889_pt1 | contig 15383 bp, 6 predicted proteins | sample TA2KigOf40mmetaG_FD_155448 | JGI IMG/M metagenome (GOLD analysis project Ga0194133, IMG submission 155448) | Freshwater microbial communities from Lake Tanganyika, Tanzania - TA2015055 Kigoma Offshore 40m | ecosystem: Environmental > Aquatic > Freshwater > Lake | place: Tanzania: Lake Tanganyika...
GTGATACAATTTAACTTTTTTCCGGTCATTCTCTTAAACTATGGTTTTTCTGTTTTCTTCTATAATTTCAGATCCCTCTGGCTCGGTCTCTCCTAATGAATGGTAGTACAGAGAGTCAAACACAAACACATTTCTATGATTAAAAAAATACACACACACACAAAAGCTGAGTGGTTTGGTTAGATGGTAGAGGGAGGGAGGGGGTCATGGAGAAATAAGAGGGGATCAGACTTCACTTCGTGTAAACTTATTTTACAAAAGAAAAACGGAAGGAACGAACATGAAGCATGAGGAATAGAGGGATAAGTTAGAGCGAACAAAGCGCAAGTCTAGAACGTTTTTGGTTATTTTATTTTAATTTTTTCTTTTTTTCTTGGCCAAGCTTTTAGGGCTGTGAAAGGTAGTGTGTTAGTACCCCCCGCTTTTAGAATTCGGTACGGGGCGAGGGTGTGTAAAAAACGGATAGTTTCACACCGCTTGCCCGTCTTGGACTTGATCTTCTCCCTCCCCCCCTCTCACGAACCAATCAGCCTCACTCACTCTCTCTCTCTCTCTCTCTGGGTGGTGGGGGGCGCTGCATGGTCGAAGGGTGCACGGCGTGGCGGCGGCGGTGGAGGCAGCAGCAGTGGTAGGAACGAACGAAATAGAAAGAAGTGAAACATAGAGAAGGAAACACCGCATTACTTCATAGGACGATGTGTGAGTTGAGTCGTAAGCACCAAAACGAGTTGAAATTCAATTCAATTTTTTTTAAGTGATGAAAACCATGGGTAGGATTAAGAAATAACAACAACAATCTAAGGTGAGAATTTTGCAATAAATTTGGGACGTTCCACGACAAGAGCAGATACTTTTTTCCTCCTCCTAATGGAAGGTGTCTTCTTGTCTTTTTTACTTCTCCCTTTTACGTCCATTGACTTGAGAAACAAGAAACAAATGAAATGTAACTCAACTGACAAATGAACGTAAAATGGTTTTTTGTCTCTAATCATCTTTGGCATTTCTATGCAAAAAAAAGATCTAAATACTCATCTGAAGCATTCAATGATAAGTTTATTTTCTGTCCCATAACTCGCAGAAGAAACGGCTGTGAAAACACTGTTAAAAAACGATCTGCCACGGGGCATTTTTTTACAAAGAGATTGATTGTTATTGAAGGCTATCACGACATGGAAGAGGACCAATGTTGATTAGAAATCACGAGACAAACGTTGCTTTTTCCTTTCGATGAAAAGTATCAAATATGTCTAATTAATGAATAGTTAAAATAAAACTTAATTGAAATGTGTCTGATAAAAAATGCACACTTCACATCCTGAATCTTTTTTTTGGAAAATAACTTTATTTTCACAGTGTTGAGACCTTTTTTTATGTTTGTGAAATAGTTCTAAGCAAACTTATTCTATTCATACTCAACTTTTGTCATTTAGTTTTTAAATTTACTAGAAAACGTAGTTTGAAATAAAAACAAAGCTATTTGTTTTAAAAAACACTTTTTATGACAAATAAAGACGTTTTTATTTTAGAACAGAAATTTCCTGATCTTTTCTTCTACCAAATACTAGGCAAATGAGGCGAAGCAAACTCTTTCAATTACTTACTTTCACGGCCGAGAAAACTATTTTCAAAGTGCACCTTAGTTAGTGGACTCAGTAGTTTCCTCATTTCATTGAATGATCTCTACCATTTGTTTGTGATCTCATTTCGTCCCAGGGAAATCACACAGTCCTCCTTCCCTTAACCCCTCTCCCCCTTTCCCACAGTAACAGTCAACAAGGGATCAAAGCAATCACTCAAAGTGCATTCCTTAAAAAGCAAGGAGTGCATGGGAAACGTGAAGGTTCAGATGTGTTTCTTAAACATCATTTTTTGATATTATCCATAACCTATGTGTTTTGAAAGCTTCCTTTCTGTTTAGTAACACAATTTGGATAACTTCAAAGGAGCTCCATTGTGAAAAAGAGTTCTTTTTTTCTTTTGGGTAATTTTTATGGTAAAAAAGATTCAGGATCTGTTATTTCAAAAAGTTATTTATTTGGAAACTCGTTACAATTGGGTAGGGACTTTACACACGAGGTTGGTTCCACAAAAAGTTGCCAAAATTGAATGGGCAGCTTTATTTAGTATGTGAATTGTTGACAGCATGTTTCTAAGTCAAGATGATGGGTTCTTATATTTAAGTGATTAACACAGTCTGAAAGCTAGATTCATCTTCACTTTGAAGGATGATTTCATATCCCCAAAATTTCTTGAACAAAGCAGTATCAATTCTCTTAGCTATAGTCATAACAAAAGTCGTTGAATTTCAGAAGTGCGAAATAAATCCAATCTTGAAACAAAAGTATAACTAGCAGGTGACAAAGCTGAGCAGCTCCAAGTACCACAACTGAATGACTTGACGAATTAAATTCACTGTTTCTTAAGGGTCACTCAAAAATACAAATGGTACATAAAATTTGACAGTCTTTGCCCTTCCTAGCCCGCCCCTTTTCTTAGTTGTCTATTTGGATGAAAAACTTGAGCATTTCAAATCAAATAAAGCAAGAACAGATGAGAAGACAACTTTCTTTCTTCTTATACCCCCTCTGCTTTCTCACAAAAAGGGTGAGATAAAATGACTTAAGAGGAGAAAATAGCAAAACAGAAAGGCTGTGGAACTCAAATTAAGGGGCAAGTTGAAATAAAACAAAATCAGAAAAGGAAGGGATAGGAAACCAGTAGAAGCAGGAACAGACAGTTCAATTTTTGAAACCACTCAATGTCATTTGGTGTGATTTTCCCGAATCAAATAAATGTGCTGAGATTAAGACAATCTTGAAGATCAAACGAAAACTTGATATAGGATTAAAAAACCTTCACGTGCATAAATTAGGAACAAGGGGATAAATCACGCAACCCGTCCTTATTGACCTCTTCAAAGCAATTAGATTTACTTTAAATGTGTTTATTTTTTGCAGGTTCCTATCACCGATCAAGGTCTTTCATTACAAATATTCAACAGACTGTCCTCATAATTTTACTCACAATAATCGAAGATTATGAGAAAAGGGTCTTGGGTTGTTGATTCCCAAGTAATTCAAAGCCAAATCATATAGCAATGCATTTTTGAATGGAAAAAGGGAAAAGTTTCCTCTTCTTCTACTTCTTCAGTTTAGAACGTCAAGAAAACAAAGCGAAAAAAAGTTTTGAAATTTTGTTCGACGCATCAAAAAGTTTTTTTGTGCTTGGAAAAATACATACTCGCACGCAAGGCAAGAGCATCCCACAGCCAAAGAGGACGAGCAAGTGATACAAATCTAATTGTGAGTGAACCAATACGATTTTCTCTTGTTATCAAAGATTTTTCCGGACCCAAATTGGATTTATATTGTGGATACCAAACAATATGGCCGCTGCTGGCGGTTCCGTGAGTGACACAACCTCACAGACCAGGTTCTCGGCAAACTGTAGCCCTTCAGTCGTCGGTGACAACGTCTCTTCGCCCAACAATGGACTCAAATTTAAAATTAAGAGACAAGGGAATGATGACCAGAAGACAACATTGACACACACAGAGAATAATGGCTCAGCAATACCATTTAGTACTCAACAGGTAATTCAAGATTTGCTTGTATGCAACTGAATATCCACAATATAATTTACTTACCGAAATTGTCAAGTATTATTTTTTGAAACATGAGTATTGAATCTGAGATATCATGTTCTCAGCCAGATAGAGTATCCCTCACAGGCTTATGTCGAACCCATCCTGTTAGAACTAAAAGAGTTTTTCAAAAAATAAAATGGGTGTGGTCATTAGATTTGTTGATTAAGAAAATTGCATTTACTTAACTGAACCTGTAACCTATTTGAAAGTTTAAGTCTGACTTTTTTGTGAGACCAAAACTAAATTTTCAAGTATACCAAGGACAAAAGAAAATATTTTGTGAGATGCACTTTTCAGTTGTTAAGCTACTCAAAGGGGTAACATATAACACATTGAAAAGATCTCTTTTAAAAATTGTACTCTTTTTGCTGTTTAAAACATGTTATTTGTTTGATTAAGATCACACTTTGGTATCAAAAGTTTGGACACAGTATGAGAACATGGCGCATCGAAAGAGATTGTAGCAGCAATTCACTTTTTTTGAAAATTAGTTTGGTGTAGGTCAAGGAAATAGCCCGTGTATGACAATGACAAGTTTAAAAAAGATCAAAAGTCAGAACCTTTAACACAAACAAACTTGCACCTTCTTTATTAGGTTGAAGAACCTAAATTGAATGAGGTTTTTAACTTGCTTATTTGTCAAATTAAGATTTGTTTGGAAAGTTCATCAAAGTTCATGGTCTTTATCCAGAAAGGTAGTCAAAAACAAATAATTGAAGTCTGAACTTTGAGAAACGGATAAGGATTTTTACACTAGTTTGAGATACAATTTGTAACCTTCTGCTAGAGGCACACCTCATCAACCAAACGTTCTTAAAATAAAAAAAAATTATGTTTCAAATTTTTGGATCGAAAAATATTGTTGTTTCGAGACGAGTATCAATGAACCCATTTTGTACCCCTTTTTAGTTCAAAACTTAAAGTTATTGACAATATCTCAAAGGCAACAATAAATTTTTGTTTTTTGTTAAACATGTTTTTTTAATTATAATGAATATCTTTTTGGCGTTAATTTTCAGCCCAAAGTAGCCCCAATTGCGTAGCAAGGATCAAATAATTTTTTTTACAAATCTTCTCCCCTTTTATTAAACTAATTGAAAACCACTTTTTATTCAAGGATGTGAAAGGAATGAGAACAAGTTCAAAGAAGAAAGCACTTGATCCCCTTACAGTCAAAAATGCCTGTAGCAATAGTGACAGTGGAATGGGCAGTGGTCAGAGCTCAATATCCTCATCTGCTGGGTCCTCACCGTTAAGCCCAGCAGTGCTTCCTGGTAGTCCAGATCCAAGAACAGGAAAAAGAAACGAGCCTTGTACGGGAAGGACCTCAACGTCAGAAACTCAACCCTCTCCAGCGAAAAAAATGAAGGTAAATGAAGATTTAATTAATATTTTCTTGAACGTTTCAAAAATAATTCTAGGAAGGTTTTTACAACAAAAAAGTTGGTAAAGTCCTTAAAAGTATCAAAATTGCTAGAGAGTTACGTCAAAAAAGCTTTTACTCCACTCTATCAAATCGGCTTGCAAATGATGATTTTTGATGAGAAAAATATTGAATCACAAAGAGAAAATGTTGCATTGACACAAAGAAATTTGCGACGCAAATTATTTCTCAAAATGAATATTTTCAAGTTTACAAAAGTTGTATCTGCAAAAACACACTTTAACACTTTAAAAATGATCAAACATTCAGGTGACTTCCATGAGTTTAAACGAGCCCCTAAATGATTTCAGAAATTCTCTTTGACTTCATAGTTAGTCTAAAAAAGATACATGAAGAGCTATGTTAACCTAATTCCTTAATCAAAGCATGTATGAAAAGTTTGTTGTTAAGACCATAATTAAGATGAGATCATTCTTCCTCTGAACATGCCGCTAAATTTTGTTTTTCAAAAAGTTGGTTGGCAAACCATTTTTTAACAAAGTTTCAATCCAAATGTGAAAGGGAATGGAATTCAATCAAGCTTAAACGCTTGAACTTTCAAAATTGAAAATTCGAACAAGTTGTAGTTTTGTTAAGGGCCTTAATATGATCAGCCATACTTTTAGTTTGATTAATTGACTAAAATGCTCTAACTGATTTTTGACTTAAAATATGTGTCAAAATTACAACAGATGAGTAAAATATTTTCAAACTCAAATGAATCTATCACTTGTTTTAAAACATAGGGTTGATGTAAACTAAATATTTTAGTTTTGAACTGCCCTTAAAGGAAGTCAGGGCATTCCGTTTGGATCGTATCTTGATCAGTGTGCCCTTTAGTTTAAAGTTTTAGAAAAACCTGTTTTGTCAGCTTGGTCTGAAAACAATATCCTTATTGGGGTAAACAAAAGATAAAGCAAAAAATTCGACAAAAGCTTTCATTACAAATTTGATTAAGAGAATCGCTTGTGATGGTGAAAATTGCAGATCTAAAAAAATTATGTTTTAAGCTTTAAGCTCCTATGATTCGAAACTAATGTTAGACAAATAATACATAGTTTCGAATCTTTAGAATTTTGAGCTCGACGGCATTTTTTCTAGTTGATATTTTTATTTCAATTTCTTAGTTTCGGTTTATAAAGTATTCTAACCGTTGTTATCTCATCCACCCATTTCTTTTTGCAGTTTAAAACTGCTCTTGTTATATTGACCTCTTAGAATTTTGACTAAGTGACTAAAATGAACAGAAAAATCAAATTAACTTTTTAGTTGGTAAAACGCCTCCAAACTCTTTGAAGCCAAAGAAATTTTAGATTTTCCAAGATATGAAAACTCACAAACATTTTTGCTTTTGTTGTTAAGCTTATTTTTCAATTAATAACTGTTCAGGCAATAATGTTTTATCAAGTCAAATAAAATGACAATATCGGACCTATTTCATCTCTAACAAATTTTAAATGATCTATGATGATCTTCTTCATACTTAGTGGAACTTTTGAAGTTATAAATTGAAGCATGCTTGAAGGCTATGTTACCATTTTCAACTGTAACTTTGGTAAATTTTAGAATAAGTCATCTGGCAGACTTTGTGCGTGTTCGTTTTTACTTTAAACAGAGGGAGGCGTTTCAAATCACTTCCCAAGGTTTTTTCCATTTTAGAAAACAGATCAGGTCATCATTCTATGTTACTTCTTTCACAACTTTATTTTCTTCGCTTGTGATTCCCAATACAACTATGGTGGAGATTGATAACTCCATTTGCTATAAATGGTCACACTTGACAAAATAATCTTGATGTTATTTTAACCATCCCATTTTGAAGTTATTGTGCTCAAAGGGTGAAATATAAATGAGTTTGTCTTTGAAAAAAATGATTTTTGGTTAGTTTATTTCGTTTGAAGTTTTAAAAACGTAGTAGGTATATATACACAGTGCCATTCGGAGCATGAAAAAGATTGTCGAAAAATTAGATTTTCCTCATCTAATAATTCTTTTTATACATTTAGAATGAAAAAGTCAATTCTTTTCAAAATTCGCAAATACAAGCTAGTAAAATGTGGGAGAATAAAACAATCATCAAATACGTTAAGGTTGCTTCTTTTTTGGCCATTCAAGCTTGTCCAGTTTGAGTAAAACTAATCAGGCTGTGGTAGAAAAAACGAATTCATTTGGACATTAAATTTACTACAACATTTTTCCTTTCCAAATCCATTCTTTCAACCAATTGGTTTTATTTTCAAATCAATTAGATTGCTCGGCTGATATGCTTCTGTACTACTACAACTTTCTCTGCTATTTTTATTCCAGCTAAACTGAATTTAATTTCAATAGTTTAATGTGAAAAATTTTATGACTCCGTTTAATGATCATGCTGTGCAAAAGAAAAATAAAGTGTGGGTAAAGTGAGCTCAGTCAAGAGAAGCTTGAAATTTTACATAGTCATCACAACTATGCAAAGCACGGTATTCAATATAATTTAAATCAAGAGGTGATTTTCCAGGTGTCCTCACTTGGAACAAGTTCGATGTAGATTTCAAAAAATGCTCTATTTTAAAAGGTAGTGCAAATATAAAACCTAATCATCATCGCACTCTTTTGGCTTCAGGTTTGCATTACCATAGAAAAGTGGTGATAACAAAGTTAACAAAACCTTTAAAAAAGAGAATTTATAAACTGAAAAAGGCCATCACCTTCAAGATTTCTGGACATTCAGCCAAGTCAAGCTGTTTGAAAGAAAACCAAGGTTTATTGACGTACATAGAAGGGTGGTGGAAGCAAGGTCCAGACTAGGATTTTTCTACTTTACCTACTTGTTTTAATGTTCGAAATGTTACTTTTATATTCCATCATGTAGAAAAGGGATGAAATGAAAAAGATCAAGAGGGTTAATTGAATTGACGTAAACTTGGACTATTTATTTTTCAGACATTACATAAGAGTAGCGACAGCAAGTCTATATCTAACTCAAAAGTTGGCAATGATAAAGAAGTGGGTACAATGACTGAACCTGAAAGTCTAGGTCCCTGCGAACCTGGCACTGCTGTCAAACTACATGGCATTGTTTGGCAGGAAACAGACAAAGGTAATCATTGTAAATTATTACAACGTTGAAAACTATTTTAAGTCTTTCTTTTAACATTTTTTTGCAGGACTGTTAGTCTTAAATGTTACTTGGAAAGGGAAAACATTCATGGGTACTTTAATCGATTGTCAGCGTCAACTCGAAGCACACAAATGGGGTCCACCACGGTAAGTAACAAGATTCAGAATCGACTTATTCCCTGTCACCTTTAACAGCCCTGCCGGATTTCAATCAATTGATTTACTTTTTTTAAGGGATGCCTTGGCTGCTAGAGGCAGAACGAGACGTGGCCGAAATCCAAGGTCACGAACCCCTCCGGTAAAGGTAATAAGATAACATTGTTATTTTATTTGATTTAGGAGTACGAGTAACATCGACTTTGTTTTCCAGTCTGGAAGTTACAGCTTATTTTCTTCGACCCCGTCCAGTCCTTCAAATAAGTGTCTCTCTATCAACCAACTCCTCGAGGATCCTGACGACTTGAGCCAAGATCAGCATCGTACTACGTCCAACAACGAGGACAAATCAGCTACGACAGAGCTTGTTCAGGCTGCAGTTTCCCCTACTTCCAAACTGATAGAATGCCCCAAACCAGAGTGCTCGAAAAAATATCGCGATTTGGATGCGCTAAAGTATCACCTTTCTTTTGCCCACAATGATCTCAAAAAGATTCAGCAGAATCTGAACAAATGCAGGATGGAACTGAAAAGTGTCACGGACGAAAAACCAGCGACAGGATTTAAACAAGAGACTGTGAAAAATGAGGCTGTGTGTTTGAGCAAAGACAAAAAAGACAGTTGTGAAGACAACAAACATTTTGACGGTGGAGTGAATTCTCCTCCGAGTTTAACTAACGGTGATACTTCCACAGCTTATAACATGGTGAAGGAAGAAGAAGCTCTGAAAAGAGAACCCAAAGTGGCTAAATGTGAGCCTTTCACAAACGGACATCCACCAACCACAGCACCAGCAATATTTTCCCCCTTAAATCATATCCCCTCGTCTTCTTTGAAACCTTCTCAGTCGTTAATGAACGGAGCCAGCCATAACCACCTAGGGTCAAATTCACACAGCTTCCACAATACGAGTGGCAACTTCAAAAACTCTCAGAATGATCCAAAAGTCAACTCAAGGTCTATAAGTCCTGCCTATTCAGATATATCAGATGAGGAGACGGATCATTCTTCTCCTCAAAACTTAGCCTCAAAGTCCACAAACAACGAACAGAAACAGGGTTTGATGAACGTTAGGAAAGAGAAGCCCATCCACCAGCCTACACTACCGACTCCCGATCCAAGTCGGGTTCCGCTTGATCTCACCCAGCCAAGCTTTGCCACACCGTTTCCGCCCCCTTTGCGACCTGGCATGGGCCAGTTTGGGCTTGGATCTCACCTTCCACCTGTTGGGGCGCCAAGGTTTCCACCTCAGGTACCACCTGGCTTACCTACCTCTACGCCGTCTCTCAATATGCTGCACTCCATCATGGCAAGTGCAGCAAAACTCCAGGAATTTCAACAGGCCTTGGGTACAGGTCTCTTGCCCCTGCCAACCTCAAGCTCATCTAGCCTATCAAAGTCTAATCCATTTCCTAAACACAGTGGTCTCCCTCCACCACCACCCCTACGTCACGAACACAATCATCTCCACTTAGGACCTGGATTTCCGCCTGCCGGACTATCAATCAATTCACCCAGTTCGATGGCCTCGAAAATGGCCATGGCAGCAGAGGTAGCCAAGAGAGCACTACCGCCTGTCACCTCAGGATCTCCACTTCACTTGGCACCCCATTTGTCTCCATTCGTCTCAGGTCTGTTTTACTTATATTAAACATAACATGAACGCCACAGCAACTTATTTTTACTCTGTAGGTCCGTTTGGTCTCGGCCCTCCGCGTCTTGCATCGCCCTTTCCACCCAAACCATGAGATGAGCTTTCTATCAAAAACTACACACAGATTACCATTGGCTTCTGTATTATCCCTAAAACCCCAGAATCCTTTCACACACACAATCATTGGCAGTGCCAAATAACAAGAAAACTCAAACACAGTCAAAAAGAGTCTATTTTTTGACAACATGACAGATATTTTTGGGTTAGTTTCACCAACTGTCCCTAAATACGTATGCCTCTGCTACAAACTCCTAATTTACCATAGAAGATTGCATTGAGATTTATAGAAAGGTTAATTTTTCTCTTCAACCATCAACTATGATTTTAATATATTTTTGTACTAGTTTTTGTAAATTACTAGTGTTTGGACTTTTCCAAATTTATACATTGTCAGAGTGGTATTGCGTCTTGTTCTCATCCTGAATACTTAATTTATTTTAGGATTATTGTACCATACCTTCATTACTCATCTTTAAAAACTATTTAAAAAGAGTAGTATTTTTATTAACACTACTAAGGAGCAATAAAGAAATTTTTTCAGCAAAATTTTGTCGTTTTTGTACATCATATCATCAAAATTCAAGTTTCTGAATGCAGAAAAATAGTTACAATTTTGTTTTACTCTTCATAATAATATCGGTAGGAAAGTTGAATATGAAAACTATATATATTAAAAGTGTTGTAATTTTTGAAAGGGTATTTTACTTCGTAGTAAGTGTGTTCATAGTGCTGCGTATCGAAAAAATTATGAATATTTTTTTAAGTTAGCATGAAAAGCAAGAAAGATGAGAGAAACGTAATTTTACTTGTCATCTCACAAAATAATCTCTATTTATACTTTCACAAAAATGAAATGGTGAACCACCCTTCTTTCTCTTTGAAGACCTAAGTAAGATGATGATTTCTTTCACAAAAGTTCTAAAATCTAAAAAGAAATCAAGTTAAAAAAATAGAATATTTCTGCATAAATTTATCACTCTAATATTTACAGCTCACATAACTTTCAACAGCTATTGGGAAAATCAAGTTTGTTCAATTTAAGAGGGAATAAGATTTGCTTCCTGTATCATTTAATTTAAAGTTCACTGAAAAAGTTTTTAAAATACTACGAAATATCAGGTCTTGAAATTTGTAACTCTATAATTTCCATCTTATTTCATCTATTACTCAAAAACCAGATTTCAAAGTGAAATAAGTGAGCCCCACCCCTTTTGAAACATGGAAAAAACTAATAAAGAAACAAGTGGAGGAACTGTTTAATTGTTTTCATTTTAACACCTTTTCTTTCAAAAAGAAAAAGTCATGCTTCGCTGTTTCTAGCAGTTGGTTCTCAGTTTTCTAATCAGCGAAAGAAATCTTGGTCTTTTTGAACAGATTGACGCGATCAAATTGCTCTTAGATGGTTGGTTCTTTGATGCATTGCACAATCAAGTTTTCTGTGTTGCAATTTATGATTGTAAATAAAATTGTAGGTTAAGTGTGGCAAAATGAATTCTCCTTAAAACTTGTCAAGTCATACTTTGTCTATAATAGTTAAAGACTCAGGTGATGTTAAAGCAAGATCAACACCTTTATCAGAGTCCTGCCCAAGACACGATTATGTTGAAAGCCACTGTAGATTACTATTACTCTGATTAAGGGTGCCTTGTTGATTTTTTCAGCAATCCAGTCTAAAAAAATTACTGCATGGCCGGAGATTGAACCCACAACCCTAAACCTTTATTCTCTGTAAGGAACCTATGACCTCTCAGCCTATGTTATAAATATATGTGAATTTGAATTTATTCATAGCTCCATCGATTTCAACACACGGTCAACTGAGAACTGATGGGTCCAGGGTTTAATCCTTAGAGACCGCAAACCTTTGACTCCTTAGCTATTCTAAATTAGTTTTCTTTTGGAGATTATGTCAGTCAAGGAGGCCCTATACGTCAAATCATTATAAACATTAAAATTTCATGGTCGATGACTGAAAAAATATGTTGTCCACTAATAAGGGTCAAGATTTTCCAAGATTTTTTCCAAATCTTCGATCCTAATTCATTTTATAAAATCAATCGACTCAAGAAATACCTTATTCCTAAATTGAGGAGAAAAGAAAACTACGATGTAAGCAAACCATAAACAGTCTCATTCTAAAATCGACTTAATTTAAGAAAGGTTGAGAGTCTCATAAATTTTTTCCGAACACTGAATCTAAAATAGAAGTCCATAGATACGAAGTGAAACATCATAGCTTTCTATAAATTTTACTTATTTTATAATATTATTGTTTTGACTTTTGTTGCTTGTCGGTCTCCTCTGCTGCACGCAGCTAACGAACTACGAACAGTTTTAGCTTGTCATTCTGTTTAGGTCACCTGCTTTTTAATACTTCAAAAATTTTCTAGGTAATCAAATTAGGTCATTTCCTTTAAATTGCTCGCCCGTCAACCGTCATTCAAAATTTTGAAAAAGTAAACAAAGGTGAAAACTTTACTGTAGGTGACGCGAATTGAATATATCAAATCAAGAACTAGAAAATCTTAGGTAAGTTGATTTTCGAAATTTATTTCCAGAACGTAAACATTTCCTCTGCAAAATCATAATAAATACAGCTGATTTATTTTCATTGTTAACTTCGTTTGTATCTAACTGGAATCAGTTATAATTGTGTGGTTTAAATTTACCTTTAGAGTCAAACAAGTAAAACTGATTCTCAAAGAAAAAGTTTCTTGCAAATAACCTTTGAGCGGCACAACCAAGAAAATAAACTGCGTTCCCACTCAAAAAGGATTAAATATTTGATCCGATTCGCGCAAATATTTCTAAAATCGGCACTAAACCTTGTAATTCTTAACAGTCACCACTCACCAGTGATTTTTTGAATGCACGATCAATCGGTTCAAGTTCTATTTTAGCTTTTGGGTCATAAAAATATTTAATTATTAAATTATTAAAAAGGCTTGTGTAATGTATAATGAACAAGGTGTAAAAAATTATTTTGAATGAGCAATCATTTTACGCTAAGAAAAAATAACGAATCCAATGACCATTAAGAACTTCCCCAAACTTAAACCTTTAGAGGGTATTTAAAAGGTAATGTAATTTGCAAAAGTTAACATTAAGAAAGAGTTAATTAAAAAAGTCAATGTCAATTTAAGAACTGTTGTAGTAAATTTGAGGTCCTCTTCAAAAGTCAAAAATTTACAAATCTCCATATGGTTTTAGAATTTTTTATTCTTGATCAAAGCGTAAAAAGCTGCATCAAGTGTCTTTCTCAAGACAGTTTTTTGCTTTGGTAGCTTGTGATTTTCTGAGCAACTGCATAATTTTGGATCCAATTTTCTTTGTCTCCGTCTTTACTGTGACATTTGGCGGGTCGGCTCAATAGAAAGCAACGGCTTAAAAGGGCTTTGAAGATTTGTTGCAAATAACTCAATTGAGCACAATTTCCTTAAGAACTTTGAACATGAAAAAGCCCATGGAGTACTGAAAATTTGTCAAATGATTCAATAAGGATTCTCTTAAAGAGAACATACTTTGAATATTTTACTGAAACTTTTAATTCATATTAAGCTCATAACAAGTTCAATCCAAACTGAATGCATCTAAATTCTTTTCTCATTTAATCATCTGAAATTGTATAAACTTTATAGAACTATTGTAAAGTCAATATTGCAAACAAATTTTTGTTCGATATTTGAATAATTAGTTCTAATAAAAGCTGTCAATCAATCAATCAATCTCCTGGTTTATCTTTGGCCTGTATTTTCTTTTTCAAACACGAATCAATTACAAACCAAAGAATAGATCAAGTTGATAATCAAGACTATGCTCATCAAGTTAAGAATTACAATCTGAAAGAAAAACCCTGAAAGATATGTTATTTGTTTTTCCAAATTTTTATAGATTGATAATCACCTGATGATAAGATTCATTGATCAATGCGAAAAATAAACAGAATAAAGGAGGCTTAAGCGTAATCCTTTGGATTTTTTAAATGTAAACAGAGAAGACAAGCCTTGTTTAGAAAAAACCTCGAGATATACGTTGCCTACTTAGAACTTAAACTAATCAATAACGATAACCTAATTTAATAGATCATCTTGATGGTTGAAAAGTTTTTCTCTAAAAAAAATGTCAGGAGATTTTTAACTTTGGTAAAATATGATTTCAAAATTTTATACAGAACAGTGGACAATAGAGTGAGTCTGGGAAATAATAGAATATGAGTACTAAGCTTTTTTCGGTGGAACTTGATAATCACATGTATTGCTAAAGCTTTTCGATATTTGTGAGGTTTGGTGTGTGTGTTGAAAAAAAATTCACTTTTTGTCTTGCTTAACGTTTTTTTGGACTTTACCTCTTTTACACAGGGATTCTGTCAAGTCAACTATTTTGAACACTTTTTGCTATTCCATGAAGTTCTTGAACTTTGGGACTTCTATCTTTAACCTCTAATACTAAAATACTGTGAGGTTTCATTTGTGTCTTTATCGAGTTTTTGAAATGGAAAGATTTTCTTTAATTGATGTTTTTGGTGAAATATAAAATCTTTCGCCATTCAATAGTAAAATACAGATAAAATTCAGTCTTGAACTCCGAAAAAGGCCAAACTTAAAATCAAAGTATGAAATTGTTTTTAAAAACTTCTTAAAAGGGAAAAAAAGAAATGTTTTTGATATTGCTGTTCGTAAATCTGTGTCTTATTGTAAAGCAAGAAAAAAGTTCCTTTGACAAAAATGTCATAGCAAAGTTCATCTGATGTGTTTTGAGAACTTTGAATTCCTTGATGTGCAAGTTGAGCATAAAACTCTAAAAGCAGATTTTTATTGATTGGTAGTATATGATAAGCAGCAAAATATCTTTGACTATCTTATCCTTAACTGATCAAGTCCATCGATTGTCCTGTCTCCTACTTGAATCTTTTTTGTCAGAAAAAGTTGCTGATGATGCTGGTCAGCGGTCGGCTCGAAAGTGCTTTGGTAAAATGATTTTTTCTACTTTGACAAAACACCTTTTCTCCTTTTACTAGTTGATTGGTTATACACTCTGTCTTTTCTCCCACACCAGCTTCCACCCATTAGCTTTTTCAAACTTTGAAATAGTTTTTTGTATTGAGCTTTTTTTGATTGTACATAAACTTTTTCCTTTTTATTCCTTTTTGTCAAAAAAGCAAGTATTTTCCAAGCTTCTAGTTCAACAATTAGTGCTTTATTCCATCGTGAATGTCACACCGGAATCCAATCTCCACAATTGAGATATTCCACTAAGTGATTTTTTGTCGATAAATGGACCTAGATTTTTTGAGAAGGGAAAAATAATTGGAGATGGTTGAATCTCACAAAAAATCTAGGTCC
>Ga0194133_10005891_pt1 | contig 15381 bp, 14 predicted proteins | sample TA2KigOf40mmetaG_FD_155448 | JGI IMG/M metagenome (GOLD analysis project Ga0194133, IMG submission 155448) | Freshwater microbial communities from Lake Tanganyika, Tanzania - TA2015055 Kigoma Offshore 40m | ecosystem: Environmental > Aquatic > Freshwater > Lake | place: Tanzania: Lake...
TTTTATCGATGGTAAGTGGATCGATGGTGTCTCAACTATTGCCGTCACAGATCCAAGTGATAACTCAACTATTGCAAATGTGGCAGTGGCAAGTGATGATGATTGCGTAGCTGCAATTGATGCAGCAAGTAATGCCTTTAACACTTGGGCAAAAACTGCGCCCAGAGTTAGGGCTGAAATCTTAAGAAAAGCATTTGAGATTATGGTGGCAGAGGCAGATCACTTAGCTGAGATTATTACCAAAGAAAATGGCAAGGTATTAAGTGATGCTAAGGGTGAAATACTTTATGCGGCCGAGTTTTTTAGATGGTTTTCAGAGGAGGCGGTAAGAATAAATGGTGAGTTTAGAACATCTCCTAATGGGGATAAGCGAATATTAGTTACTAAACAACCAATTGGTGTTTCTCTTCTAATTACGCCATGGAATTTTCCAGCTGCGATGGCAACTAGAAAAATTGGCCCGGCCCTGGCCGCTGGTTGCACAGTAATCCTAAAGCCAGCAGGTGAGACCCCACTTACCGCCATGGCAATTGTTGAGATTCTAGAGCGAGCAGGTGTTCCAAAGGGAGTGGTTAATTTAATTTTGCCAGTGCCATCAGGTCCTGCGATAGCTAAGATTTTAAGGGATCCAAGAGTTGTAAATCTTTCATTTACCGGATCAACTGAGGTGGGCAGAGTCTTGCTCAAAGAGGCAGCTGATCAAGTGATTCGTTGCTCAATGGAGCTTGGTGGTAACGCACCATTTTTAGTTTTATCAGATGCCAATGTTGATGATGCGGTACAAGGGGCAATGTTGGCAAAGATGAGAAATGGTGGGGCAGCCTGCACAGCTGCGAATCGTTTTTATGTTGCAAAAGAACTCGCTAATGAGTTCACCGAAAAGTTAACTAAAGCTATGGGTGCGTTAAAACTTGCCCCAGGTCTTGAGGCAGGGGCCCAACTTGGCGCAAGTGTTTCAGTTAAAGAGCGCAATAAAATTGCTCAATTAGTAGATGATTCAGTTACAAATGGCGCAAAAATCAATGTTGGTGGTAAACCCATTAAAGGTAGTGGTGCCTTTTACCCAGCCACAGTACTAACAGTAAGTAAAGATAATCCAATATTAAAACAGGAAATCTTTGGCCCAGTAGCTCCAATTATCATAACAACATCTGATGAAGAAGCGATTACGCTAGCAAACGCCACAGAGTTTGGTCTTATTGCATACGTTTACTCATCTGATTTAAAGCGAGCAATAAGAACAGCTGAGGTACTTGAATCTGGCATGGTGGCAATAAATAAAGGCGTTATTTCAGATCCTGCTGCACCATTTGGTGGCTTTAAGCAATCCGGACTTGGCCGAGAAGGCGGTTTTACAGGAATGGATGAATTCTTAGAAATCAAATATATTGGTGTTGATTTATCTTAAATCATAATTTTGGGTTGCTGCAAAAATAGTTATAACAGAAGCATTAACTTTATACTTGATCGCTTAAGGCAGATATCTAAGGTGATAGGATATTTAAATGAATATAGATTTGTCGCCAATAATTTCTCAGTTTATAGAATGCAAAAGTAGTATTCCAGTAAATTACATTGAACTTGAGAAAATGGTCAAGCGGATAATAAATAAAGCTTGTAATTCTTTACATGATGGTCAGTATGTAGAGGTAAACTTAGGTGTTATTGGTAAAATTCATTATCCTTATTACATTTATAAGACTTTAACATCTTTAGACTTACTCAGTATTGAAGATCTTTTCTTATTCTCAAGATATTATATCGAGAATCAAAAAAACCGTATTTTTATTGATATTGGGTCCAATATTGGATTACATACAGTCATTGCAAAACTAATTGGATTCAAAGTTTTAAGTTTTGAACCAGACCCCGAAACCTTCGAAATTAATAAGAAGTTCCTGTTACAAAACAAAATTGATTTTCTTGAGCTTGAAAAGTTTCATGCAGAAAGTTTAAGTGAAAACTTTAATGTAAGCGATGTAGTTTTAGTGAATTCGGCAGTGTCTAATTTTATTGGAACTAGTACATTTAATCGATTCTTAGACAATCCTACAGGAAATCATTTAGACGGGCGAAAGCGTAATATCTATGGTAACGTCTCTGAAGTAGTTGTAAACGTAACTAATCTAAGTAAAATTCAATCTGATGCGTTAATCAAAGTAGATGCAGAAGGTGAAGATGCACAAATTTTAGAATCAATACTAAATGGAGACAAACTCACCGGAAAATGCTATTTATGTGACTGGCGTACAGAAACCCGAGAAACAATATTTAACCATTTAGTAGCATATAAACTTTCATCGTTTAATCCTTTTATAGACAAGCAAATTTATTCTTTAAATGATCTTCCAATTGAAAAATCTGCTGATTTTATATGCATAGATTTATTAGCCGCCAGAAAATAAGTTAGGATTCTTGCAATGAAAACTAAAGATCGAATAAGAGTCGGCGTCATTGGCCCTGGTAAAATTGGTCAGGACTTGTGCGAGAGAATTCTTTCTGACAAAGATTTTGAATTAGTGTCAGTTATTAGCAATAATAATTCAAGTCTAGGCTTAGAGAGATTTAGGACCAAAATCAAGCATCCCATTAATAATGGGATCATGGGAGTCGAGTCTAAAATTATGGAGAGTCTGGACGGTTTTTTTGATTGCTCAACAGCCGAGGCAGCGCCATATAATTGGGATTATATAAGCACTTGGGGTAAATGGTTGATTGATTTAACACCATCGAATATTGGTATTCCATTTATACCTTTTTTGCCCATCAACCAATCTAAGCCACTTACTACTTTAGGATCTTCAATGAATTTTTCTATGGTGTCTTGTGGCGGGCAATCGTCAGCACCCCTAATTTCTGCGATATGTGAACATTTGGCGGTAGTAGAAGAAGTCGAAGTTTCATCAAGCATCGCTGCGCAATCAGCGGGTTTAGCCACTAGAAATAATTTAGATAATTACATACATACAACTGAAAATATGATTAGAGGTTTAGTAAACGCAAAGTTAGTAAAAGTTATTTTAGTAATCAACCCTTCAAATCCCCCAGTATTCATGAGGACTACGATTACCGTTAAAGGCAGCGGTGCAAGCGAAGAGTCGATCAAAAAAAATATCGCAAGTGCTATTAGTAATTTTAAGAAATATGTTCCTGGACTTGAACAAATTTATGAGCTAATTGACGCAAGAAACAAGATTTATACAGTTTCTGTATCAATTAAAGGCGAGGGTTTTTACTTGCCACAATTTGCAGGAAATTTAGACATCATAAATTTAGCCGCTTTAGAAACAGCCAGGATTCATACCTCTCACTTAAGAAATATGATTTGATTTGATTAAATTATTTGATGTTACTTTACGAGATGGAAATCATGCTCTTAAACACGGTATAGGCCTCGATTTTATTGAAAAATACTGTTGTATTGCAGACAAGATAGGCATCTGGGCAATTGAAGTAGGTCATGGAAATGGATTAGGCGCTTCATCATTTTTGGTAGGAAAATCTAAATATGCTGATTTAGAAATGATAGAAAAAGCTCGCAATAATTTGATTTCTACAAAATTATCAGTTCACTCTATTCCTGGATTTTCAACAATAAATAATCATTTAAAGCCCGCATTAAACCTTGGTGTTGATGTAATTAGAGTTGCAACGCATGTAACTGAGGTTAATACAGGTAGGAAGCATATTGAATTTCTTAAAACTCAGGGAGTTATCGTTCAAGGTGTATTGATGATGAGTCACATGGCAACAATAAATCAATTGGTTGAACAATGTAAATTGCTTGAAAACTATGGTGCCGACGCTGTTGTTTTGATGGATTCAGCAGGAGTATTTGATGCTAAAGGTCTTTCTGAACGACTTAGAGCAATTAAAGAAAATATAGGATTGGAATTTGGCATTCACGCGCACAACAATTTAGGTATTGGAGTGGCTAATGCCTTAACTGGTGTTGATTTGGGTGCGAATATTATTGACGGGGCTACAATGGAACTCGGTGCAGGTGCTGGTAATGCTCAACTAGAAGCGATAATCGCCAATCTAGTTAGGCGAAATGAATTTGAGGTCAATTTCAATGACTTATTGGAACTAAGTGAATTGGTAGAGAAAACTTATTACGAATTTTTACCAAGAACCACCGTTGATTCAATCCTAAGTGGTCTCCACGGAGTATTTAGTGGTTATGCGCCATTAGTTAAGAACTTGTCAATCGAATTTTCAATCAGTAGGTCAAAATTATGGGAAATAATCGGAGAAAAAAATTTAGTAGCGGGTCAAGAAACTTTATTGCGTGAAATAGCTCAAGAAATAAAGCGCAAAAACGATTGAAATGATTTAATGCCACAAATTAACAATAAACAAGGTTTAATTCCTAAATATGATAAGTTAAGGCAGTGATAAAGAATTCAATCGGTAAGGTCGGTATTTGGTCACTCATAAATTCTTTTGATGCCTTAACAGCTTTGCTGAGTGCACGACCAAATTATATTATTTTGGATTTTGAGCATGGATATTGGCGTAGTGATCAATTGGCAACTGCAATTTTACTGTGTCGCTCCCAAAAAATTGTATCAATTGTTCGAATTCCAAGTCCTTCAACTAGAAATTTTCAACTAGCTTATGATTCCAATCCAGATTTTGTTCAAGTTTCAGGAATTTTGAATGTCTCAGACTTTGTGTCACTTCAACAAAATTCGACTACTGGACCCCTTGGGAGAGTTGGTTTTTCTCCTTGGACACCCGTTGGTCTAAATGAACAAAAAATTATCCCAAATCAATTAAAGATGATTTTGCAAATTGAGACAAAAGAAATTCTTGAGTACTTCTTAGATTTAAAAATATGGGAAAACGAGTATGTTAAAATGATATTTGTTGGGCGATATGATTTGAGTATTAGTTTAGGTGTGCCGGGTAAGATTTCAGATAAGTTTGTACTTAATTCTCTCGAGCTATGCGTAAATAGGTGCAAAGAACTTGGAATTGGTATTGCAACAGTTTCAACATCAAAGGAAGATTTCAATTTACTAAATAAAATTGGTGTTGACTCAATATCATTTAAGTCGGATGTTCTGCTTTTAAGACAAGCTTTACAAGACCTGAATAGTGCAGGCGAGTGATGGATCTTAAACTTAATGGTAAAAATGCTTTAGTGACTGGTGGTGCAACTGGAATAGGCGCGGCGATTGTTTCTGGATTAGTGGAAGAGGGTGCATCTGTTGCATTTACATCTCGAAACAATGAGTCAGGGCTAAAGTTATTAAATTCAATCGGTGGAAACTCAAAGGGAAATCATTTTATAAATACAGATATTTCAAAGCCAGGTGAACCAGAAAAAGTCATAAAAAATCTTTTAAGTTTAGGATTTCAGGCTGATATTCTGATTAATAATGTTGGAGATACTCTCGGAATTACTGATCCTGAGTGTAGTTTAGAAGAATGGCACTCAGTCTATCGATTAAATCTAGAAGTTCATATTGAATTAGTTAATTTAGTAGTACCAAATATGAAAATCAATAATTGGGGCAGAATTGTTAACATTACAGCTGGAGCAGGATTAGAAAATTCGGGCCCTGTACCCTACAGCTCTATAAAGTCGGCTTACACTGCTTATACTCGTTCGATGGCCAGAGTACTTGCACCCTTTGGAATCGTAATGTCTGCGATATTACCTGGGGTGGTGATAACCGAGGATGGCCATTGGAGCAAAGTTTTGTTGGAGAGGCCTGAGCATGCATTTAAATATTTGGAGGAACGCACTGTACTTAAACGGTTTGGTTCTCCGCAGGAAATTTCTCCATTCGTACTTTTACTTTCCTCGGAATTAGCTTCTTTTGCGGTAGGTTCGATAGTGCCTGTTGAAGGTGGTCAGGCTCGACATTTTTTTGCAGGAAATCTTGAATCATTTGCATAACCCACCCAAGATATGAAAAACTGCGATGTTTTAGCTAAAGTCCTAAGCCAAGCTGGGTTACAAGATTTTTTTGCAGTGACTGGTGGGGCAGCAATAAACATTATTGATTCATTGATTACTACAGGTGGCATGACTCCATATTTTCACCATCACGAGCAGGCTGCCGCACTTGCTGCAGACGCTTATGCAAGGTCAAAAGGCCTTGGCCTATGTGTGGTAACCACAGGCCCTGGTGTAACTAATGCATTAACTGGATTATTGTGTTCATGGCAAGATTCAGTGCCTTGTATCTATATTTCAGGTCAAGCTAGATCAAGCCAAACAGCATTAGGTTCAAAGGTTAGACAAGTTGGAACCCAACATATGGAAGTTTTACCTGTAGTAAATAATTTAACAAAAAAAGCTTATATGCTAAATGAAAAAGATAACATCGAAGAAGTACTTTTGGAGTTAATCTCTATAGCAACGAGTGGGAAAAAAGGCCCTGTTTGGTTGGATATACCTTTAGATGTTCAGTTAAAGTCGAGAAACCCTTCAGCTGTTGTGGATTTAAACCCTAATAAGCGATCTATAGACAATGACTCTTTATTAGCAAAAAACGAGATGCTAAAAGGCTTAAAACGTGCCTTGCGCCCAATTTTTATATTTGGAAGAGGATTGGCTGGATTCGAACAAAAAAATTTTGAAAGCATAATTAAAAAAATAAACATTCCTATTTTGAGAACTTGGGGATTTCTCGATACCAACCTTATAATCCCCGAACAAAATTATTGTGGAGTAATTGGTGTATCAGGGCAAAGAGGTGCAAATTTTATAGTCTCACAAGCAGACTATGTGATATCAATTGGAGTTAGGTGGGGGCAAGCTGTGGTTGGACCAAAAATTGAGTCGTTTGCACCAAATGCAAAAGTTATAGTTGTGGATATCGATGAAAATGAACTGAAACAGCTTACTGAACATCAAAATTTTGAATTAATTTGCTGTAATGCTTTAACACTACTAGGTGCTATTTTAGACCAAAAAACTTTTGACTTTGCGGCAGATAAGAAATGGCACGAGTATTGCAGTGAAATAAAATTATACAATTATGAGCAGATAACACAAAAACGTATAGACCTAGTTGACCAATATCAAATTATTAATTTAATTCAACAATTAGTTAGCAAGCCCACAAGCTTCGTTATTGATGGAGGTGGAACGATTGTTTATTGTTCAATGCAAATTCTGAATACATCAAAAGATATCCATATTTTAATACCCTCAGCTTCATGTCCCATGGGTACTGGATTGCCCCAATCTATTGGTTCACAAATTGCGAAAAGAAGTGATTTAGTAATTACAATAATTGGAGATGGGAGTTTTGCTTTTAATTTACAGGAGTTGCAGACAATTAAAACTCATAAATTACCAATTAAAATAGTAGTTTTGAATAATGGTGGCTATTTATCTATAAAAGATACGCAAAAAAAATTTCAAGATGGCAGGTTCTTCGGCTCCGATAAAAGTGGTGGATTAGAATTACCCAGTATTGCAAAGATCGCGAGAGCATTTGGGATAAAGTATAGGAGAATAAATCGCTTTTCAGCTGCTAAAATTAGATTGTCCAAGGCACTATCTAGTAACGTACCAGAAATTATTGAAGTAGTTGTGGATGATAATCAGGCAATTTATCCAACGCTTGCATTTGAAAAACATGTAAGTGGCGTGAATAATCCTCAACCCCTATCTAGAATGCACCCGAGAGTAGAACTTCCCTTGTATAACTATCCCAATTGAGTTAATTGAATATGTCACTTATTTGATTTTTGAGCCGTCTAAAATTTAGGCTTAGTGAGAATGTAATCTAACAAATTTATATCTGAAAAGTAGTCTCTAAAATTAAGTCATAACTTTTAGGTGCTACTATTGAGCAGTAGAGAAATGAGTGTGAATCAAGTGAATCAAGACGCTAGTAAAATAGTTGATTACTTTAAGAACCTCCAAGATATCCATAGGCAATTAGATTTTGATAGAATTAAGGAATTAGTAGTTTTGTTACGCGATAAAAGAGAAGCGAACAGCAACGTTTTTATCATTGGTAATGGAGGAAGTGCTTCAACAGCGGCGCATTTTGTAGCGGACCTTGGGGTTGGATCTTTGACAAGAGCCAATCCAGTCAAGGCAATAAGTTTATGTGATAATGTAGCTGTAATTACTGCAATTTCAAATGACTTAGAATATGCGGCAATTTTTGAACAACAATTAAAACTTCTCGGAAAACCTCGTGATTTACTTATTCTTATCTCAGCATCTGGTAACTCTCAAAATCTTGTTAGGGCAACTGAAACAGCTCAAGCGATGGGTATTTCTGTTTTTTCCTTAACGGGTTTCAGTGGAGGTAAGTTAAAAGAGATGACCGGAAAAAATAATATTCATGTTGACACTCCCGTTGGGGCTTACGGCTTAGTTGAAGACACACATTTGGCAATTTGCCATATTGTGACTGAATGTATTCGAGAACAATAAGCCATGATTGACTCAAAACCCATTTTAGTTCTGGCTTCGAATTCTTTTTCCGCAGCCAGCTTTATTGATCATCTTTTAACTCAAGGTAGAAAAGTTATAGGGGTTTCAAGGTCAAATGAGATATCTACAGTGTTCAGGGTATATGGTAGGAATCCAAACTTAAATAATTTCATTTTTCATAAGATAGACTTAAATATTGGTGCAAATAAGATTGCTGAGTTGATAAGGGAACATAAAGTCGAAAACATCTTTAATTTTGCAGCTCAAAGTATGGTTGAGCAAAGTTGGCAGTTTCCAGATCATTGGTATCAAACTAATGTTGTAGGGCTTGCTGAATTGTGCAATTTACTAGTGAGGGAGCAATCAATAAAGAAATTTGTACACTTCACAACCCCTGAGGTTTACGGGTCCACAAAAGGTTGGATAAAAGAGTCTTTTGAGTTTTTACCTAGTACGCCGTATGCGATCTCTAGGGCAGCAGGCGATTGGCACTTAAGGTGTCTATTTGATAATTATGGATTTCCAGTCATTTTTTCTCGGGCTGCTAATGTTTACGGTCCGGGACAACAATTGCATCGAATCATTCCAAAAACTATTGTCTCAGCCTTAACGGGAGAAAAACTACCCTTGCATGGCGGTGGAAGTTCTGTTCGTTCATTCATCCATATAAATGATGTTTCATGTGCACTCACCTCAATCATGTTTAAGGCAAACCCTGGCGAGACTTACCATATTTCAACTAATGAGGTAATTTCAATTTTAGATTTAGTTCATCTCCTAGCTTCTCTATTAGGTAGGCAAATAGAAGAATTTATTGAAGTAATTCCTGAGAGATCGGGCAAGGATTTTGCCTATCAGCTTTCAACGGAGAAAATTCGGAATGAACTGGATTGGAGTGATCAGATTTCTTTAGAGGCTGGGCTACAAAGTGTTTTAAATTGGGTTAGATCAAATTTAGATACCTTAAAGGCTCTACCCTTATCATATGAACACAAAAGGTAAATAATTGAGAATATTAATTACAGGTGGATGTGGATATGTGGGTTCTGTCCTTGTTACTAGATTATTAAACCATGGCCATCAAATACGAGTGGTTGATAACCAGTGGTTTGGAAATTTTTTACCATATCACCCTGCTCTAGAAATTCATAAAAAAACTATTGATTCTATGGAATCGAAAGATTTGAAGGGGATAGAAGTCATTATTCACTTGGCGAATGTGGCTAATGATCCGAGCGTCGAACTGAATCCTAATTTTTCCTGGGAAGTAAATGTTCTCCATACAACCGAACTACTAGAGCTTTGTAAAAGAAGTAAATCTATAAAAAAATTTATTTTTGCAAGCTCGGGAAGTGTATATGGTGTTAAATCTGAACTTAATGTTACCGAAGATCTTTCCCTGGTCCCTATATCCATATACAATAAAACAAAAATGTCAGCCGAGCGTGTTTGCCTAAGCTATACGAATAACTTTAACGTAATCTGCATTAGGCCCGCAACTGTTTGTGGAATTTCACCAAGAATGAGATTTGATGTAGTAGTTAACATGTTTGTGCTCCAAGCTTTTATAAACAAGAAAATTACAGTACTCGGCGGTCAACAAATTCGGCCCAACATACATATTGAGGATATGGCGGCAGTTTATGAACATTTCTTGTCGAATGATAATTTAAGTTCGGGAATTTACAATGCAGGATTTGAGAATATTTCAGTTATGGATATTGCAAGGCTAGTTCAAAAAGCATTTGATATTCCTATTGAGATAAAGACATCAAATGACCCTAGGTCCTATCGACAAGATTCTTCAAAACTTATAGCTTCTGGTTTTAATCCTACGAAAAGTGTATCCCATGCAATTAAAGAGATTTCTCAAGGGCTGAAGAATGGTCAAATTCTAGACAACGATCGATGGCACACAGTAAAATGGATGAAATCGCAAAAAATTGGACTATCATGAGTATATTGGGCCGTGAAATAGATATTTTAGTTAATTATCCAAAAACTAAGCGTGATTTAACCGCAAGACGTGAGTTTAAGTCTAAAGAGTCGAGAAAAATAGCTCGAGAGTTTGGTAAAGATTATTTTGATGGTGATCGCAGATACGGCTACGGTGGGTTTGAATATAATCCTAAATTTTGGCAACCAGTAATTCCTACTTTAGTTGAAAATTACAAACTTGACGATTCAAGTTCGGTATTAGATGTAGGTTGTGCAAAAGGATTCTTACTTTATGATCTAAAGCTTACATTTCCTGAAATTCATGTTAGTGGTATTGATATATCAGAATATGCAATTTCGAATTCAAAAGCCGAAGTAAAATTAGACCTTCAAGTTGGTAGTGCTACTGCATTACCTTTTAGGGATAAATTATTTGATTTTGTAATTTCTATAAATACCATTCATAATTTAGAAATTCAAGATTGCGCAAAAGCGCTTAAAGAAATTACGCGAGTTTCCAAGGGTAAATCATTTATAACTGTAGATGCATATAGAAATGCTGAAGAAAAGGACAGAATGGAAGCCTGGAATTTAACTGCATTAACTATGATGTCAGTTGACGAATGGAAGAATTTTTTTGTTAAAGTCGGGTATACAGGTGATTTTTATTGGTTTATCCCATGAACATCGGAATGAGATATTTTTTAGAGGTATATAGATTGGCAACTAGAATTCGCATAGTTGAAGAAAAAATCGCAGAAGAATATCAAAAAGGGGAAATGAGATGTCCGGTGCATCTTTCAGTTGGCCAAGAATTGATCAGTGCTGTTGTTGGAATCAACCAGAAAAAAATAGATACAGCAGTAAGTTCTCATCGTGCTCATGCTCATTATCTTGCAAAGGGCGGAAACCTAAACAAAATGATTGCAGAGATATATGGAAAGGTTACAGGTTGCTCCAAGGGCAGGGGTGGATCAATGCACCTAATAGATCTAGGAGTTGGTTTTTTAGGATCATCTGCAATTGTTGGCAATAGTATTCCAATAGGTGTTGGGGCTGGCTTTAGTCATAAATTAAGCGATTCTGACGCACTCTCCTTTATTTTTGTTGGCGATGGCGCTATAGAAGAGGGCTCTTTCTACGAGTCAATTAATTTTTCAGCAGTGCAAGGATTACCGGTTGTTTTCATTTGTGAGAATAATTTTTACTCAGTATATACTGGTTTAAATCATCGGCAACCAGCCGAAAGAAAGATTTACAAAATGGTTGGGGCAATGGGAGTTTCTGGCATTAAAATTGATACTGCGGACATGTATATGTGTCTAAGTCAAACCAAAGAAGTTATCAGTGAAGCAAGAAAAATAAAAAAACCATTGTTTATCGAATATGAAACCTATCGATGGTTAGAACATTGTGGCCCAAATGATGATAATTCCCTTGGCTATCGGCCCGATGGCGAGCTTAAATTTTGGCAGGAGAGAGATTGGATGCCAAAAATCGAGAGTATACTCCTAAGTGAGGATGTTTTAACTTTAGATCAAATAAAAAGCACTAAAGAAAGTATACTAAGTGAGGTTAATTTAGCGATTAAATTAGCCAAAGAAGATGCTTTTCCTACACTCGAGGAATCTTCGGTAGGTGTGTATGCCCAGTGAAGTAGACTTCCTGAATACTTTTGCTACAGAAATTTGTAGTGGTTTAGATGAGATACTGTTCACAGATCCACGCGCAATAATTATGGGTCTTGGCGTAACAGACCCAAAAGGTGTTTTTGGGACAACTTTAGGTTTGTATGAAAAATATGGATCAAAAAGAGTTATTGAAACCCCAACATCAGAAAATTCAGTAACTGGGATTGGTGTTGGCTTAGCAATTACTGGATACAGGCCGATAATGGTCCATCAAAGACTAGACTTTTTTCTTTTAGCTATGGATCAGCTCGTCAATAGCGCTGCCAAATGGCACTATATGTTTGGCGGACAACAAAGTGTGCCAATAACAATTCGTCTTATCACAGGTAGAGGTTGGGGGCAGGGACCAACTCATTCACAAAATTTACATTCCTGGTTTGCACATATACCAGGACTTAAAGTTGTGATGCCCGCTTTTGCGAGAGATGCAAAAAACCTTTTAAAAGAATCAGTAAATGATCCTAACCCGGTTATTTTTATTGAGGATCGTTGGTGTCACATGCAAAACATCGAGTATTCTGTTGATGGCAAGAATAAACAAGCTACTATTGGGCAAGGAGAGGTAATTGTAAACGGAAATGATCTAACAATAGTAGCCGCAGGCTTTTCTACCATTCAAAGTTTTAGAGCAGTGAAATGTATACAGAATCAAGGAGTCAGCATCGAGTTGATAGATCTAAAAACTATCAAACCTTTAGATATATCTATTATAATTAAGTCAATACAGAAAACTGGGAAACTACTGGTTGTTGATTCAGGCCCAGCTATCTCTTCGTTTGGATCAGAAATTATATCTCAGGTTTCAAAACTAGCATTTGATTGCCTTAAAATAGCCCCAAAAATGATAGCAGCCCCTGATATACCTGAGCCTGCAAGTTATGGGGTAACAGGTGCATTCAAATTTGATTCAAGAGATATTGCCGTAAAAGTGCTTGAAATCTTAGAGAGAGACCAATTTCATTTTGATTTATCTGGTTTAGTTGATGTGCCTCATGATGTGCCCCATGCAACTTTTCATGGTCCCTTTTAATGCGCAATCAAGCGATTTTAACCCCAGCACTTTTTTTAGATAGGGATGGAGTTATAAATAAAGAAGTAGGATATGTAAGTAGTTCAGCACAAATCGAATTTAATCTAGAAATTTTTAAAATCTGTCGATTTTTTAAAAGTGTATTCTATAAAATCATAATTATTACAAATCAAAGTGGTATCGGTCGTAATATAATTAATAACAAAAATTATGCAGAGATAAATTGGTTTATTTCTAGAAAGTTTAAAGAAGAACATTGTGAAATAGATTTGATTTTGACTTCTACTCTAAATCCAAACAATGTGCGTGCGACAAATGAGGAGATATTTCTACGTAAACCAAATCCAGGAATGATTTTAAAGGCACAAAATGATTTAAATTTAGATACTTTAAACTCAGTTTTAATCGGAGACAAAATAACGGATATGCAGGCTGGATATGCAGCTGGTATAAAAAATTTAATGTTAATTAATGAAAAACCAGTAGAAGGAGATTATTTTGAGTATTTTTCAGATTTTGAGAGTCTAACCGCAAAATTGAAGGAGATTTTTGATCCAATCTCGATTTGGGATTGGAAATGATAAATTGACACGAATATTTAAAGCAGCAGTGTTACTAAAGACTAATCATCCACTGCAAATATTTGAATTAATCGCACCACCACTAATTCCTGGTCAAGTTCTTATTCGTAACCTGTATTCAGGTGTATGTAGAAGTCAACTTATGGAAATAAATGGACATCGTGGTGCGGACAAGTGGTTGCCCCACTTACTTGGGCATGAGGCCGTAGGAGTTGTTGAAGAGATAAGCGAAACTGTTTCAAAGATAAAAGTTGGTGATAAAGTTGTGTTAAGTTGGATAACTGGCCTTGGTCAAAGGGTCAAAAATCCATCATTCAAGGATACAGACGGCCGAGTTATTAATTCGGGCGCAGTGACAACATTTAGCGAATACACGATTACATCTGAGTGTTTTGTCACATTAGCGCCAGAAGGTTTTGATAATACAGTCCTGCCTTTATTTGGTTGCGCTTTTTTGACTGGCGCCGGAATGGCAATTCGTTCCATCAAGCGTGATCATAAAAAAGTTGCCATAATTGGTTTTGGTGGAGTAGGTTCAGCGGCAGCCATTGCGTCTTCTATTATTTCTAAAGCAGAGTTGGTAATTATTGAACAGTCCCCTAGTCGGAGAGCCCTGGCAAAAAAAATGGGTTTTGAAAATGTGACTGATGCTCTTGGGGCGAATGAGTATGTGGGTACCGTGGATTTATGCATTGAGTCCGGCGGTACAGTTAGTTCAATAGAACTTGGGTTTAAACTACTTACAAAATCGGGAGAATTGGTCTTTGCTTCCCATCCCCCGAATGGCCAAGGAATTGTATTAAATCCGCATGAACTACTTGGTGGTAAAAAAATTAGAGGTAGTTGGGGTGGAGGCGGAGTTTTAGATGTAGAAGTTGACTTAGTTGCTAAGATTTTACTCAGAAAAACTCAAAACTTAAACGTTTTAGCAGGTAAAATTTTCGGTCTAGATGAAATAAATGGTGCAATAAGCTATCTTCAGTCTAGTTTACCAGGAAGGTCACTCATCCAACTATGAACAGAGAGATTAACCTTGAAAGCAGATAAAGTTTTAATACCTGGTAAATTTGAAGTCATTCATGCTGGTCATATACGTTTGTTTCGGACAGGTAAGCAATTAGCAAAAAAAACTATTGTTGCACTCGATATAAATGGATTGGCCGAAGAAGAAGTTACTTGGCGTATTGGTGCTTTAAACGGTTTGAAAATCATAGACCAAATCGAAACTTATGATCTAAATGTTTTAGAAACAATTTCAATTTTGAAGCCAGATCTGGTTCTTAAAGGACAAGAGTTTGCAAATTTACATAATCTAGAATCAGATTATTTAGAGTCGTATGGTGGTAAATTAATTTTTAGCTCTGGTTCTGCGTTTTATTCAGAGGGCGATTTAACTAAAAGTAGCAATTCTAATTCAAGCATCGATATCTATAAATCCGGACAAGAGTTCTTATCTAGGAATAACATAGATAAAAGTGGATTAAAAAAAACTATTTCTAATTTTCATAATTTAAGGACATGTGTAATTGGCGATTTGATTATCGATGAAATTATAAATTGTCACCCGGTTGGAATGTCTCAAGAGGAGCCTTCTATTGTGGTTACGCAAATTGATTCTAAAAAATTTATCGGTGGTGCTGGCATAGTTGCGGCCCATTGTAGTGCGCTTGGCTCAAGAACCACTTTTGTGACAGTTCTTGGTGATGATGCAAGCGCGGATTGGGC
>Ga0194133_10005893_pt1 | contig 15367 bp, 14 predicted proteins | sample TA2KigOf40mmetaG_FD_155448 | JGI IMG/M metagenome (GOLD analysis project Ga0194133, IMG submission 155448) | Freshwater microbial communities from Lake Tanganyika, Tanzania - TA2015055 Kigoma Offshore 40m | ecosystem: Environmental > Aquatic > Freshwater > Lake | place: Tanzania: Lake...
ATAAATAGTTAAGGTTCATAGAACCATAACGGCAAATGGGAGAGAACTTCGGTTCTCTCCTTTTTTGTGCTATAATAAATAGTAATGCCGTTAAATCTATGAAACCGAAATGCACAAGGAATTGTTGTATTCAAAACTCCTAGTAGAAAGTGTAAGGAGTAAATCTACAGGAGAGTTTCATTATGTTTATGTGGTTATTTCTGAAGAAAAACCAAATTACTTTTATGTTGGAAAACATTCAACAGATAACTTAAATGATAAGTATTTGGGTAGTTCTAGAGATATTGAATGGAACTGTTTGAATAGAAAATTATATCCTATTGCGTTTTTCCAAACAGACCAAGAAGCATATGATTATGAAACTTACCTTCTACAAAAATATAACTTAAAAGATAATCCATATTGTATTAACAAATCAAATAATGAATTTGATATTTCCTTTGGTGGATGGAATAAAGGTATAAGTATTCACGAAGATAAAAGAAATATAGCATCAAAATTGTATAATAATGGATTATCCACAACAGAAGTAGCAAAAGAACTTGAAATATCAAAAGGTTCTGTTATGGTTTTATTGAGGCAATCTGGTGTAAAATTGAGAGAAAATCGCACTACTTCATACGGGGATGAATATTGGAAAAATCATATTCATAAAGAATGTGAAAGAAGAGGATTGAAAGTTGTTTATATTCCACCTAAAGTTAGTAAGTGGTCTAAAGTAAAAGTATATTGTGAATGTAGTGGAGAAAAAGAAATTCTTGTGTCTGGATTAAAATTGGGCAATACTTGCTGTAGAAAATCATCAAAACTTGGTGATAAAAATCCTATGAAGGGCAAAGTTCCACATAATAAAGGAAAGAAAAAATATGAATGATTAAATACCTACAAAAGCATCAATAAAAAATGCTCCTCATCCTCCTTCTCTTCCAACTCTTCGGCATTTTTATGTTCTTACTCTCACTCACAGATCATTATCATTATTAAAATGCTACATAAGAAGGTTGCTTTTAGTAAATGAAAAACCTAGAACTTTCAGAGGACCAGATTAAACTTCTGGCAGATGCTCTTTGGATGAGACAAAGATGTTTCATCGCAGGGGACAGAAGATTTAAAGAATACGGAGCAATGTTAGATACACTCCTAGAAGGAATGGAGTATACCCCAAGTAGATTCTGATTATGACTTACGATACAGTCTTTATTTCTGATGTTCATTTAGGCACTCCACGATGTAATACAGAAAAGTTTCTGAAGTTTCTCAAAGAACTTAAGACTAAAAAACTAGTTTTAGTGGGTGATATTATAGACATCTATTGTATGGAAAAATATAATACTCGTTGGGCAAAAGAACATACAGAATGCGTTCATCAGATTCTAAACCTTGCAAAGAAGGGGACAGAAATCGTTTATATTCTTGGAAATCATGAAGGGCAGATTCGTCGGTACTGTGATTTCAAACATAAGAATTTCAAAATGGTGGATGAATACATTCACGAAGACTCAAAGGGAAATAAGTTTCTTTGTATTCACGGAGATAAGTATTCTGAGTTTTCTTCTGGGTCTTGGAAACAACTCATCTTCAATAAGGGATATGAAATTATTACACCATTGAGTTTGTGGTTGGAAAAATTCTTCCGTTTTTCATTAGTGTATTTCCTGAAGAATAGTGTGCGTGGTAAGAATTATATCAATCAGTATGAGACTGATATCGCATCTTTCTGTGTTCAGAGGGATAAAAAATATAATGGAGTTATTTGTGGCCACATTCATCATGGGAATGTGAGATATTTCAATAAACTATTGTATATGTGCTGTGGAGACTGGTGTGATACCTGTTCCGCCATTGTGGAGAAGAATGGGATGTATTCTTTGGAAAAATATTGATGATTACTTCTGAGACGCCTTATAAGTTAGCAGAAATCATAAGAGATACTTATCCTGGTCTTTACAGAAAACCACAAGTGTCTTATAATAATCAAAAGACTTCTAAAAATGAAAAAGTATAATGAAGAGTATTTCACAGTAAGAGAACGAAGGACTCATAAAAAAATTTGTGATTGTGGTAGTTTTGAAGACGCAAGAATGGTGATGCATCTGGATGGACCAAATCGTGAAATTGTAAAAAACAAACCATTGATGAGTCCAGTGATTGATATTGAAACTCCAAAGGCACTTCCGACGAATGAGATTGTTGTGAATATGGATGGTGGTGTTGGTGGATCTTGGGAAGTCAAAGAACCGGAGAAACTACCACAAATCAAACTTCCTGATAGACAAGCAGAACCTGTGAGAGTATGAAAGTTAATTTGATAGTAATTGATGATTTTTATAATAATCCTGATGATGTTAGGAATTTTGCACTATCTCAAGAGTTTAGTATTAGAGGTAATTATCCAGGACTTAGGACTAAATCATTTTTAAATGATAGTCATAAAGATATTATTAATTCTTTAGTATCTTATGCTGGTGGTGGAGTAACTGATTGGTTACTTGATGAAAATGGTGATGGATATACAGGAGCATTTCAAATTTGTACATCAGAAGATAGAACATGGATTCATTCTGATTATAATAATATGTGGGCAGGAGTTTGTTACTTGACTCCAGACGCTCCTATTAGTGGTGGGACTGCTTTATACATGTATAAAGAAACTAAAAGAAGATCATCTATAGATAACATAGATTATCGTGAAGATGCAAGAGACTATACAAAATGGGAAGTTGTTGATAGAATAGGAAATATCTATAATAGATTAATATTATATCCTGGAAATTTATACCATGCCTCTATGGACTATTTTGGTAAAGATTTGCATAGTGGTAGATTGTTTCAAACATTTTTTTTTAATACGAGGTATTAGTAAATGTCTTTGGCATATGTGATTGGATCTGGTACTGCAGGTGCAACTTCAGCAAGAATCTTAAAAGATAATGGTTGGGATGTAGAAGTTTTTGAAAGTAGAGAATATATTTCTGGAAACTGTTATGATTATATCGATGAGAAAACTGGGTGCGTAATTCATGCTCATGGACCTCATGCTATTCATACTGATAATGAACGAGTGTGGAACTGGTTAAATCAATTTTCATTATTCAATAACTTTTCAGTTCAGGTCTGGGCAAACACAACTTTAGGTAGAATACCTATTCCATATAATGATAACTCGGACAAAATTATTGGTAAAAAATTATCTGATAATGAAATTAAAGAATTAGTTTTCAGAGATTATTCTGAAAAAATGTGGGGAGTTAAAATGGAAGAACTTCCAATGGGAATCCTAAATCGATTACCAATTCGAAAACCTGGAACTGATGGATCTTTTACTCAGCAGAAATATCAAGGACTTCCTAAAAATGGATTTGTTGATATGTTTAAGAATATTTTTGAAGATATTCCAGTTCATTTAAATGTTCCAAAAGACGAATGGAAAAAACTAAAAGATAAGTGTGATTTATTGGTATTCACTGGAAAGGTTGATAATTATTTTAATTATGAACATGGAGCACTTTCTTACAGATCTTTAAATTTTGAGCATGTCTATTGTCCAAAAACTTTGTATATTCAGTTAAATGAATGTAATCGTCAGAATGCTTGGAATCGAGCAATTGATCATTCTTATTGGTACAATCAAGATGTTGAGACTACAGTAGTTACCAGAGAATATCCAGTAGACCACATTGAGGGTGTTAATAACCCATACTATCCTATGATTTTTGGAAAATATCTAGAACAATTTGAAAAATACAAACCTCTTATTCAAGCAGAAAAGAGTACTATTTTTGTTGGTAGAACCGCCACATATAAGTATTTGACTATTGATCAAACAATTGCAAAAACTGCAAATAAGTTGAAGAGAATGGGATTCTCTGATCCAATTCTTACACCAAACAATGAAATTGGAGAATAATGAAAACTTCTAAACTATGTTTAAATATGATGGTGGGAAATGAATCTCATATCATAGAAAGAGTTCTTAATTCTTGTTACAAATATATTGATTACTGGATTATTCAGTGTAATGGTTCTGATAACACACAAGAGTTAATTGAAAATTTTTTCAAACATAAAAGTATTCCAGGTTATTGTTATAATGTTGAATGGTTTTATCCAGGGTGGAATAGTGATAATTTAATTCTAGAATGCAATAAAGCAGATCACGGTTGTGATTGGTTATTTAGAATTGATGCTGATGAGCAATTGCAAGTTGAAGATGATTTTGACTGGTCTATCTTAAATAATACTTCTGTTCAATCTTGGAATGTTGTTGCAACTACGGGAGATTCATCTTGGTTTAGAACTAGAATTTGGAATGCAAAATTACCTTGGAGATTTAAGCATGATAAAAGACATGAATGTATTATTCTTCCTGGGTGTGGACCAACGGAGGAAGAATTTGAACGAATAAATTTAGATTCTAAATTTAGACATTTTATTAAAAGTGAGGGGAATAGTTATGTAAATCCCACTAAATTTGTTACTGATGCATTAGAGTTAGAAGAACAACATGTATGTGGTGGAACTCTAAAGACGGATCCTTATCATTTTTTCTATATAGGAAAAAGTTATAGTGATTGTTATGGGTCAAATGTTCTTCCTCTTGGGTATGAACATCAGAAAGAATATGCAAGAAGGTGTATATTTTACTTTAAAGAATATATTAAGAATTTTTATGATGGTAGTATTAATGAGATGATTTATTATTCTCAATATTTGGTTGGGAATGCTTATAGTTTTTGTGGAGAATATGAAACTGCTTTATTGGAGTATGAAAAATGTGAGGTGTATTGTCCTCAAAGAAATGAACATCTTTGTGGATTAGTTGAAACCCATATAAAAGTTGAAGACTATAAATCTGCTTACGATGTTTGTCTTAGATTGCTTGAACCTGGAAGAGTAAATCCATTTCCGAATCTAGTATTCTTAATACACAATGGTGCATATTATGATACGGGAACTTATGTAAATAGTTTATATGATTATTTAAAAGAAAAAATAGAAGAAACATCAACTAAATCTTTAACAATAGGTAAAGTAAACTCAAATTCAGATAAAAGAATTTTTGTAATAGACAATTTTTATTCTGACCCATATGCAGTCAGAGAATATGCACTTCAACAAGAATTTATTGAAGATTTAAGATATTATAAAGGTAAGAGAACAAAAGAAAAGTTTTTTATACCTGGAATTAAAGAAGCATTTGAGACTATTATTGGTCAACCAATAACTACTTGGGATGAATATGCTATGAATGGTGTATTCCAAACATGTAATGCAGAAGATCCTTTGGTGTATCATACTGATGTGCAACAATGGGCAGGAATGATTTATTTGACTCCAAATGCACCATTTGAATGTGGAACTTCATTTTATGCTCATAAAGAAACTAAAAAGAGACATCAAGATGAAGGAATTGAAGATTGTTTTTCGGGAGGATTTTATGATAGTACTAAGTTTGAATTAGTAGATACGGTAGGTAATGTTTTTAATCGTTTAGTTATTTTCAATGGCAAGTGTATCCATTCGGCAACAAAATATTTCGGGCAAACTTTAAAAGACTCAAGACTTTTTCACATGTTTTTCTTTGATTGATATGAACTACAAATTTAGCATTATTACTCCAGAACATCAAAAAAATAATATTCCTTATCTTTTAGAATTATATGAAACTATAGTAAATCAAACTTACTCTGATTGGGAGTGGGTGATATATGTAAATGGAAACTGCAAAATAAGTGATATCCCTTCGGAAATTACATCTAATGATAAGGTTAAAGTTTTTTCTGGACAGACTCATGAAAATATTGGATTTATTAAAAATAAAGCATTCAATCTTGGTAGGGGTGATATTTTAGTAGAAGTTGATCATGATGATTTAATTTCTCCTAATTGTTTGGAAGAATTAAACAAAGCATATCAAGATCCTGAAGTGGGTTTTGTTTATAGTAATGCTGTAATGTATGATCTTAACCCCAATAGAGTTCCTTGGAATCCTAATAACGGTTGGACTTATACAATTCAAGAATTTAGAGGAGAAAAATACTATGCAATGGATAGTTTTCCTCCAACAAGTCATTCTATGTCTATCATTTGGTATGCTCCAGATCACATAAGAACTTGGAGAAAATCCACATATCAAAAACTAAATGGTCATAATCCAGAATTAAATATTTGTGATGACCATGAATTGTTAATACGAACTTATTTGAATACTAAAATGGTTCATATACCTGAAGTTCTTTATTACTACAGATGGATTCCTGACGGAAGTAATACTCAAACTTTAAGGCAACAAAGTATTCAAGAGAAAACATTTCAATTGTTTCATCAGTATGGTCAAGTACTTGCTGAAAGAGATGCAGACCTTAATGGTTTGATGAAGGTTGATATTGGTGGAGGACTGTTTTCAAGACCTGGATACATAACTATTGACCAGTGTGATGCTGATATTATTTGTGATTTGAATGATGGTATTCCTTTACCAGATAATAGTGTTGGTGTTATAAATGCAAGTCACATTATCGAACATTTGAAAGACCCTATCAAAACTATGAGTGAAATTTACAGAGTTCTTTCTGATGGTGGTTGGGCATTTATTGAAGTTCCTTCTACTGATGGAAGAGGTGCATTTCAAGATCCAACTCATGTAAGTTATTGGAACGAAAATAGTTTTTGGTATTATACGCGAAAAGATAAGGCACAATATATTAGAAACACTGATATTAGATTTCAAGAATATAGACTTGATACTGTATGGTGGGAAAATAATATTGCAGTTACTAATGCTTGGTTGTGTGCAATAAAATCTGATAAGAAAAGACCACACCCTGTTATGATTTGATATGAACCATCGTAAACATAAGCAATCAAAGAATCAAAAAAAGAAAAGGATGTACACACCTGAAGGATATTTGAATGATCCCCCAGATGCTAAATGCCCTTACTGTGGGGAAAAACAAAAACCTTGTTCTCATGTAAATAGTCTAAGTCGTGCTTGGGCAAGGAGTGTTTGTAAGAAAATAAATAATTATAAGTCGCAGTAACTTATGACTCCTCTTCATTCTCCAGAAGAATACTTGTTCAATCTACGCACAACGAAACCGGGAGAAGCACGAAGATTATGGAGACAAGAAATCAGAGAAAAATGGAATCATCAATGTGCTTATTGTGAGTCAAAAGAAAACTTAACAATTGATCATATTGTTCCACAGTCTAAAGGTGGAATGGATTTCACAAAAAATGTGGTCTGTTGTTGTAAGTCTTGTAATCATGATAAGGGACATACTGACTGGGAGGAATGGTATTTTTCTCAAGACTTTTTTACTCATGAAAGGTATGAGAAAATTAAGGAATGGATGAAACCAGATCCTCCTGTAAACTTATTTTCTTATCGTCCACGAAGAAATAATGCGTCTTGATGTTTGATAAATATATCAAAAGGGCGTTATATAATGCCTTCTCTGGTAAATACCGAATGTAATAAATGGCAACTCCGATTCGGATAAAAAGGTCTGCTGTCCCTGGCAAAAGACCTACAGTAGACCAACTCTTAGGTGCTGAGTTAGCATACAATACCTATGACTCTGAATTATATGCACTCAGAGATAGGTTTTCTCAGACTGGTATTGCCACAGAAGTTGTAAGAATCGGAGCAGGTGCCAGCGTTACAAATATTCTTTATGTAACAAAAGACGGAAACGACAATAATACAGGACTTAAACTTGGAGATGCAAAGGCAACCATTGCTGGAGCAGTTGCCGTTGCCACAGAAGGTGATGTGATTCGTGTAAGTGCTGGAGCATACACTGAAAATAATCCAATCGCTCTTCCACCACAAGTCAGTATCGTTGGAGATAGTTTAAGAGAAGTTTCAATTTCTCCTCAAAATGCTGATCAAGATCTTTTTCATGTTGCTCCTGGAAATTACATTACAGAGTTATCATTTACAGGAACACTTAACTCGGGGATGGGAATTCTTTCCTTCAATCCAAACATTGTAAGATATTCAGCACAATCACCCTATATTCGTAATTGCACGAATTTTATTGAAAATAGTATTGGAATGAAGATTGATGGTTCAAATGTCATTGGACCATTTAAGAGTATGGTTACAGACTCTTTTACACAGTACAATCCAAATGGTATTGGAGTTTCCATTACAAATGGTGGTTATGCTCAGTTAGTTTCTTTATTTACTATCAATACTAATATTGCAGTATATTGTGGAAGTGGTGGTGCTTGTGATCTTACAAACTCTAACTCTTCATTTGGTAATTATGGTTTAGTTGCCGATAGTGTAGGAGCAAAGCAATATACTGGCATTCTGACTGGATCAAATTCAGAAGTTAATGACTTTATTTTTGAGGTTGACTTAAACACTCCAACACTTGGGGTTCAGACAGCATCTTATGATAATGTATCTGGTATTGTGACAATTACCACTACAACCAATCATAACTTTAATGTTGGAATGGGAGTGACAATCAATGGACTTCAATTTAGTTGTCCTTCTGGTCCAGGAATTGTAACATATCCAAGTGGAAATTATGGATATGTATTTGCCGTTGAATCTGTAAATTCTTCTGATACATTTTCTGCTTATGTTGGACCATCAACTCTTCCACATGCTTATGAGTCTGGTGGCACAGTAGCAATCAATGTGGTAAGACCATTTGACGGGCAGGTTGTTTATTTTGATAACTTATATTATACAGTAGGAAAGATTATACTTACAAATCCTGGTAGTGGTTATAATTCTACACCAACAATTACGATTGGTGACCCGTCAACATCAAATGATTGGGGAGTAACTGCAACTGCTGTTGCTGAAATTCGTGGTGAAAGTGTGGTTGGAGTTGAAATTGTTTCAAGTGGTAGAGGATATACTTCAATTCCAACGATTACATTCTCTGCTCCTGATGTTGGGATAAATACAGCAACTGCTACTTTAGAACTTTTACCAACTTATTATACAATTCAAAGTTCAACACTACCAAGTGCTGGAATTTGTACAATTACTTTGAATGAAAATGTACCTTATGTTGTTGGAGTCGGATCTACGGTTCCATTTTTTAAACAAAGTAGAATACTAGCATCTGGACACTCTTTTGAATACATTGGATCTGGAACAGATAAAATTACCTCTTTGCCCACAAATGGTGGAATTCCAATTCCAGACAATGAAACTGATTCTAGAAATGGTGGATTAGTTGTTTATACTAGTACTGATCAATCTGGAAATTTTCGAATTGGTGATGGAGTTCAAATCAATCAGGTGACTGGAACTATTTCTGGAAATTTTTATTCTAAGAGTTTGTTTGCTACTCTTACACCATACATTCTAGCATTAGGAGAATAAAACAATGGCATTACCATTAAATGTTTATAAAACAGTTACTGCTGTAGTTCCAACAAATAATGTTGGAATTTATACTGCACCTGTTGGATATAGTAGTGTTGTTTTATTGGCACAGGCATCAAATATTGATGTAAATACTCATACAATTTCTTTCTCTCATAAAAGAACTAAAACTGGAATTGCAGTGACTACGGAAATAATGAAAGATTTTCCAATTCAAGGTAATGACACAACAACTCTTTTAGGTGGAAAACTTGTACTTGAGTCTGGCGATTCTTTAACTATTTCAGCAAGTGATGGTAATAATATTAAATTTATTGGAAGTATTTTAGAAACTCTCAACTAATAACCAACAATGGCAAAGTTCCTCAGCGGTAGACAAAGAAATTTAAGTATTGGTATTAATAGTTTTACTGAAAATAGTACAGTACTGGAAGTTACCGGAAATGTTGGTATTGGAACAACAGACTCTGAGGGTAAAAGTTTATATGTAATTGGTGATGGTCAATTTGATGGCAACTTAAAAGTAACTGGAATTGCAACTTTTGGGACAGGAACCATCATTGTTGATGGAAACAACAATATTATTACTGTTGGAACGGGAGTAACAATCAGTTCTATAGATGGAATTGATGCGCCATCAATTAGAGTTGATACATTAAATACGGATAATCTTTTTGTAACGGGAATAACCACATTAGCATCAAATGGTGGTATTACAACTACAGGTGGTAATTTATATGTTGGTCAAAATTTAGAAGTTACTGGAAATTCTAATTTTATAGGAAATGTAGAATTAAGAGGTGGAAATATATTAATCGGTGATTTTATCACTGATACGATAAATGTTGGTGGAGAATTTATATCAAATTTAAATCCAAGTAATGATGGTATTTATGATCTTGGAAATGATGAAAAAAGATGGAGAAATGTAAGACTTTCTGGTTTAACTGAAACTGCAGATCTTTATGTTTCTGGTATTGGTACCATAGCAACTTTAGATACCACTAATGGTACTATTGATTATCTCTCAGGTACTAATGTTTATTATAGTGGTATTAGTACATTTGGAATTACTAATATAACAGTTAATAGTTCTTCTAATGCATTAACAATTGATCAAAATGGAATTGGAAATGCATTAGTTGTACAACCAGACATAAATGGTTTTGTAGTTACTGGTATTGGATCCGTTGGTGTTGGTGTTGCCAATCCAGGAGAAGCACTTCAGGTTAGTGGAAATATAAGAATAGGTTCATCAGACTCAAATTATATTGCGTTCCGAGGAACAACTGGAGATATTCTCAATGGTGGATTCAATCACACCTTTATTGGAGAAAGAATTTATACACCAGGTACGGAAGAATCTGAACTTTTTATATTCAAAGGAAATGACCACGATTTATCTATCGAAGGTCCAGACAGAATTAGATTAGGTACTGCTGAATTTAGAATTGATACTTATACTACAGCAACTTGGGGGGCATTTGAGGATGTTGCAACATCTCCAAATTTAAGTACAAAATTTATTGTAAGAGATAATGGATTTGTTGGTGTAGGAACTGCCAATCCATTAACGACACTTGATGTTAATGGTGGTTTTAATGTTAGTGGTGTTGGCACTATTGCAACCTTAGATACCACTACAGGTACTATTGATTATCTTTCTGGTACTAATATTTCTTATAGTGGCATTGGAACTATTGGAACTTTAGATACCACTACAGGTACTATTGATTACTTAAGTAATACTAATCTTAATACCTCTGGCATTGGTACTATTGAGACCTTAGATACTACTACTGGTATTATTGATTATCTTTCTGGTGCTAATCTTTCTTATAGTGGTATAGGAACTATTGAGACTCTTGATGTAACCACTGGTACTATTGATTACTTATCAGGTACTAATGTTTCTTATAGTGGTATTGGAACCATTGAGACATTAGATACCACTGTTGGTACTATTGACTTCCTATCAGGTACTAATGTTTCTTATAGTGGTATTGGAACCATTGAGACCTTAGATACCACTGTAGGTACTATTGATTATCTATCTGGTACTAATGTTTCTTATAGTGGTATTGCAACTTTAGGTATAGCAACAATAAGTGAACTTTATGTTTCTGGAGTATCAACTTTTGTTGGTGTAGGTACTTTCTCTGGAGACCTTTATGTTGGTGGTGATCTTTATGTTGCTGATGATATTGTATTTGATGAACTTAATGCACGCAATATTAATGTAACGGGCATTGGTACTGTAGAAACTCTTGATGTAACTACAGGAACTATTGATTACTTAACTAATACTAATCTTAATAATGTTGGTATAGCAACTTTAGGTATTGTAACCTCTTCTCAACTTTATGTTTCTGGTGTTGTTACTGCTACTACCTTCTATGGTAACTTAAATGGTAATGCTTCTACAGCAACTTATGCTACCAATGCTGGTGTTGCTACTTACGCTGATAGTGCTGGAGTATCAACGAGTGTTATAGGTGGTATTGCTTCTGTTACTCAATTGAATGTAACTGGTGTTTCTACTTTTGGTGGAAATGTTTACTTCGGTGATAATGATGTTCTGAATTTTGGTGATGCAAACGATTTGCAGATTTATCATAATGGAAGTAATAGTTATATTGATGATACTGGAACTGGTAATTTAATAATTGGTGTAGCAAATTTCCAGATAATGAATGTTGCACACACTGAAAATTATATTACTGCTACTAATAACGGTGCTGTGGAACTTTATTATGATGCTGTTAAGAAATTTGAAACTACTTCTTCAGGTATAAAAGTACAACCATCTTCATCCAGTTCTGGAATTGTAGAAATTCAAACTGGAACGATAAACAGTGATTCGATTCGTTTTCAAGCGGGCGGTACAGTAAACACTTACTTAGAATATAGAGGATACTTAGGTCATGCTTGGTTTGTTGATACGGCAGAAGTTGTTCGTTTTAATTCAACTGGCGTTGGTATTGGTGTTACTAATCCATCACAAAAATTAACAGTATCAAATAATATTCTCTTAGGAGCATCAGTTTCTGGTGGAACTGCAACTCCATCTTATATTGATTTAGGAACTAATTTTTCAAATGGTTCTACGAGAGATAAATTAAAAATTTATCTCTACAATTCTGGAATAGAACAATATGGATTTGGTGTCGGTGGTATTGGAGATATTCAATATCATTCAAACGCATACCATGATTTCTATATTGGAAATAACTCAGCAGTTAGAATTAATTCAAATAGAAACTTATTAGTTGGTTCTCAAACAGAAACGGGAACCGCATCACAACCACTTCAAGTTACTGGTGGTGCTTACATTTCTGGTAATGTGGGTATCAACTCCACAGCACCCACATCAAAATTAGATGTTGATGGTGATGTTAAAGTTTCTGGTGTTGTTACATCAACTGACTATAATACCCCCTACACCAAAAATGGATCAGTAACTTTTACAACAAACACAACCATTGCAACTGGTATTCATTCCACATTATCAGCAACTGTTTATCGTTCTGTAGAGTATACAATTCAAGCGACAGAAGGAACTAATTTCCACGCATCAAAGATTCTTGTGATTCATAATGGAACAGATGCTTATTTGACTGAGTATGGGACAATCTTCAATAATAGTTCTGTTGCGTCTTTTGATGTTGATATATCTGGTGGAAACATAAGGTTACTTTCTACAGCATTTAGTTCTAATTCTACTAATTATGTGATACATTTTGTAGCGACTAAACTGTGACTATAAATAGAAAAAAAGTAAACAAGCAGAGGGGATAGTGAACCTTGGCTGATCAGAATTTTAGAGTAAAGCGCGGGATAGAAGTCGGTGTCGGCGGCACCGTTTTAGTCACAAATCAAAGTGGTTTTGTTGGTGTAGCGACTACGGCACCAACATCAAGACTTCATGTTGTTGGTGATGGTTTATTCACAGGTATTGTTACTGCCTCATCTTTTTCTGGTGATGTTAGTGCTACGAATGCAACTCTAACAAACATTTATTCCACTGGAATCAGTACACTTGGTGTTATAACTGTTACCCAATTAACAGCGCAAAACATAAATTCTTCAGGTGTTGTTACCGCAACCACTTTTGTTGGAAATTTAACAGGTACTGCTACTACAGCAACAAAATTACAAACACCTAGAACATTTGAAATTACTGGTGATGTTGTTGCTTCTCCAATTAGTTTTGATGGTACTGGTAACGTATCTCTCGCAGCAACTATTCAACCAAATAGTGTTGGGTTGGGTACTGATACCTTTGGTGATTATGTTACTTCTATTACTAACGGTTCTTATATTACCGGAGGTGATGGTGGAAGTGAAGGTGCAATTTTAACAATTGGAGTTGCGGCAACATCAGTAAATACTGCTAATCAAGTTGTAGCAAGAGATTCATCAGGAAACTTCAGTGCTGGAACGATTACTGCCAACTTAACTGGTACTGCTACAACGGCAACAAACCTTTCTAATGCTGCTAATATTACTGCAGGAACTATAAGTGCTGATAGACTTTCTGGAACCTATAATATTGATATAAGTGGTAATGCTACTACCGCAACTTATTCCACTTCAGCAGGAATAGCAACTTATGCTACCAATGCTGGTATAGCAACGGCACTAAAAACTGCAAGAACTTTTGAAATTACTGGTGATGTCGTTGCCTCACCAATTTCCTTTGATGGTACTAGTAATGTATCATTGGCCGCAACAATTCAACCAAATAGCGTTGAATTGGGTGCAGATACATTCGGTGATTATGTAGAGTCAATTTCTGGAACTACTGGTGAAATTGTTGTTACAGGAGGCACAGGAGAAGGGTCTAATCCCATCATTTCGTTCTCACCAAATCCCACAATCGGTGGAAATGTAACAATTGGAAATGATTTACAAGTCAATAATAATCTGAATGTTATTGGGAATATTACAGTTGGTGGCACAACTGGTTTTATTCTTGTGGAAAACTTTAGAGTTTCTGACGCAGATATTGTTCTTGGATTTACGACAGACATCTCTGGCAATGATATTTCTAATGATACCACAGCAAATCATGGTGGTATTGCTGTTGCCTCTACCGAAGGCACTCCTCTTGTAAATCTTAATATTGCTGGCATTGAGACATTGCCACCCACATATAAGAAGATTATGTGGTTTAAGGCAGGGTCTTTTGCTGGACTCAATACTGATGCCTGGTTGAGTAATTATGCGATTGGTATTGGTAGCACTCAATTCCCATCAGGCACAAGACTCGCAGCAGGGTCGGTCCAATTCACTGAGAATGATTTAGCAGTTGTAAGAAATATCAATGCTTCTGGTATTGGAACATTTAATAAACTTGATGTAAATCAAATATCTCCTGATGGTGTTGATTTTGGTACAAATCTTTATGTTCCTATTGCTGATGGATTAGGTGGTTGGTCATGGCAACCAGTTACACAAGCGGGCGCTGGAACACTGGATGGTATAGCTGTTCGTGATGAAGGATCTGTTGTTGGAACTGCTGGTAGTATTACTAACTTAGATTTTCGTGGCAATAACATTATTGCTACTTCTACTGTTGGTGGTTCTATTGCTACTATTACAGTTTCTGACACTCCAACTTTTAATTCATTAGTTGTTTCTGGAATTTCTACTTTTAATGGTGAAGTAGAATTAAATTCAACCTTAAAGGATTTTTATAATCAAGTTGGTGTTGCTGGATCCATTCTTGTTTCTACAGGTGCTGGTGTTTCTTGGACTGCTCCGTTTTCTGCAGGAATTCAAGGTCTAACAGGACCTCAAGGTATTCAAGGTATTCAAGGTCTAACAGGACCTCAAGGTGCTCAAGGTGCTCAAGGAATTCAAGGTCGCCAAGGTATTACAGGACCTCAAGGTGCTCAAGGTGCTACTGGTCCACAGGGTGCTCAAGGTGCTCAAGGTATTCAAGGTATTCAAGGTCTAACAGGACCTCAAGGTGCTCAAGGTGCTCAAGGAATTCAAGGTCTAACA
>Ga0194133_10005897_pt1 | contig 15359 bp, 14 predicted proteins | sample TA2KigOf40mmetaG_FD_155448 | JGI IMG/M metagenome (GOLD analysis project Ga0194133, IMG submission 155448) | Freshwater microbial communities from Lake Tanganyika, Tanzania - TA2015055 Kigoma Offshore 40m | ecosystem: Environmental > Aquatic > Freshwater > Lake | place: Tanzania: Lake...
TATACCACAATAACTACTACATTAACTACTTGCAATAACTTACATAACAAAAAAGGGATTATACTACAAAAACATAAACAAACCTCCCTTTTTTCATTTTTTACAATACTTCAATGCAATACACTATTTAACAATTAAACACACTTATTTCAATACTACCCAGTCATTTCTCGGAACTGATGTTAATACATCTGACCATGCAGAATACAAACCATGATCTCTTATATACTCATTTGCATCAAATTCTCGGCCGCAACTGGATCCAAATCTCCCTTCGAACTCTAGCTTTTCCATCATTTCACTATCGCCAACTTTTCCATCTGTACAACCATACGGATATGTTGTCTCCCACTTGGAAAAGTCGCATTCGCCTTCCAGATTATCACACACCTCGACTTCGCCATGATTACATATTCCTCGCGGCCCCATTTGTACCTTATTTAACAAAGAATCATAATGATCCGCCAATATAATCTTTGCATTTTCTTTGTCCAATACACCATAATATTTGGTGTTTAATAAATAGTCAAGCCTCGAATTTCTTGAACCGGAAGACGTACTTAAATCGCGTATATCCGCGTCATTCGTATCTAGCGTTCGCACTTTGTAATCGACAGCACTGTTCATTCCATAATACACGCCACTGATGGTTCGCTGGATTGAATAATTGTTTTTGCCCAATTCTAAGAGAGCAATTTCGTTTGTACCCAAATTTCCAAACATCCAGGAACACGCATAATCTCCCGCATTATGATCCAACATGATCTGAATATAATCGTCTATACTATTTCCATATTGCATGGCCATGCGTATTCTGCAATAATAGGGATATCCGAACTCCGGTTTCTCTTTCATATCTCCAATCGTACATTCACAGCCTACCATTCCATTTTTACATATGAACCAATCTGTCCCGCTGGCAATAAATCCCGGCGCACACTGCATAACAAATGGAGTACCCCTGCTTGGTGTCATATACTGCACTATGTTTTGCATGAAGCCCGATACAAAGTCGGAATGAGTGTTGTGCGCCATTACTATTTTTCCATCCCGCGTCGCATCCCCGGTCGCAATAAATGCACTACACCTTTTGTCAGTTTCATTTTCATAGTTGGAATTCGACTCAAAATGCGAATACATACTTAATACGCTATTCCATTCGATCAATGTATCTATGTTTATTTTGGGATTATTTGCACCTTTCACCATTCCTTCGAGCTCCTCATACAATTCCGCAAAGTGTTTTTTTATGATGGGTTTCACCTTTTTACAGACCGAACTATATTCTTTGTAATTATTGACACCGATTTCATGCTTCACTACAAATTTCAATACGCGCGGTATTTTCGCCATTTCCTTTTTCAATAAATATCCATGGGCGTACCCGCGTTCATAGGCGTCTCCATACACATGGATAACTTTCCATCCTTGCTTTTCGTACTTTATTTCTCCTTGTATTTTTATTTTTTCCTTGTCATGATCATGAGCATGAATCGAATTTCTTCTCGTTTTTTTCGAAACCCCTTTCTTTTGATTCCGCGTACGATTCATGATGGATGGGGTATAAATAAATCGAATAATACTATATATTATTCCAGAGTATAATATATATTGTATCTAATCATGATAGTAAAATATTTTACATATTCATAAACATAAACGACAGTAGTGCGATAAAAAACATTAAAAATGGAAGCAATACTAAAAACCATGCGACATAGGTTGCACCAGCTCTACATATGATATTCAATATCCATGTCCAAAATAACATGTATATAATAGACGCAATTATGATGAACGTTTTGTTTCCATTGCAGGTATATTCTCCTAAACAATATACATTACCGGTACTGTTATTATTTTGATAAATCATTACAACAATAGAAATAAGAGAAATGACAAAATAAAAGTGTGCAGGACTACATAAGTTGCGGAATCCAACTATATCAACCATTCTGTATTTTTTGCCTAATTAGTGATATAGATACATAATCCAGATATTTTATCATTTATTTATGGAAGAATGCGCGTCGATATAGGATCGGGTTGAATATTATTATTGAAGGGTATAACATATCCGATGGGCAGGGAAAATCCTCCTCCACGACGAACGCTTTTTCGTCGATTGCGTTGTTGTTGTCTTTTGGTTTTTTTCTGACTTTTTCGGGTCCGTTGTTTTTGTTTTTTGTTTGCCATAGCTATTTATAGTATATACACATACATATTTTTGTATCTAGTTGATTGCATTTACTCCATATCGACATGAGTAAGCATATGGCGACGACAACATACATTGAATAAATGCAACTTGTCTAAAACCGTGCCTTCGGCAGTCTTCTCCATATTTTCCTTTGTGAAATACACGACATTCTCTCGATGGCTATTATCCAATGCATCATACTTGGCCATTTTTATACGACGCACCTCATCTTGATAATACCGATACTTGTCGGCCAATACTTTACCGCAAGTGAAACACTTAATCGGAATAATCATAATATAATCTGTTGCTATATTTTATTGTGTATTTCTATATTGTTCCTGTTCCTCTTCAATTTTATAGGGGCATTTCGTTTCGTGTCTAAACTTAAACTATGGAAATAACGAAAGGCCTCTTATTTCTTTGATATTGTATATATAAAATATAAAATCAGAGAATGAACCGAAAATGGGTTTCTATTATTCTTTTGATTATTTTAGCAATGATGATCCTATATTTGTATTTTGCACATCCCTGCACGCCTAGCATAGAGGCGTTTCAACCGAAAAGGGATACACTTCCTGTTCCTGAAAACAAAATTATTCCGACTGGATTTTATCAAATTGATGATACTACAATGGCCGAATTGCCCAATAATGATATTGTTTCTCCGATGCCTGATTTAACTAAGGGATATATTATTCCTGATGGATACTACATGGTTAATATCGACAATTTGAAATGGATTGCCAAAGTCCCTCCCGGATATTATGCGACTCCAGGAAAAGACAATATACTTCCAGTTACAACAGGACAAGGAGGCGCCGTTTTAACGAGTATAAATAGTCCCGGGTATGCAGGATCTGGCAGCGATGTAGAGAATAATGAGAACACTCTAAAATATAATCCAAATGACGTTGAAATACAATATCACGATGATATTAATGATCTTGCGGCTCAAGGTGGCATTTATGATCTCAGCTTCGGAACGATGGTCGTGGTCGATTCTGCCGGTCAAAAAATCTCAATACCCTATGTTCCTGGTCGAGCATTGCCCATATACAATACCCCCGGATCCTTTATATACGGCCCCTCCAATTATGTCCCCAACTACGCCGATAGTATTTATTTGAGCCGTTCCACCGGAATGAGTACAGTATCCACCGCAGTCCCCGTTACGACTGAACTCGGTGGATTCTGCGAACATTCCAAAATGAATAAGACGGAGATCGAACAAAACTGTAATCGATTGGAAACAAGTGTTTGTGCGGCGACATCGTGCTGCGTTTTACTTGGCGGAACCAAATGCGTCGCGGGAGATGAAAACGGACCTACCATGAAATCGAATTATACGGATCCCTTTATTCGCAACAAAGATTTGTATTATTACCAGGGAAAATGCTACGGAAACTGCAATTAAGGTCGCATGCATCAAACCGTCCTTTAATTTATTTACTTATATGATAAGTGAATAAATGGATGACATTCAAAACGCTATTATAGGTTGCATTGTTTTGATTTTGTGTTATGTTATGCAATGATATATTCTTTCTTGGTGGTCTTCTTTTTGCGGACTAACGGTTGCGTTGTTATTGTCGATGGCGCTGGTGTTAGCGTGGCCATTGGCGTTGGTTTTGTTTGAGTATCTTCTGCGTGTATTTTATCATGGCACTTTTGACATATCGATATTAGATTGGCAGGATGATTTTTGTGGATTCCTCCAATAAATCCATCTTCATTCGCAAGTTTCTGTTCTTGCAAATGATGTATCTCTTCTCCCAACGTTGTATTGCATATTTCGCACATTCCCCGGATTTTCTTTGTATTGTACCTTGTGGATTTCATCTGAAGAGCACCCTGGGTTTCCGGGTAATACTTGTTCCGGAGATAATACGCTTTTTCCAGGAAAGCGTCGGGCAAATACAGCGATTTACATACTTCTAGACCATACATCCGCGTTCCCGATCCCTCTTTCAATATACGGTCATACACCAAACAGTCGCGCTCCCGATCAAAATATACAGATAAGTGTTTCATCGATAAATTCGATAAATTCTGTATTTCCTCATAATGCACGATCTCATGAAAATGGGTCGCAAACATAAAAGAGGATCGTCGTTCATGCATCCACATAAGGCCACTCGTGAAGATCGTAAGGGCGGATTCGGTCTCCGTACCACTACATAATTCGTCGCCGAGAATCAAGCTCTTGTCATCCGCCATTTTTAATATTGTTCGCAACTCCGACATTTCCACCACAAAGGTCGATAGGCCCTTAAACAGATTGTCATTTCCGAGAATACGTGAAAAAATAGCGGTATAGGGCTTGTATATCATGGACGAGCACGGTACAAACATTCCTGCCTGGGCCATAATAACCGCAATTCCCAGGGATCGAATCAAACTGGTCTTCCCTACTGCGTTTGTTCCATACAGCAAAATACCGTACTGCCCCTTTTTACCAACACATACGTCGTTTGCGACATACAATTCGTTCTGCTGAATATGCTCAATCAGTGCATGACGTAATCCGCGCGCATCCACATACGATGGCTCGTCTGGACCCGAGGTATCAATGATAGGTCGATGATAATTGTATTCGCGAGCAATATAGACTTTGCAGAACAATACATCCATTTTCGATACATACTCTCCAATTTCCTCCAATACATGAATCCATTTTTCTTCAAATGTTTCCACGAATTTCAAGTATTCCACGGAAATAACATTCGACAGCTTCTCTTTGAAATGCAATAAATCCTTGGTAATTTTCGTTAGCTGCGGACATTCAATTTCACTATTGTTTGTTGTCGCATCCACGATTTTAATATCTTTTGCAAATATACGCTCGCATTTGGATTTGTCTGTATCTTTCGGAGTGTTGCTGTGTATATATACTTCGATGTATGGGGTTGCACTGTTCTTCACTAGATCGAGAGCCGATTTAAGAACCTTACTACGTTTATTCGTAATTTGCAGGGAGACGCCCATTTTCTCGGTTTCATGTTCTTTCACATAATCGATTCCTGTTTGCGATTTTTCATGGCTCTGTATTAAACGATTGAGTGCATCTCTGATTCCATAATAAAACTGATTCGTTTCCAATTGAGAATTCACAATTTGATCCAATTCTGCCGAAAATCCGGGCTGAATAATCGATTTGTTAAACGATTGCATGCTATTTGCATTCGCACATTCAGGCAAAATAAAGTATTGACTCAGCGTTTCAATCAGTTTTTCGCATTTTGAATCCATGGCCTCGGGAGATTGACCCAAGTAGTCCGATAGCTCGGGAGATTCATAGAAACATACATTGATTTGTTGCAACGACTTGATCGAATTATACAAATTGTATATCGTGCATGGATAAATCCGGCGCATAACAAGCTGTCTGCATATTTTTTCAATATCCGTAATCTTACCCAATACTTTACGTAAGGCACCAACCATGGAATCACCAGTACTCGATGTATGATCTTTTTCCAATAAATGATCGATCATGGAGTATTCATTATTTAGCCATTCTTCGTCATAGGATGGCATCAATAACTGGGTTTTAAATCGACGCCGGCCCATCGAGGTCTGGCACTTGTTCAATAGTGATAATATTGACGAGTATTTTCCACTTCGCCGCCCATCATCGCTTGAATCATCAATAATATTCAGTTGTTTTAGTGTGTGATTCACCAGAAGCATACGCGATCCGGAGGCCGCATCGAAGTCGGGGATGCTTATTTTGCGAACCAAATTCGGATTGTGTTCCTGCACAAAATTCAGGAGATAACAGAACGCCTGTGTCGCGACAGTATTCATCGAAAATTCGCTACAAATATCGTAGCATTCGTCCCCATAATACATAGATAATGTGTATTTGGCATATTTTTGACTCGCACATTTCACCGCGATCTCGCTGGAAGCACTTACTTTATGGATCATGGGAGATTTCACCCCCGAATATTGTAAAATCGATTGTACAGTATCTTCGTCAAAATCAGATACCACAATCAGTTCGCTGGGCGCATACATACACATACATCGTTCAAGTTCATCGAATGTTGTCGGATTCATAATCCAAGGACTATTGTATTCGAAAATAGAGGATTTCCCCGTGAAAATATTGGAGACGGCGACCCCACATGTTATATTCTTTTTCGTTCCGGGTACAGATAAAAGGGGATTATGCGTTTCGAACCATATACACATGATATTATTTGTAATTTGAGATGAGGTATCATTCTCATAAGGAATATAGGTGCCCGCAGAATGCACGGAATGGAATACTCGTCGCGTTTTGGTACCCACTTTTTCTTGAACATATACGACCGCGGTGTATCCGTTTTCGCATATTTTCTGCAAGTATTTTTCGACGACGTAATCACGAAATCCTGCGCCCAAAATTTGATGGTTCTGGAACATAATATCTTTTTCAGAAATATTCAGTTGGCATATTTGTGCAAACTGTACAATCGCACTTCCGCTTACATTATTATTTTCTACGTTTTTCAATCCATATACCTCGAAAAAGGATCCGACTTGCATCAATAAAATGGTATTCAATCCGTATTTTTCCTGATATATATTTACTGTATCAAAATACTCGTTGTAAATATTTGTGGTATCTTCCTTGGCATTATCTTTATTTTTGCGAGGAGGCATGTTTTATATTTTATTTCTTAGAAGAGATAAACAATGATGTCTATTTATTATAAGATTTAATTTCTATATTTTTTATATGTATGTATTACTTCTGAACAATTATAAAATTGATATTTTTTTTGGCGTTTCGTTATTATCTTACCAAAGCTTATACGTAATAATAACGATCCTACAGAGAATGTTCTCAGGTAATGCTAATAAATATAACTATGATTATAATTATTACCACAATACACCATTTAATAAAAAAACAAATGCAAAAAGGTATATTACGAATGAGGATCAAGATGTGAATGATGACTACGGATTCTTTGTTATACTTGATCACGATAATGATCCATTACTGCCCCAGTTTCGAAAGATAAATATGCATAATACGCGTAATAAATACTATGACCTAGAAGTAAGTAAAAACACTATTATGAACAGCAATTATAATACTAATACAAACAGTCATATCCAGAGTCATAATAACCATGTACCGAATGAGACTATCTGCGACTGCATCATTCCGAGCCCGGTGCCCTATAAAATGTTTTTGAAAACATTTTCAGTTCCATCGTTGATGAATATATATGGTATTGTGTGTAATGTAGTGAAATGGTTCTTTTCCGAATAAAGCATTATATGTTGTATTATACCTATTACATATATAGTGAATTCTGATTATTGGATTAATCTTTTTTATTTTTCATTATAAAATATTTAATTATATAAATGGTAAATGGACAAAAATAAAATAACTATATCCAATATTTTACTTACAGAAGGGAATGAATGTATCCAGGTGCTGAATGACGATACGGGAAAAACAATATTGAATATAATCAAAGGAATTCATTATAAACAATTGATTGAACTTGAAACTCAGCTTGAAGAATTATACGAGTATTTTAACGTTCAATCCAAAGAGTTTGCAGTGTTCTTTACACAAAACTATTACTCATTTATTGGTCAGGGACAAATGGCGTTTCACTGTGATCCCAAAATTAACAAAATATTTAGTGAAATGCCTCCAATCGAACACGTCGAGCTGAAAAATATAATATTCAATAAATTGTATAATTTTAGATCCAATTATATCGCTTACGATGGAACAGTATGGAATTATAATGCGTGGCTATCTGATGTTAGCAGATATGTAAAATGCTGTTTATTATTGGTAAAAAAGTACAAAGAACAGACGCCTGATTTTTTAAGAGAACAAAATATCATTAAACGACTGCGAGAACGCAAACACGAAAAACTACAAAAACGTCAAGAAAGCATACGACGATATAAAGAAACTAGACAAATGTCAAATGAAGACTTACGAAAAAATGAATTGAAATCGAACAATATTCCAGAATACCCTATTATAGTTCCAACAGTTGATGCCAATATTTTACAAAGTGAAACGCCGGAACCCAATATTATACGTGAATCAGATACCAAACCATGTACTGGTAATTATTGTGTAATTTTAGGTGGTAGAAAAACTAAAACTAAAAATAAGAGAAATAAAACTAAAAATAAGAGAAGCAAAACGAAGATGAAGAAAACGAAAAAGGTGTAAATGCCCTTGATAAATATAACTCGCAATATTATTATTATTATTATTATTATACTTATACCTACAACCATTGGGTTAAACATCGAATATCGCCCCCCTCTTTCCATATTTGCCGCGTATTCACCAAGATAATCTTATAACCGAGGCTTCTTAGCATTTTTCGGAACGCAGCATTTTTCTTTATATCCGACATTATCAGTATATTCCCAAATTGAATAAAATTGGTAGCCATATATTTACCGCTATCCACGATATTCGAAATATCATATACTCTAAAAATATTTGGTATTCTTATATTTTCAATATATTTGCTGTCATAAAAAACCATGTCATTATCTAAAACACACATACAGCAATCGAGATGCAGTGCGCTATGATTAACTGCAATAATATGTTTATTGGGAAAATATTTTTTCAGTTTATCGACGATCCCGGCACCCGTTCTTTTGCCTATTCCAATAAAAATATAGTTTTTGTATTGAATCAAATCCCCGCCTTCGAATGATATATGCTGAGGTATTTGTATTATTTTTTTGCTATTATCCAAATAGGATTGGATACTATCGAATTCATTGCGTCGGTCTGTGTTCATTGTACTCTTTTTTGTTAAATTGCATTTCAAATATACATTGTCGATCGGTACAAATATATCGCGAATCCATAATATTTCATTTTCAGAGGTATCTACATCTACTAGATCGACTTGAATGGGACGAATACCTATTTTTGTAAGAGCATCCATGATCTCTTTTATTACCATTTTCTTATCACGACATGTTAGTATGTAATTATCTATATTCGTACTACAATTTCCGACCAAAATACTCATAATTTATATATGTGAAATTAGAATTAGCCCTAATTATATATTATTGATAGATAATATATAGTTCTTACCGACCTGTCGCGATTGATTTTTTATTACCGGAACTCATGGGTTATGGTAATTCTATTTCGTCGGAATACGAAAATTATTTATGATATGATACTTTTGAATATTTATATCAAACAGTTTGGATACCATGTCGCTGAATCCGGATCCCCACCAATAGGTAGATATTTGATAAATCATTTTGCACGATCTCAATAGCATAAATTCCATCATCGTATCCATACACTCATCATTCGTGGTCGTATTTAATCCGACGTGGCCTCTTCTCAGATTTGTTTTTATAAAATAAGGGTCCTTTATTTTGTCCAAATACACATCGCAGCTTGCCATAAGTATAACTTTTTCACCAGGATTCTCGTGTTTAATGTTTTCTATAATATGCATGATGGTTTGGAATATATTTTCATAATACAAATTGTCATCGTATGTACGTATGTGGATTACGGAATATTCTCCATCCTTAATGCCTATGCTTTTTCGGAATGCCCTCATCTTGTTTTCAAAAGAAATCCGTGGAGTAAGACAATTTTTCACTATGAATTGTCGGCAATCCTCGTCAATCGGATCATTCAACAAATTTTTCACCACAAATTTATTCGGGGCGTTATCGATATGTTGGTTTAATATGAAACGATTTGTAAATATACGCTTATAATCCAGCGGATTTTCATTTTCGAATACATATTGAATATTTTCACTTTCCTCGATACTCATGTGGTTATCACACACAAACACATTGCTCAATGGATGATTCGAGAAATTCACCTTTAATTCGACGCCCTTGCCTTTCAGAAATTCATACAGATACATGGTGCCTCGCAAATAATCGCCAAACCCGTGAAATGTATGTTTTTTCACCTTTTCCGCACTTGTATAATACACTTGGGTTAGTGTTTTTTGTGTATTATTAAGGGCATACCTAACCTCCTTTATCTTTTCAAATAAAATGCGCCCAACTATCTGATTTCCGGCATCATTATAATGCGCAAGCACTGGCTCCTTTAATAATATATTTGGGTTGTCGCGAACAATATCCGATTGATTGATAAATGGAATATTATAATTTCGGCACAGTCTCTCGAGTAATTGTATCAACTCGAACCGTTTTCCGTGATTATACGTAGAGAAATGCGAAATAATAATCAGCGGTCTCGGATAAAGCTCGTTGCGGATTTGGATAATATCTTCTTCGATTTCCTCATCCGTTAAATCTCGCTTTACAATATTTGCCCGATCATAGAAACCGTATTGATCCTCCTCCGCAATATGATGCATGTAATGTCCATTCCACTCATAAGATATGCGACTTGCAATTTCCACCAAAAAAAATGTGCTGTTATTGAACTGGGCCTTTAAATATTCATATTTTTGATTATACATAGGTTGTCCTAGAAGTCCAGAACGAAAACATACATTTGCATCTTGATCAGATAAATGCCGTGTTTTCAAATATTTTATCTCCTGGAGAATCTCCTTTGTATAGTGGGGATAGTTCAAATTGTGCATTATACTTGTCATTCGTACATGAGCACCCACACATAGTTGTCGGCAACTTCCAAATATAGATATTATTTCCATTATTTATTGTTATTAACCTTGTAATGTAATGAATGACCAATGACATATACAAAAACATTATTTATATATCTTTTTCAGATTATTATACGATTATATATACGATTATATACGATTATATACGATTATATATACGATTATATACGATTATATACGATTATATACGATTATATACGATTATATACGATTATATACGATTATATACGATTATATACGATTATATATAATCATCTTATGTCTATGGTATGCTATTTATTATGCGATGATCTCCTGGATTTCTATAATGGGTGCAGGTTGTCCCAATATTAGGCTTCGATCAATAACGACTTCTTTGGCAATATTTCTTAGTATTTTACGATTATTCGCGTCCTCCTGATGAATGTCTCCCCCAATACACTGTTTCATGATTTTCAAGTGCAAATGATACTCATTTGTATCCAAAATTTCACATCGGGGATTCTGATTCATCCATTCCCGCATTTGTTGCATGTTTTTCCGGACCACCGTATTCAGCGCCTTCTTGAATTTGCTTTTTTCCGGATTATCTTTCTCCCATGCATCCGCCTCTTTGATATAAAGGATCTCCCGTTTCAGATCGGTGCAATGGATTGGTCGCATATTCACCTCCAATTGACGCAGTCCATCCATGAATATTTTGCTTATTCCGGCGACATATCCGTGGATCCCCGTATATTCCACATTATACGAGCTTATTTGCAACGAATTGACAAACTCTGTTAAAGTCATGGCATCTTTGCATGTTTCATTCAAAAACAGGTTTAAATTAAAGTGATTATTGTTTGAAATCGTCGTCGGTTTTTTACTATACTCCAGCATCTTCGCATTTTGCTCGATGATGATTTCTTTAAACTCAGTATTTTGTGCAATAAGCGTCTTATTCTGATTGATTATCATTTCGAGCAATAGGTCGTCGCTTAATTGTATGATATTATGGTTCGGTTTCTCGGGAGCATCATATATATCATCTTTATCGATATCCACATACTTGTATATATATTCATGGCGACGTTGGGTATCTCCGGTACATACCTTGCTGTGTTTCCATAGACTTGTTCGGGATAAATATATCTTATTGCAAACGGCACATACATGCGACTTCTTATCTTGGTCGGTAGATTGATTCGTTAATTTGTCTAAATGCTTTTTTCCGGACTGATGTCGTATCCACTGGCACTCCACATTACAGCTATATTTGCACATTTCGCAACTATATTTGTCGTCTCCTAAGGGAGATTGCGAGGATTTCATTTGCATATATTGATCATATACAACGCGTTTTGCATCATACAAACTGTTGCATACATATCTGCATGATTCGGTAATATGCCATTTTTTCCATGATTCCTCGCTTTCCTCAATCATATTGTATATGCATTTTGCCTTTTCAAACAGAAGGGTCTTTATACAACGAGAGTACGTTTTTAACAAAAAAGATATGCACTTATCATTTGCGTTTTCAAGAATATGAATGTCATGGAATACATATACGTGTTTTGTCGATTCATCATCGTCCGATTGCTCATTTATTTTGAATATCTTATAAATACATACAATATAGGTGCTCATCCGCGAATGTATTATATGATGAATAGTCCTATTTAACTTGATTACAAAAATGAACAAAATTTGACAAAAATGAACACGTTTTTAACAAAAATGAACAAAAAGGTGTTCATTTTTGTAAAGGGGGTGATCATACAATATACAAATATTATTTTATTGATTTGTATATGGTGCAACAACAGGGTCTATTCTGACAATTTGCCACTGCGCAATATGGGTTGGCAATATCGTAGATAATAACATGGTTGGCTGCATGGGTCCCATGTAGGCCTTACAAAAATGAACAAAATTTGACAAAAATGAACACGTTTTTTACAAAAATGAACACTTTTTTTGTTCATTTTTGTAAAGTGGGTTTTAAAATCCTTAAAAACCCTAAAAATTTTATGCAGCGGGTTCGTTTTTCTAAAAATGCAGTTGGCTCGTTAATGCAGCGAAAGTGAAAAATCACGTTTTTTCAAAAAACTTTCCTTCCAAAAATGAAAATTGGACATTTTAAAAATGTCCAAAAATCAAAATTTCAAAATACTTTTCGATGAAAAATTACATAGTCTTTTTTTCCATGGATCCGGATCCGGATCCGGATCGGATGGGATCCAAAAATATGATATACTCTATTACTCTATTACTCTATTACATAATAGATAAATAGATAAAATTGATTTGTCTCCGTAATACACAACACATGCAAACGCATGCATACCAGACAAGAATATCTACTTCAACAAATGAATATCGAATATATAAATAGGTTTGCCAATGATATATGGTATGTCTATTCGAAAAATCTCCCTGTGAATGACTTCGAACTAGACATATACTTCAAAATAGTCCGTCGCATTCGAGAAAATCCAAACCAAACACAAACACAGTTTGACGACGAGAAGACTCGTTCCAACTTCATACGTCTTCTACAACTTATGCGACACACCATTTCAAATGTAAAATATCCATACACCGATATGGATGATGTGAATATTAGCGACGATGATGAACTCTATTGCTGTCTTCGGATTGAAGACGATCTGCGCCAACATAGAGCGAAACTATAGGATTTTATATAACAACTAATACTGCATTTTCGAGCGAAATGGAAAGTGGGTTTTATTCGAGCATCGCTGCATGGACCCCATGTGGGCCTTACAAAAATGAACAAAATTTTACAAAAATGAACATGTTTTTTACAAAAATGAACACTTTTTTTGTTCATTTTTGTAAAGTGGGTTTTATTCCCTCGGAAAATCGCGAAAAAATTATGCAGCGGACCCGTTTTTCAAAAAATGCGATTGGCTCGGTAATGCAGCGACTTCAAAAAATCACGTTTTTTCAAAAAACTTTTCGCCAAAAAAGTAAAATTGGACATTTTAAAAATGTCCAAAAATCAAAATTTCAAAATACTTTTCGATAAAAAATTACATAGTCTTTTTTTCCATAGTAAAAATAGAAAATAGCCGGACAAAAAATCCATTTTTATTCTGTTTATTGTTTATTGGATGGTAGAATCATATTATTATATTCGGAATAACATACCTTACATTTTTATAATACCGCGAAAAGTGCTGCTGTTCATGTGTCAATTTGCTTAGGGTAGTTCGTGTTATTCCACCGTTTTCATTGGAATAATATACATAACGTATATTGTACCCCTTTATTTTGGGATAGGTGCTGAGCATTTTTATACAATTATGACAGGGCTTGCTGCACTGTACTTTGTTTGTTTTCGATAATCGTACAACTAATATATTTACGCTTTCTAGACGTTTTTTCGATTTCATATAGGGCAACTTCATAATGGCATCCTCTTCGGCATGGATTCCCGGAGTTTTTCCGTCTATATCGGCATAGACATTCACTCCGTAAGACAATATGTTAAAGTTTTTTAACTCGCCCTTTGCCTTGAAAAACACACGATATGTGATTATAATGCCCGCAGATGCACGAATTGATATTCTTCTTACCCGTCTCGTAAGAGAATATATCGGCATTGGATGGCAAACAAAACCGCTTTAGAAACATCTTGTCAATCAACGAATTTATGGCGCACATGGATCGTTATCAAATCTTATTCTTGTTGTTAATTATTCCTAATGGCTTACTTTTATTATTTTTATCGCCGTATATATCAATTTTTTGCATATAACTATTCCGGATGATTCGGTCATGCGACGTATCTATATTCAATATGTAAATATATAAACCCTTTTTTATAATACTTGGATAACATCGAATTGAATCATATCGAATTGAATTCTGAGCCATGAAAATTCTGTATGGAACAAAAGAAACACGTATCGACATTACAAAATACTGTTTTGAGAATCTTTCCGAAAACAATGTTATTACCATCCCCTCGGGAGATGTAAAACGTGCATCGATATTTTCGGACCCTATGTACGGCGTATTGAAAAAGATATATCTTGTAATGGAGGACAAAATATTGGAGTATTCCTATTATCAAATCATCAAGATCGATTTGAATCAAACCACGATTTTCGTATATACAGATCGAAGAATGCTGAATGATGTGGATATTAATAATGCCATTCAATATATACATCAGAAGCTGCATTTGAAACATGGTATCTTCACACATGAATTGCCGGAACAAAAGATAGCTGTCAAATATTTACGGGGACACGAGAAAGTATTGGAAATCGGCGCAAACATTGGCCGAAATTCCTTGATTATTTCCTATATATTGGGAGAAAATAACAAGAATATGGTATGCCTGGAATCAGATCCGAAGTCCGCGGAACAGTTAAGGGAGAATCGCGACACTAACGGATTCACCTTTCATATCGAAAATTCGGCACTTTCTATGAGAAAACTGATTCAGAAAGATTGGGTCTCGATTCCGAGCGATACGCTTCTGGATGGATATAAATGGGTGAATACCATAA
>Ga0194133_10005900_pt1 | contig 15358 bp, 14 predicted proteins | sample TA2KigOf40mmetaG_FD_155448 | JGI IMG/M metagenome (GOLD analysis project Ga0194133, IMG submission 155448) | Freshwater microbial communities from Lake Tanganyika, Tanzania - TA2015055 Kigoma Offshore 40m | ecosystem: Environmental > Aquatic > Freshwater > Lake | place: Tanzania: Lake...
TTTAAGTGCTCGCGCTTTATAAAAAGCGGCTCCCGCCCATAGGCTTTGATGCTCGGCATTATGTGAACGAGCTGCGGCTTGGCGTAATGCGCCCGTTAATGTATTTTGTATTGGAAATGGCAGGGTTGGCTTACCTTCCATATGTCGAGTAAACGCATTCTCAATACCCCGAGCCCAGCGCCCTGAGAAGCCTTTTGTAAAAATACTTGATTGCGAATTCTCGGCTAAGAGAAGACCCTTATATTCGGAAGAGGCCCCGGATTCAGTGCAAGACAAAAAAGCGGATCCCATTTGAACAGCGCTAGCTCCACAATCTAAAGCCTTTCGAATATCGCTGCCGTCCATAATGCCCCCGGCAGCAACTACGGGGATGGTGCAGCGTCTGACCAATTGAAGCAAAAGATCAAAACTTGTCAACCACTCATCAGAACTCTCGCCCTCAAATGTTCCACGATGGCCACCCGCCTCAATGCCTTGAGCAACAATAAAACTAGCGCCCGCTTGCTCAATCATTAGGGCCTCCTCAAGGCTGGTTGCTGTAATTCCTATAGCGATGTTATGCGCTCTGGCCCGTTGCATGACCCACTCAGGCGGAATGCCAAAATGAAAACTAAGAACCGCGGGTCTCAATTGCCAAGCGGGCTCTAATTGCATTTTAAGATCGGGGTAAAAGGGTGGCTTAGGAACAGTAAAATCAACATTAGGAGCCAATTGGCGAAGAGGCTCAATCGCCCACTCTATCGTTTTTGAATCAGGTAACTCGGCACTTGGAAATAGAAAAAAGTTAGCATTAATTTGGCCCTGAGTTAGTGACTGTGCAAGCTTTAGATCATGGGCAATTATTTCTGGAGAACTATAAGCAAAGCCGAAGCTTCCTAAACCGCCCGCATTAGAAACTTCTGCAACCAGCTCTGGGGTTGTAATCCCCCCGGCCATTGGGGCCTGTATCACAGGAACCAACAGACTTTTTAATGAAAACATAGGTTATCGATTGATTACAGAAGCAGATTATTAAAGTCGTTTTGCAACAACGGGCAATTTCGAGTCTCCGTTAAGCACCCCCCTGATTTGAGCTCCACTGATCTGACCTCTAAACGAATATTTTTTTCCATTAACCTCAAAATCAAATTGAATCGCGTCTCCCCGAATTCGGCCATCCTCAAATGCTATAGAACGCTTACCTGACGTATTAATGGTTCCATCAAAAAACTGTTTTTTCTGAATAAACCGAATTGCGGTTTTATCTAAACTAGGCAAACCCGTAAACTCCCATGTGCCATCAATATTTGCGGGTACGATCCATAAATAAATGGTTTCATTTAACGTGCCAACCGTGGTCTCGCTTGATCTGACCGATACCTCCTGATCAGGAATCCAGGATTCCATTCGAAATGTATTTGAAACCACTCGGGTTCCAGGCTTCATCTTCAAAATTGTTGGCATTAGTTTAAGATTCAGGCTCTCACCCAAAAATAGGGTTAAAACCGTCGCCGACGAAAAGTCCTCAACAAAGATATCGCCTTGTTTGAAGGTCACTAGGTTTTGTACATTCTCACGAATCGCATTGCGTTTTGACAATGCGACCAAATCCGGGTTGTATTCGATTCCGACAGCGCGAACGCCATAGCGCTTTGCAGCCTGAATTGGAATCACGCCATCTCCGGATCCAAGGTCGAAGACTATGTCACCAGACTTCACCTGTGCTAACGCTAGCATCTGTGTTGCTGTATCGATCCTAGTGGGTACCCACATAATGTCTTTTCCATGGGCGGCCATCCGCAACTGAAATTGATCATCCCCATAGTTATGCAATGCGCAGCCGGTCAGCAGCGAAATAGATAATGAGATGAGGGCAACAAGGCGCATAACTATTCCAAAGGTGAATTAAAAGGAAATTGTATGGGGAACCTGTCTGCAGAGTCTTAATAATGCTTTGTCAAGGAAGTGCTTCATGGGCAAAGTATAAGAAAATATCTGGCATAAGCAGGGCATTAATTTGTACGGCTCGACACATCGTTAACACTTCATACCGGACACATACTTTACAGTTTTTACTGCCGGAGGGGCTGCCCTATGCCATGGAATGAACTTATTAGGGCTATTTAAACCATCTGTCCGGTTTACCCCATAGATTCTTGGTGGCCCAGGGCGCAATCAACCAGGGACTAGGTGCCCAATCACCTCTCCAGACTACTTCCAGCTGAGATTCAATTTCTTATGCGAAGCGGCGCAGTCTCGTAAATAGAGATTGATTAGACTTTGATAAGGAATCCCAACCTCTTCAGAAATCGCCTTGAAGTAGCTTACCGAATCCTCGTCTAATCTAATCGTTATAGGCTTCTTAAGCATCGAAGCATATGGATTTTTACGGGCTTTTGAGAAATCATATTCTTTACGCATCTTCATCACCTTTAGTATGCTTTTGACTCTTTAGGAGTTGCCTTACGAGCCGAAATAATCCGAATAACATTACCTTCACTTCGATAACAATGACAAACCAAAATCACGCGAAGCGAACGACTTACTCCCAGCAAGATAAATCTGTCTTCATCTTCAGAATGATCCGGGTCAGAAATTAACTTAGCACTTTCGTCATAAAACTCCGATTTAGCCTCCTCAAAGGAAACGCCATGTTTTTTAAGATTGGCAGAAGATTTTCGAGGTTCCCATTCAAATCTAAGTGAAGTCATATGTACATTGTACATATATTAAATGGGGCAAGCAAATCCACCGGTCCAAAAGAAAATGCCCCGCACGAAGCAGGGCATCATTTGAGTTTGGTGGCCCGGGGCGGAATCGAACCACCGACACAAGGATTTTCAGTCCTCTGCTCTACCGACTGAGCTACCAGGCCAAGAGTTGGGATTATATAGGATCAGTTACTCTTGCTTTTTGGTGACATCAATGCCCAGTGCTTTTAACTTGCGATAGAGATGGGTTCGCTCCAGCCCAGTGAACTCTGAAATACGGGTCATGCTACCGCCCGTGACCACCATTTGGTATTCAAAATAGGCTTTTTCGAAGAGATCGCGCGACTCACGAAGTGGCAGGGTGTAATAACTTTTTGCAATTCCACTAATGTATTCATCGTAATTCGTGGTTTTGGTTAAATCAATTGATCTTGGTGGAGATTGAGGTTCTAGTTCATCTGATTTTTTCAGAGGGGCGCGCTCAAGAGCTTTGCTAACTGTTTTTAAGAGCTTCTGGAGTGCAATGGGCTTTTCCAGAAAATTAAGGGCGCCGATACGAGTTGCCTCAACGGCCGTATCAATTGTTGCATGGCCAGACATCATGACCACTGGCATCGTTAGCAAATTATCTCGAGCCCACTCTTTTAATAAGGTAATGCCGTCGGTGTCTGGCATCCAAATATCGAGGAGCACCAAATCGGGCTCCATTTGCTCGCGTACCGCTCTTGCCTGATTGGCGCTCTCGGCTGGATATACCGTGTGACCCTCTTCCGTCAAGATCTCATGTAAGAGTTCACGGATTCCCATCTCGTCATCAACCACCAATATGCTTGCCATAGCTAGGTCGCCTCTCTAGCAAGCTTTACAAACAAAATGGATACTTGGGCGCCCAATACATCATCCCCCTGTTTGCGATTACGGATCTCAATTTTTGCACCATGATCATCAATAATTTTTTTCACAACCGCCAATCCTAATCCGGTTCCCTTTGCCTTGGTTGTTATATAAGGCTCAAATGCCCTTGCCAGTATCTTAGCCTGAAAACCAGGCCCGCTATCTGTAATTGTCATGCGCACCGCGGATCTATTTTGATCGGCATCCTGAATTTGTACAAGCTCTGTTGTGATCTCGATGAGTTGCGCAGGACGATTAGTTTCTAAACTGGCGTCTTGAGCATTTTGTAGAAGATTATGAGTCACTTGACGCAATTGCGTTGGGTCGCCCATGACCCGCGGGCACCTAGAATCCAAGCGAACCCCAATGTTACTGCCCTCATACAAACCCATCACCTCTTGAATCAGACTATTCAAGTCAAGACTTCCTAGAGTTGGGCTGGGGGTCTTAGCAAAATCCCGAAACTCATTGACCATCTGCTTCATGGCTTGTACCTGACCAATAATAGTATTGGTGCTGCGCTCTATCATCTCGTCCTGATCGGGGCTTAATTTACCAACGAGTTTTTGCTGCAGGCGTTCTGCTGATAATTGAATAGGTGTCAGCGGATTCTTAATCTCATGCGCTAACCGCCTGGCCACCTCACTCCATGCGATCGAACGCTGTGCCGCAATAACATCACTAATATCATCAAACACAATCATCTTTAAGCTTGGGGAAAGTTGGGTTCCCCGAACAAATAAGGTTGAGCCAAGATCGTTTTCATATTCATTTACAGGATTTACTTGAATTTGCTTTTGCCACACTAACTCAGCTTTATTGGCTTCCCCCGTTTTGGCAGAGGTGATTAAATTCTGGGTTGCAAAGCCTTCGCGAACTGCACTATCGAACTCTACTAACTCGGCAATTGAGCCAAGGGATTTACCAGTAATTGGTAATAAGTCTCGTCCTAATATTTTTGCTGCTCCGGGATTGCTCGATACCAAGCTAAAGTTGTTATCAAAAATGCAAACGCCGGCCGTTAGATTACCTAACACGGTCTCCAAAAATGAATTCGATTCTTGGAGCGAATCGCGCGCATCCGACAGCTGTTTAGTCATCACATTAAATTGCCGGGTCAGCATACCCAACTCATCGCCCGTATCAAGTTCGGGCTTGGGACTCAGATCGCCCTGTGCCACCGCCTGGGTGCCGCGCAAGAGCATCAATAATGGTTGCGCCAATTGGCGACCCAAAAGCAGCGCCAAAGTTACCGCAACAAATAGAGCAAAAAAGAGTGTTAGTGTGAGCGTTCCGATATACATCTTCCGCAGCCCAATGCGCCCAAGTGCCTTCTCTTGATATTCGCTATACGCAGACTCGACTGCATATATGTTTTTAGCCAATGGCTCAGGAATGAATCGAACGAGCTGTAAGAAGTATTTATCGTCAACATATCTAGAGGAGCCGGTCTTAGTTGGAACAGCCTTTTGGCGAACAATGGGGACGATTGCGCGCACGCGGTATCCGGACTGGCCCTTCGTAAGCTCAATCTCATCTAAGAAGGTGATGCCGTTTTTCTGAAAGGCCTCATCTACGACTTCAGCACTAGGCGCTGGAAAATATTGTTTAGGCCTGGATTCGGTACTAAGAATCAAGGTACGCTGCATATTAAATAGGCTCACCTCCTGTATCCCAAACTGATTGCGTATTTTGGCAACCATGCTTCCCACCTGCTCTGAGCTCGTACCTGGCGGAACTTGGACTACTTGCTCAGCAATAAACTTTCCCTCCGCCAAAATTTCTTCTTGGGCAATGCGCAAGGTCACGCGGCCTAATTCCAAACCGGAGTTCAGAGCAGACTCCACTTTGACGTCAAACCAAGTCTCAATACTTTTTGAAACGAACTGCCAAGACACGCTATATAAAATAACTCCTGGCACCACCCCAACCAAGGCAAAAATCATAGCGAGCTTCGCAATGAGGCGCGTTCCAAATCGACCCTTGCGCCAACGAATACTAATAACTAGCACCAAAATAATGATGGTAAGTAAGAGCAAGATGCCCACCACAATATTGGCGGCATACAACCAAATGAAGTATTGATCAAAGAACTCGGTATTGGATGTGGCGGTTGATAATAGGAGTAGCAAAATCAGCGCAATCAGTCCACTTAATAATGTGACCAGCGGCAAAGCTCTGCGCTTAATAAAGTCTTTATTATTAAGAGCAAATAGGGGGCTCATTATTTACGCCCCGTCACAGCAGTCATCGATGCGTTAAATGGAAAACGCAACCACTCGCCACTCAAAGACCAATCTCGACTATTGAGTGCATCCACCTGAAATGGTTTTGGTAGCTTGCTAAGATCTAAGGTCATTCGCAACGCAGCCTCGTATTGCTTGTCCGAATCGATTGCGGTGGCCTCAATGACGCTCCAGCCACCAATCGTGCCAGCGATACGCAATGCCTCCACTAATGAGTTCGCATTTAATGCTAGTCCTCCGGCATTAATACGGTATTGATTAATAAGTGGTTGATGCGATAAGCGCACTTGACGCTGAACGTTGACCGCTTTTTCATCAAACCAATACCAACGGCTGCGGGTTAATTCAAATTGAACCAAAAAATGAAGTGTTACTCCTTTTTTTAGGGCGTTTTCTAGGCCTGGCGGCAATTCAATTCCAAAATTAGCGTTTAGTAGCCAAGCGCTCTCAACCTTTTCTAACTCTGCCTGCTTTACCTTGATTACTTGTGCTTGGGCAGGACTCGTCATGCACACCACGATAAGGCAAGCCAGTCCCAATAAAGAATGTCGTAGGAAGGTGGTCATGGTTGATGCTTTTTTAATACGCTATAAAAAAATCCATCGTGATCCTCGCTTGGCAGCAACTGGCCCGGCGCCTCTAATCGTAAAGCATTTGAATGGTTTTTCACAAACCGGGTGATTTGCTCTTCACCCTCTTCAGGAAAAATTGAGCAGGTTAAATACAGTAATATGCCGCCGTTCTTAAGCATCGCCCAGGCATTCTCAAGAATTGCTTGTTGAGTCTCCACTAAACGCGCGACATCCTCCGACCTTCTTAAAAAAACAATATCGGGATGGCGCCGCACAATTCCTGATGCTGAACAAGGAACATCCAAAAGGATTTTGTCAAATAAATTACCATCCCACCAATCTTGTCGACTAGCATCGCCCGTAATCACCTGTGTGTGACTATTTACAAGCTGCAGCCGAGTAAGCGTGCTCACTATTTTCTTTGCCCGTTCTGCATCGACCTCAAGCGCAATCAATTCAGCCGGCTCAGCAAGGATTGTCTCCAAAAGATGGGCGGTCTTTCCTCCGGGCGCAGCACACGCATCTAACAACCGCTCGCCTTTTTGTGGGCGCAATAGAGATGGGGCAAGCTGAGCTCCTGCATCCTGCACTGATACCGCCCCTTTCATAAATTCGGGTAACTGCGAAACGGGTAGCGGCATATCAATGATCAATGCACTCTCCAATTGAACCCCAGCGAGCTCAGAAATTGTTCGGTAGGCAATGCCCGAGCCGTCTAACTTCGCGCCATAATCTGCGCGCGTATTGACCATGTGATTGACCCGCAAGGTGAGCGGGGGAGGTATTTGTTGATGGCAACAAATACTCTCCCACTGATCTGGGTAGGCTTCCTGAATCCGCTTTAACCACCAATCTGGATACGGGAGTCCAAACTGACTTTTCGGGGAATTGTAGTTTTGCGCTGCAGTGGCGACCTTGCGCAATACGGCGTTGATTAGTCCTTGGGCATGCTTTGTTTTAGGTGACATCCCTGCTGCCTTCACTGCCTCATTCACAATAGTTGGGATAGCGTATTGGTTTTGAGCGCCCCCCTGATTCTTGATCAGCATTGCCGCAACCGTCAGGAGCGCATCAAGTTCCTTGCTTGGCTTTTTGCTTACATGCTCAGAAATAAGCGCTTGTGCATGAGTCCAATCACGTAAGGTCGCATAGGTCAGGCTTTGGATTGCAGGGCGCTTAACTTCATCAAACGCGTCGAATAATGTGCCCAAAGAACGGCCCTCGTGCACAACTTGCATTAAGACTTTTTTAGTCTCAAGTATTAAATGAGCCAGGGGGGCACTGCGTTTAGCGACCCCATCATTGGAGATCTTAGGCAGGATAGTGTCCCGTTCGTGCCATTTCCATTAAGCGATAGACGCGCTCCTCTGTTGCCGGATGGGTCGAGAATAATTGCGAGATTCCAGAGGCAGTAAGCGGATTCATGATCATCATTTGTGCAGTCTCCGGATGATGCTCTACCGCATTAAATGGAATACCCTTCGCATAGCGATGAATCTTTTCGAGGGCTGAAGCAAGCGCTTCTGGATCTTGGGCAATCTCGGCACCACCGCGATCGGCTTCGTATTCTCGGGCGCGTGAAATACTCATCTGAATTAATCCAGCGGCCATTGGGGCCAATAAGGCAACCAGTAGAGCAGCAATTGGATTACCAGAACGCCCATCCGATTGGCGATTTCCAAATAAGAGCGCCATGTTTGCAATCGCAGAAATAGCGCCCGCCATCGTCGCAGCAATGGTTGATATCAAAATATCACGGTGCTTTACATGGGCTAACTCATGGGCCATAACACCCCGCAACTCGCGGTTCGACAAAATGCACATGATGCCGGTTGTGGCAGCAACCGCAGCGTGCTCAGGATTGCGCCCCGTCGCAAATGCATTAGGTGAGTCTTCGTGGATTAAGTAGACTTTAGGCATTGGTAGTTGGGCTTGTGCTGCCAACTCTTGAACCATTGCATAAAACTGAGGTGCCGAATGTTCATCAACCTCTTTTGCATTGGTCATGCGCAACACCAATTGATCGGAATACCAGTAACTAAAAAAGTTTATGACCAAGGCAAAAAGTAGGGCCATCATCACGCCCTCTCGTCCACCGAGCATCCCGCCAATCACAATAAATAAGGCAGTGATTGCGGCCATCAAGATCGCTGTTTTGACTAAATTAAACATCGCTTATCTTCATTATTTTCAAACAATCCGGTTTGAAAATCCTCTCAAGTTTTTTATGAAAAACATTGTGTCTTATCTTTGGATATTCCTAAAAACCACTGTCGCCCCGTGATTTTTTTTGCCCCTGCATTCTGTATCTCAAGAAGTTCAATAGGGCGATCCCCACACTGAACCAAAACTCCTTGCTCACCTGCACCCAAAATCGTGCCGGGCCTTGCGTCGCTAGTATTGTGTGTTACCTTCGGAACACGGGTAAACCACACCTTCACAAGTTCGCCATCAAGCTCAGTGCTTGCGCCGGGCGCTGGATTGAGTGCGCGCACCTTGCGATCAATAAGATCTGCAGCATTTGCCCAATCCAGTTTTGCCTCTGATTTCAGAATCTTATGCGCATACGTCACCTTGTTTGGATTCTGCGGAATTAATATTAAGTTGGGGGTGTCGGCTATCAATTTCAAGGCCTTAACGATCAACTCGCCACCCAGGTGTGCTGAACGGTCGTGGAGGGTTTGAGTGGTATCTTCATTTGTGATCAACAATGCTTCATCCATTAAGACCGGGCCAGTATCTAAACCCGGCTCCATTTCCATAATGGCCACTCCTGTCTTGGTATCGCCCGCTTCAAGCGCTCTCTGAATTGGAGCCGCCCCGCGCCAACGCGGTAGCAGTGAGGCGTGGATATTAAAACAACCTCTGCGACCGGAGTGCTTTGCCATGTCCAAGAATGCCGCCGGCAGAATAAGGCCGTAGGCAACCACAACCATTACCTCAAAATCCATCTGGTCTAATGCGGCCAGGGTTTGCCGGGCTTCCTCTAACCGCCTCTCATCCTTATTCTGCAAATTTAGGCTTTGTGGTTGAAATATGGGAATATGGTTAACCTTTGCAAAACGCTTGACTGGACTTTCTTGTAATTGCAAACCGCGACCCGCTGGACGATCGGGCTGGGTTAGAACAGCCACCACTTTGTGACCCGCTGAATGTATCGCGGCAAATGCGGTGGCGGCAAACTCTGGGGTGCCGGCAAAAATAATTTTCATGATGTCTCGCCTAGCGAAGACCAACTGTTTCTTTTTCCCGTTTTTTGAGTTTTGCTGAAATCCGACTCTGCTTTAAGGGTGACAAATACTCAACAAATACTTTACCTTGCAAGTGATCCATTTCGTGTTGCAAACAAACCGCCAACAAACCATCGGTCTCGAGCTCAAATGCCTTGCCATCTTGATCTAAAGCCTTCACTTGAATTCGCTCAGGACGCTCTACCTCATCAAAAAATTCAGGGACAGACAAGCACCCCTCGCGCCATGATTTTTTTTCGGGGCTCGCCCACACCACCTCTGGATTGATAAACACCATTAATTGGTCACGCTCCTCAGAGGTGTCGATCACAATAATGCGCTCATGAATATCGACCTGGGTGGCTGCAAGTCCAATTCCTGGCGCCTCATACATGGTTTGTGCCATGTTCGCGACAATCGTTTGGACTCGCTCATCCACGGCAGCTACAGGCTTAGCAACCTTATGCAAGCGAGGGTCGGGATAATGAAGGATAGGTAAAACAGGCATATCCCAATTATCTTACAAACAAATCCGCCTAGCCCTCTAGTGCAGCCTTTTTACTCTCGTAACAATGAGGGATGCACAAGCAACTCCAATCAACCGCTAATTTTCGAATTCAATCGATCACACAAGAGTGTTCGTATTACCCAAAACGCTTATTGGATCTAAGTGACCCGCCAAAAAGACTTTTTTATATCGGGGATATTCAGTTATTGGCACAGCCCATGCTAGCAATAGTAGGGGCGCGTAAGGCCTCGCCCTCTGGACTCTTATTGGCGCAGCACTTTTCCAGCGCCCTGGGACTTGCTGGTTATCACATTATTTCCGGGATGGCCTACGGGATTGATGGCGCCGCCCACCGGGGCATCTTGGATCTTAGGGCAACCTGTAAAACCATCGCGGTTTGCGGCAATGGACTTGATCGGACTTATCCGCCCGAACATCGCGAATTGGCAACCCGCATCGCATTACAAGGCCTTTTACTCTCCGAATACCCCCCAGGAACCAGCCCAAAAGGCTTTCATTTTCCAAGGCGCAATCGAATCATCGCCGCCCTCTCTCTCGGAGTTGTGGTGATTGAGGCTGCCCAAAAATCCGGGTCCCTAATTACAGCCTATTTAGCAAGCTCGCTGGGAAGAGAGGTTTTCGTTTTGCCTGGGGCGATTACATCACCCCTTTTCGAAGGGTCTCACCAACTAATTCAGGAGGGAGCGAAATTAGTTAGGGGTGTCCAAGATGTGCTTGAAGAATTGCCTAGCATCCGCCTCCATTGAGGGTGAATCAATGTAAGCCATTGAATTTAATGAATTTTTTTTTAGCTTGTGGTTATTAGTCCCGAGACTTGTTTGACTTTTTACAAAGACCTGGGCTAATAATAAAAAGGGGTGAAGACGAGTTCTTTTAAAAAACCGTTTAAATTAGTCTTCCATTTGGCCCTAATAGGGGTGCAAAAAAACATATCTTAATTAGGCATAGTGTGGCAACCAGTACAAAGTCGAGCAGCAAAAAAAATTTAGTCGCTGAGCACCCAAAAGCGCTCATCATTGCTGAAAAACCATCAGTAGCAAACGACATTGCTAAAGCCCTGGGCGGTTTTACCAAGCATGACGAGTATTTTGAGAATGATGCCTTTTTGATCTCATCGGCAGTTGGCCATCTTCTTGAAATTGCCGCTCCTGAAGAATACGAAGTCAAACGGGGCAAGTGGTCCTTTGCTAATTTGCCTGTGATTCCCCCGCATTTTGATCTGCGACCTATTGCGAAAACGGAATCTCGCCTGAAGGTCTTACAAAAGCTCATTAAGCGCAAAGACGTCAATCGTATTATTAATGCCTGCGATGCGGGTCGCGAAGGTGAGCTGATCTTTCGCTTGATTACTCAGCACGCCAAAGCCGCGCAAAAAATTGAGCGCCTATGGCTTCAATCCATGACACCCGCTGCAATTCGAGAGGGCTTTAATAAACTGCGCTCGGACGATGAGTTAATTCCCCTTGCTGATGCAGCACGCTGCCGATCGGAGGCCGATTGGTTGGTGGGGATTAATGGCACCCGAGCCATGACCGCATTTAATAGTAAAAGTGGTGGGTTTTTTCTTACAACGGTTGGGCGCGTTCAAACACCAACCCTATCGATTGTTGTCCAGCGCGAAGAGCAAATTCGGAAGTTTGTATCCAAAGACTACTGGGAGGTGCGCGCTGAGTTCATTGCCGCGGCTGGGGTTTATGAGGGCCGCTGGATCAATCCCGATTTCAAGAAAGATCCCGCCGATCCTGATGCGCGAGAAAATCGCCTTTGGAGCGAGGCTGCAGCTAAGAGCATTGTGGCTGCTTGTCGAGGAAAAAAGGGCGGCGTCTCTGAAGAATCAAAACCCGCAACTCAACTGGCGCCCCAACTTTTTGACCTCACAAGTTTGCAGCGCGAAGCAAATGCTCGATTTGGTTTCTCTGCCAAAAATACCTTGGGGCTTGCACAAGCCTTATATGAGCGCCATAAGGTCCTAACCTATCCAAGAACGGATGCGCGCGCACTGCCTGAAGACTATTTGAATACGGTTCAAAAAACCATCGCGCTGCTTGGTGAAAACGCTCAAGAGTGCCGACCGTTTGTAGCCGCAATCCTTAAAGGCGATGGTAAAAAATCATGGGTCAAACCTAATAAACGGATTTTTGACAACAGCAAAATATCGGATCACTTTGCCATCATCCCTACACTCGAAGCGCCTAAAAATTTAAGCGAGCCCGAACAAAAGCTCTATGACCTAGTGGTTCGGCGATTCTTGGCGGTGTTTTATCCTGCCGCCGAGTACCGAGTCACCACCCGCATTACCGAAGTGTCTGGTCATCAATTTAAAACCGAGGGCCGCGTATTGGTTGAGCCAGGCTGGTTAGCTGTTTATGGTAAATCGTCTCAAACAGACGATGAACTGGTGCCTGTCCAGAAGAATGAGTCCGTTCAAAACGAAACTGTTGAGCTGGTCCCTTTAAAAACAAAGCCGCCGGCGCGCTATAGCGAAGCAACCTTATTGTCGGCGATGGAAAGTGCGGGGAAATGGGTCGATGATGACGAAATGCGTGAAGCAATGGCTGAAAAGGGTCTTGGAACCCCCGCGACGCGCGCTGCAATCATCGAAGGTTTATTGGCAGAAAAGTACATCGTTCGTGAGGCCCGCGAGTTAATACCAACCGCAAAAGCATTTCAATTGATGACCCTTTTGCGCGGTCTTGACGTTTCTGAGCTCACCCAGCCCGACCTTACTGGAACCTGGGAACACAAACTAGCGCTCATTGAAGAAGGTAAGCTTGATCGCAACACCTTCATGCAAGAAATTGCACAGATGACACAAAAAATTGTGAAGCGTGCAAAAGAATTTAATAGCGATACTATTCCAGGCGACTATGCAACCTTAAAAACTCCTTGCCCGCATTGTGGCAAGGCCGTGAAAGAAAACTATCGACGCTTTGCTTGTGAATCCTGCGGTTTTACGATTAGCAAAACCCCGGGTGGTCGAGCATTTGAGTACGAAGAGGTTGAATCTTTACTTAAAGAAAAAACTGTCGGGCCCTTACAGGGCTTTCGCAGCAAAATGGGCAGGCCCTTTGCGGCAATTATTCGTCTTACTGAAATACCATTAGACGATGCTGATTATCCCAATGCGGGCTTCAAACTGGAGTTTGACTTTGGCAACTCAGGTGGAGAGGATGAAGAGACGGTCGACTTCACTGGCAGAGAAGCGCTTGGGGGGTGTCCAAAATGCTCTGGTGCCGTTTACGAAGATGGGATGCGCTATATTTGCGAACACAATACGGGCCGTGCTAAAACCTGTGATTTTAAAACTGGGAAAGTTGTTCTACAACAAGAGGTATCGGCGGAACAAATTAAAAAGCTATTGAAAGAAGGCAAAACTGATTTATTGACCAACTTTAAGTCCAATCGCACTGGTCGTGGTTTTAAAGCTTATCTTGCCTTAGATCCCAAAGGAAAAATTGGCTTTGAGTTTGAGGCTAAAGCGCCCGCCAAAAAACGCGCTGGCGACAAGAGTGCAAGTGATTCGGAGTCCAAACCAAAACGCGCAAGTCGCTCTAAAGCAAAGTCCGAGGAATGAGAGAGGGCCGGAATAAGGGCTGAGGCAAGCGTTGACCATAGCAGCCCTCGCGAACCAAGTGCGGTTGCTACATATAGATTTGGCATACCCGAAATAGCCCCCATGATCGGGAGTCGGTCTTTGCTCACGCAGCGCACCCCAACAAATTGATCGGCTACCGTTAGCTTGGCGGGATCAATTGTTTGTGGTTTCAATAGCCCTAAAGCCAGCTGACGATTGTGTGCATCACTTGCAGCACTTGGTTGTGTGGAATTCTGATTCTCATCATAGGTCGAGCCAACTAACCAGCGGTGCGATTGGGTCTCTGGATCCCAAACGGGAGGGGTGCAATAGCCATCGCCCGATAAATTTATTTTGGGGATGCAATCTAAGAGATCGGCCTGTTGATCGATTCTAAAAATGCTAAGCTGGCCGCGCACGGGCTTTAGATAAAGCTTTTGAGCAAATGAGGTTAAAAGATCTTGAGCGCCAAAGGCATTTGCTAGGACGACAGTTTGCGCTTTCGCTATACAACTGCCATTTTTATCAAAGGCTCGCCAGAGGTCGCCTTTAAGTTCAAGGTGTTCGATTGTGCTAGACCAAATGGTCTGCAATCCCTTGCAGGATAGAATTCGCTCTTTACATAGCCCTGCGAGATTTATAGAGCCGGCGCCAGGAAACCAAACGCCTGCGCGCTCAATCCCAAAACGTTGTTGAGCATTCTCAGACGAAATATATTCACCAATATCAGACGTGATGCCCAATTGAGTTAATTTGTTCTGTAATACCTTTTCATCAAGATCGGTCCCCATCTTAGCAAGGGCAAAAACGCCACGGTGATCCCATGCGCCATCACAGTCAAGCTCGACCATTCGATAGGCGGACAACGCTAAACGATGTAGCCTACTGGCTGTGCGGCCAAGCGCTGGATGGGTAATTGCGCCATCATGGGCTGATGTTGCTTGTCCTGGTCCGGACGCACCATCGACAACACACACCGAAACACCAAGGCGGTGATATTGATTGGCAATAGAGGCGCCGGCAATGCCGGCACCGATCACTAAAACATCAACTGGTTTTGAAAGCAAGTTGCTTATGCTTGAAAGCGATTGGCAATCTTAGTTTTGATTTCGAGTAGCTCTTTTGGTAAGCGCTTATCCAATTTATCAAAAAGCTCTTGGTGCAAATCCAGCTCGACCCGCCAATCATCGGCACGCACCGCGGTCGATTGATTAAATTGCTCGGGCGATAGGGCCAAACCATTCCAATTGAAATCTATATGACTTGGCGATAGGCCAAGAGGGGTTTCGGTTGCGCCTGCTTTGTTTTCGGCACGGCCCAAGATCCACGCCAAGACGCGCATATTCTCGCCAAAACCTGGCCAAATAAATTTGCCGTTTTCATCTTTGCGAAACCAGTTCACTAAATAAATTTTTGGCAAAGTGGCGCCCTCTGCCTCAAGCTTCTTACCCATATTAAGCCAGTGCTGAAAATAATCGCTCATGTTGTACCCCGCAAACGCAATCATCGCAAACGGGTCGCGCCGCACGACACCAACCTTACCAGTAATCGCAGCAGTGGTCTCTGAGCCCATGGTTGCAGCCATATAAACGCCCTCGGTCCAGTTTCGAGCTTCGCTAATCA
>Ga0194133_10005902_pt1 | contig 15355 bp, 20 predicted proteins | sample TA2KigOf40mmetaG_FD_155448 | JGI IMG/M metagenome (GOLD analysis project Ga0194133, IMG submission 155448) | Freshwater microbial communities from Lake Tanganyika, Tanzania - TA2015055 Kigoma Offshore 40m | ecosystem: Environmental > Aquatic > Freshwater > Lake | place: Tanzania: Lake...
CTTATTTAGAAAACTACTTCCTAACTAAAGCAAATCTTGCATCCTATTCTACTTCTTTTATTCAAAACTATCTCTATGCAATTATTTACCCAATCAATCTAACTAAAGAGCTTCAAATTATACTTGGAATTACACTTATTATTATAAATGTAATAATTTATGGGTTTATTATTAAGAGAAAATAATTCTCAGAAGATAAGGCAGTTCTATTGAAGCCAGGTATTTAGCAAGAAAACTGAACTAAATTTAAGGTAATTTATTCCGCTATACACCTGACTCTTGAGGCTAGATTCTGGTACAATGCATTTATAATGAAGAAAATATTTTTATCTATATTGTTTTCAACATTAATTTTTTTTCCAGAAAATTCTTTTTCGCTTACTTATGATAAAAAAACGCAAACACGTAATGTTCAATCAGGTGGTGATGGATCAAATGTAAGAGCAGAAATAGAGGGCTTTTTTGGTAATGCATCGAATGCACCAAATTGCAAAAAATTCAATTACAACCTTAGACAGATAAGGCAAGGTCTAGTAGTTCTTTACAAAAACGATACAGTTGTTTCGATTGAGAAAGGTCTATTTGATTGTTCCTTAAATTCTAAAAATCAACCTACATACACAATGTGGGAAGGATTACGAGAGGAAGTTACAATCGGAGAAACGCAAATTTTTTTTAAACACGACTCAATAAATAAACATGTTTATGTAAAAGATAAAAGCGGCAGTTGGTATTATGTTACAAAAAATCGAGACGCAGTAAATTGGACCCAAGCCAATGCAAATTTTACTCAAAGACCTGCAACCAAAGATGAAATTCAACATGCAGAAAAGCTTTTTATTTATTTTAAAAATTTGGATCTTTCAAGTCGCTCTGCAAAAATTTATGGAGATAAAATTTTACGTGAAACTGAATTTGCAAAAAAAGACTCGAATTCTACTATTAGAGTAAATGGAAATTTATATTGGTCAAATTCTAAAACAGGTCCTTCAACTGTTGATGAAGCAAAGAAGCAGTTTGGAAATCGAAAGTTAAATTTTATTGAAGGTATTTGGTACGGGGACTCACTTGGAACTGTTTTTATTATAAAAGATCCATCAGAAAATAGATTTAAATTGTTTATAATTAATTTGAATAAAGATCAGTATTCAAACAATCTTTATAATCAAACTTGGCAGACAACATTTATCGGTGAATATTATAACTATGATTTTTTTTCTAGAATTTGGTACCACACAGGTCAACAACCATATTATAGAACACAAAGTGGAAAGGCTTTTATAATTAATAATGAATTAAGCATTGTTTTTGATTCTTTATCTGAACAAGGAAAATTTATGGATCATAAAATGCGAAGAATTTGGCCGACTAATATTAATGAATACAATTCAAATTTATCAAGTGTTAGCAAGAACTCCGCATCTTCATTAAAACAATCAACATTACCTAATTGTGAAGGAAGCTATAATGAAAGGACTTGGACAAATTGTTATGGGATTTATAAGTGGTCAAATACTAACAGTAAATACGAAGGTGAATTTTTAAACGGTGACAGGCATGGTTTCGGATCATTTTTCTATTCAAATGGAGACAAATATATAGGAGAATTTAAGAATGATCGTATAAATGGCATGGGAAGTGTATTTTTTGCATCAGGAGCTAAATACATAGGTGAACTCAAAAATGGCAAACGACATGGTCAAGGGACCTATATCTACTCGGATGGAAAAAGATTAAAGGGTACTTGGAATGAAAATGAGTATGTAGACTCAAAAAATTATAGAAAGGTTGAAAATGAAAATACTAATTTTTATAATAAAATAAAATCGAGTAGTGAACCAAAATCTAAAACAAGTAGCAGTATAAAAGAATATTGGTGGGTATTAGTACTGTTAGCAGGTGTTATTTTTTTTGTGTACACACAAACAAAAAAAGATCTAAATTTAGGCACTGAAAGATCTTTTAAATCAAGAATGAGGGTGGATCAAAATATTATTTTGAGTTTTTTTAATGGACAAAAATCATTAGGCTTTTCATTCTGGATAATGTACTCACTATTTAATTTAATAAATTTATCTGTATTTTCTATTTTAGATGATTATAGCGCTAATCAGATAATTTATTCTTCGATCTCTGGAATTTTCGCATGGGTAGTAATATTTTACTATATTTTTTCAAGTATAGCAGCATGGAGAAGCGCTACAAATTATAAATTTGAAAAAATTAGAAACAGAGAAACTTTTGGATGGGCAATAGTGACTTATGTTACCATATCTGCTTTATCGATTTTGTTAGGTATTGGATTCACTCAAGGCTTTTTAGAAGCTATATAATCTTTTTAAGTTATCGATAAAAAAAATCAATCCTGCGCACTATTTTGTATAATTTATAAGATAAAAAAATCATAATAATTACAATAATTTTTTCGATATGCAAAAAATCTACACCCAATAAAAAATTATAACTTCCATGTAAAATAACTGGAACTAGAATTGAATAACCTAAAAATTTTTTATTTCTGTTATGCCTATAAAAGGCAAAGAAACAGCCCATAATAATACCATTTATAATATGCATGGGGACAGCCGAGTATATTCTATTCAATGACACATAAAGCTGGTATTCCTTATCTTTGTTTTCAAATACATAATTATAATTTTCATGTATGGCAAACCCTAAAGAAATAATCATCGCAAAAATTAAAATATACATAGGTTTAATTATTTTTTTATGCTCTAGAACAAAAAAATATAAAACAGAGAATTTTAATAACTCCTCCACTAATCCTCCAGCAAAAAAACCTGTTAAAAGTGCATCATTGACTGTATTTTCATTAGAAAAATTCTCCGTTATAAAAGAATTTAATATACCAGCAGGAAAAGCAATAAATATACCAATTACAAATGTTTGAAAAATAAGAAAATGTATATTCCTATATTTAGGCGAAAAATAAAAATATAGAAAAATTATTACAGCCGGTAAAATTGTAATATAAATTATCATTTATTTGGTTTTTTAATCAAATATAGTATTTAAATTTAAATCTTAAAAAGGCTTATTTTATAATAATATTTGTAACGTCATGTCACAAAAAAAAGAGCTAGAAAAAAGAATATCAAAAATTATTAAGTCAGAATTAGATAAAAACAACTACGAAGATACAGCTTGGTTGAAAGCTTTCAAAGAGGCGAGAGGAAATAAAAATGAAGCTCGAGCAATTTATATTGAAATAAGAACAAGAGATTTAGAAGATGAATTTTATGAGGAACAAGAAAAAATAGAGTCTGAAAGAATTGAAAAACAAAATAAAATTGACCAAGCAAAAGCTGAAAAAGAAAATAGATTAGAAGAACTACGGGCTAAAAGAGATGAACTTAGAGAAAAAAGAAGGCATAAAAGTATAGATCGATTTAATTATAAAAAAGAAAGTCATTCCAAAAGTTCATATCAAAATCAAAGTGGCTTTATAGAAGGTCAAATTAAACCCTTTATTCGAGGAGAGGAAAGTTTGGCCTATAGTTATTGGGTAGTTGGTGTTCTTATTTCCTTTTTTTTAGGTTTACCTATAATAATTATAGATTATTCAAAGCCAGGAGATATTTCTACCTTTTTTCTAATCATTTATATAATTGCATATATTACTTTTATAATTTTCGTTAACATTGGCATTTGGAGAAGTGCTGGATTTTACGTTGTTGAAAAAAATAAAAAGAAAGAAAATGGATTTTGGGGATATGCAGCAAGGGTAGTAGTTGTTATTGGAATGCTGAAGCTTTTTGCAGAAATAATTAAGGCTATGAAATAATAACTCTTGTATACTTTAGTATCTTAGCAAATTTTTTTAAGATTTTCAAAATACGAAAATTAGTAATATTTGTCATTTACAAAATTATCTTTATAATTAATCTATATAAAAATTTAATGTCTCAATGTATCGTTATTTTTGCATTTTTTTTTTAATATTTGCTTCAACTGAAGTTTTTGCAAGAACCATTCGTGTTGATAGGTGTACAATACCATTTGATTTTACAATAGGTAGTGTTTGTGTACTGAGCACTTTAATGCGGTGGATTCTTGCAGCTGTTATTATAACTTTTTTGGCATCTATATTTCGTTCTAAATAATAAAATGAAAAAAATTTTTCTTTCATTTTTAATTTTACTCTCAATTTCAATATTTGTTTCCGCTAAAGAAAACTCAACAATTATTGGAAATAAAGAAAAAAAAATTACAATCGAAGATATCGAGCGAATTGCGAAAAAAGGCAATGCTGATGCTCTAAATCTTTTAAGTTGGATATATTTTACAGGAGATAAAGAATTAAAAGTTGAAAAAAATAATGAAAAAGGAATTTACTATATGAACAAAGCTGCTGAAAAAAATCAGGTTAATTCAATGACTGATTTGGGTTGGTTAAGTTTCACAGGAGAATATGGAGTTAAAAAAGATAATAAAAAAGCTGTCTATTGGAATGAAAAAGCATCAAATTTAAAATTTGCAACAGCCACCTATAATTTAGGACTTTTTTATTATGCAGGTATTGCAGATCTTCCTCAAGATTTATCTAAAGCAAAAAAATATTGGGTATTATCTGCAGAGCAATGGGCAAGTAGAAATATGGACACAACAGCTGAAGGTATTTTAAAGGAAATAAATCAATATAGTGGTAATCAAACAAAGGAGATGCTGATGTTAAGAGATGCCTACATTGATTTTGTAAGAGATCCTTCAAGATCTAATTTAAAAAAATTAAAATCAATTTAACTATGTTACCTAGCCAAAGATTATATGCAGTAATATGGCTAATTTTAAGCGCTGCAGCTGGAGGTTTTTTGAGTGCCAATGGTTGGATTATATTAGGATATATTTGTTATATCTTTGGGGCACTTTGTGTCTGGGCTTTAATTAGAAGTTTTTTTCCTGGTCTTTAAATTAAAAATTCATGAAAAATCTTTATATAGTTTTTGTTTTTCTAATATTTATTTTAGCATCGGGTAATAGTTTTTCCCAAAATGTTAAACTTAAAGATAAAGTTGAGTGTAGTTTTTGGGAAAGTAAATCTTCTTGTGATCAAAAAAAAGAAATGCAAAGAATGAAAACACGATTAGATAAATTAGAAAGAGAAGAAAGTTGCAAGAGAGATGCAATGTTGACCGGTTTGAGAGATCCCCTTTGGCTTGATATAATTTGCAGAAAATAAAATGAAAACCTTGCTTATCGTATCCAGCTTTTTGTTCTTTGTTCTCGGAGGAGTAGCGGGTGCTCAAATAAAAGAGATGCAAAGAAGACTTTCATCCCATGAATGAGGACTGGAGGGCAAAATTAGTATTAAGTGCTTTAGGGTAAAATGTTTTGGTATGGGGTTAGGGGTCACGAAATCCCGTTAATATCATCAGCATTTTTTGTAATCTAGGGGATGCATCTGTTGTCTTTGCAATCTGTTGCCAACGCTTGAGATTAAGTTGAACTTCAACATATCTTTTTTTAGTAACAAAATTTTCAGTTATAACCTGGAAAGTAACTTGGGTTGTTGGAGTTGTTTCATCAAACTCATTAATAATTTTATCGAGATGCATTAAACTAGAAAGAATTATTTTCTGATTATTTTCAAAATTTTTTTTGAATTGTTCTAAATTTTTATTTGAATTGTCAAAATCTAATATTTTATAGTCTTTATATAACGTTGAGAATTTTTTTAAGGTATCTAAGTCTTTTACCTTTTGCATAAATTTAATTAAATATTACAGAGTCAACATCAGGAATACTAATATTAGAAAGTTATAATTCTTGTATCCTCAAGTATATTAGCAAATTTACTAAGGATTTTTAAAATACCAGCATTATTTTTACCAATACTTGCAGCTTTATCTTTTAATTCATCCATAAGTCTGTTCTTTTCACTTTTTAAAAGTAATTTTGCTTGTTCAAAAGCATCTTCTATCTTCTTTTCAAGAGATTTCTCATTTGTATTTTTTAAGAAAGAAATTGCACTGCTAATTTTATTCTCTCCAAATTTATTTTTTAGTTTATCTTGCTCGTCTTTTGACAACTTTCCATTTTTAACAAAAATTTTTAATGTTCCCCAGATAAGTGCTCTTTCATAAACTTCTTTATTTGAAATCTCTATCTCATTTCCGGTAATTTTATTAATAGTTTCATTAATTTTTTGGTCAATTTCTTTTAATGAATACGATCCACCTTTCGAAGAGGAAAATTTTTTATATTCTATACTGGTTGCAAACCATACTAGCGCTTGTGCCCTAACAAGGAAGTTTGGGTGAGTATTCCATAGTTCACTTTCATTTCGACCAATATTTTCTAATTCTTTTAGCTGTTTTAAAAGTGCTGAAAAATTAAAGTTAATATGCTTTTCGCTTAAGCCAGATGCAATCTTTATTATTGCTCGCAAAGAGTTTTCAAGACTCTTACAAGCTACAAATCCAATTCTATCAGAACTTATTTCAGCAGCTCTTGATAAATTAAGCATATTTAGAGCGTCTACTCTTCCTGAAGCAGTTGTATGGTTAGGATAGAGAGAATGCTTATAATGGTAGTGTGCAACTTCATGTCCGATAACAAATTTTAGTTCATCCTCGTTTAGAAGTTCAACTAGTCTAGAGGTCAAAATAATATCTGGATTTGATGAGAATGGCATAACACTGCAAGCAGCATTTGCTTGCATCGGATCAGAAGTTATAAAAAAACTGAAGTTGTTTTGAATATTTAATTTTTCAAAAACTTCCTCAATTCCTTTTGAAATTGAAGGAAATATATCTTTCGAGACCTTAACAGAACTTGACAAAAGATTAGATAAATATCTTTTTTGTTTATCATCATCTTTTTCTTTTTCAGATAAGGTGAACGAAAATTCATGTGGATTATCTTTGTAATACCTAAAGGTATCTAAACAATTCATTAACAACTATATTTTTGTCTGAGTTTTGAAATTACCTCGACCATTTCTTTAGCTCTTTTTTTTGTTTTAGGATTATTACTATTAGTTTGTGCATTCCACTTAGAATAACTTTTTCTTAATAGGGTACACTTTTCTTCATTTGTCATTTCTTCTTTAATGCCAAATATAGACTCTGGAGAAGATTTAGATGTTTCAATTTCTTCAACATTTATAACAATCTTATCTTTCATATTGGCGAAAACTTTTTTATCAATCTCTAATTTTTTAACTATTTTATCTAGGAGAATATTTTCTTTCTCAGTTAATTTGTCATCAGCTCCAGCTATGGTTAGAAGTAAATCCATAATTTCATATTTTTGTGATTTACTCAAAGTGTCGTTTATTTCATTTAATATAATAGATACTGAGATTGTTTTGGCTTTAGCTTTTTTGTAAGTATTTTTTAAAACATCACTTAAGCTATCTCTTCTTTGCTTAATTTTGTCTCCTTCTAAATTAGATGTAATATCGACAATCCACTTTTTAATAATATTGAGAGTTCTTTTTTCTAAATCCCCATCTACCGTTGCAAACGCAACTGCTATCTCAATTGATAAGCTTTCTAATTTTTCTCTATTTTTAGAATACTCCATGTATCCTAAATCATTAAACTTGTAATTTATGCTGCTTTCAGACCAGTGCATTACTTTTTTTAACTCTTCACTTTCTATATATCCAAGCGTGGAGTTTAATGAGGGTTCTCCTGCAAAGACCCTAAACATAATTTTTCTATTACCCTTAAACGGCGGAATAAGCATTTCACAAGGAATGCTTATAAATTCATGCCAATTAGGAAGATAAGTGTCGATGGTTGTGTTCCAGGTTGTTTCAATTTTAAATACTCTACCGTTATTTTCTTGAAAAATTTTTTGACTACTTGCTAAGGGAAGACCAGTTTTTTCATCGTTCTGCAAATCAGTGTTGTCATAAGCATGAAAAATTAACTTTATTTTATCTTGACCCATTGTGTTGTTGATCCAACCTTTTATTTTCAAATTAAAACACTCAATATTTTCAAACTTAAATTTTTCAAAAGGTTTTCCCTTCTCTACTTCAAGTGTTAAAGGAGGTATATTAGCTATTTCTTCTTTTATGCTACTTTGACGTGCTTGTTGAATGATCCACCATATAACAGCAATGGCGATGAATATTAAAAATCCCTCACCGGCAGCCTCTTTGATAACTACACTACTATTCAATTTTAAAATCCAACTGTTCTTTTAATTCATCAACTGATTTGCTTCCCTCAGGTCTTAACTGTATTTCATGCCTCTTTTTTGAGCCAACATCTAAAAATTCGCAGTGAATTACTCCGCTTTGGTCGTAGCTATATGTTATATCAACAGGTTGACCGGCAGGCCTACCTTTGGGTAATTCCAGTTCACCCTTATAAATTATATTAACAAAGTCTTTATCTTCCTCAGGATGTTCACTTTGAGTAACAGAACATTCTAAAACTCTCTGATCATCTACTAGTGTAGTGTATCTTTCAGTTTTTGAACAAGGTAACTTAGTATTTCTTGGAATTATAATGCTATTAACCATTAACATTATATTTCTTTCCTGATTAGTCCTAGCTGCAAGAGTACCTAAATAATAATTACATACATCATTTAATTCTACCTTCTCGAGTGATTTTTTTTGATTTGAATTTAGATCTTTTCTTCTTAATAGACCTGCGTAAATAGCAGCACCGCTTGCAACAGCTTCATCAACATTTACTCCTTTGACAGGGGCTTTTCCCATTATTTTTGTAAGACTTTCAACAACTAGAGGAATTCTTGTACTACCTCCAACAAGAAGTGTTTGAATTATTTGACTAGGTTTGCATTTAGCATCCTCTAAAACCTCCTCTATTAGCATTTTTGTTTTTTCAATATATTCGCCAATTGATTTTTCAAACTCAGATCTTGTTATATTAATTTTTTGTGGACCTTTTGGACCCTCAATAACTTCCTCAGCTTCTTCTTTTGAAGATAATATTTTTTTTATTCTTTCAGCTATTTCATGATATTTTTTTTCACCAGTATCAAGTTCGACGCCTTTTTGTTTTTTGTACTTTTTACTAAATATTTCAACAATTTTATTATCAAAATCTTTACCGCCTAAATATTTATCTCCCCTTGATGTAATTACATCCACTTTTAAACCTTTTACATTGGCTACTGTTACATCAAAAGTTCCGCCTCCTAAATCATAAACCATGACCCTGCCATTTAAATTTACTCCAGGAATTTTTGAGTAGTGTAATACTGCTGCAGTAGGTTCATTAATTAATTCTAAAACTTCAAGACCAGCTAATTTTGCAGCATCAATGGTTGCTGATCTTGCTTTTTCAGCGAACATCGCTGGAACCGTTATTACAACTTTATCGACGTTATCTGTATATTCTTTTAGTTTTGATAAAATTAATGACGAAATCTGAGAAGGGGTAAAATAACTATTTTTTTTACCCTCATTCTTAACCCATTCACCTTTAGATGAGTCAAACATTACATCATTTTCCATTTGACGCTTTACTTCAACAGCAACTTTTTTCTTTTCATTAATAATTGCATCTTTTGCTTTTTCACCCACAATTACTTTGTCATTGTTTCCAAAATAAACTACTGAAGGAGTAATTTTGCTGTTATTATCAATACTAGGTAAAACCTCAGGATTTCCTAAATCATCTAATACTGCAATAGCCGAGTAAGTTGTGCCAAGATCAATGCCTACGATTCTAGAGTTTTTTTTACTCATTTTTTAGACCATAAACTTTCACCAAAGATTTTTTTACAATTTTGTCTGAATTATCTTTTACCTTAATTTTATAGCCTGGTTTTAAAACAGAGTGAATAATATTTATTTTAGTTGTATCACCTGTTTTTTCTGTAATTTGACTAGGCTCACAACCTGGAGTATCGAAAATTATTTCATTTATTTTCGGTATAAATTTTTCAACTCCATTATTATTTAAAATTATTTCTAATTTTTCTTTTATAGCGATTAAGTAACTTTGCGTTTCATTATTGGTACTTAATTTTTCAATTGATGTTTCCACGAGATCTATGCAATCTAAGATCCCATTAATAATATTTTTTTGCTTAGAATATTCATATCCTTCCTTATACAACTGCAACTCCTGATTTTTTTCATTGGCAAAGGACTCAAATATTTTAAGTCTTTCATTAATTTCTGTTACTGCTTGCTTTTGTTCATGAGAAACTAATTTACCAAGTTTATTTAAGTAATCAGAAACCTCATTAATAAAATCTTTAATTTTATTATTAGTCTCTATTGGAAATTGAATAACATTAAACTTATCTGTAGAGGCACTTCTTATTTTTCGAAAAATACTAATGAATAGAAACAATAAAATTATTATAAACAAACCTAATAATGAAAAAATAATGTAGTTAATATTTAAGCTCATTTTTACGAAACTATAAAAAGAAAATACTATCAAAGTATTTTAATCAATTAAATCTTGTCTTTATTTTTTAAATAGTGGTATAATTTTAGATAAGACGTTTACATAACCTCGTAATGTAATGTGGATTTTGTCTTAAGAATATAGTTCTTATTTCTCTCTCCTTACATTAACGGTCATTAAACGATTATTAACATAACCTTTTAATGTAATGTTTATGAAAAAAATAAAGAATAAAATTCAAGTAGTTTTAATTAATCTTTTTTTTAATTGTTTTTTAGCATTCCTTGAAAAAAAAATAATTCATAAAATAGAAATAAAAATTACCGAATCTTTTTTTAAATTTATTAATGTAGAAAATCTTTCCGATGATGACCTAAAGCTTTTGCATGAGGAAAAACGTGAAGCTTTAATTGGAGCAAAGTGGTTCAAATATAATCAATGGTTAAAAGACCCTATTTTAAGTGAGTGTTATGCGAAAGTTCACTGGCAATTAAATGGAGAAAATTACACAAGATATACTCGGGAATATTATAGAGAAATTGAAAAACGCGTTTATATGATGCGTCCAGACTTAATGAAAAAATATTATTCTCACAATAACTAACATGACTCTTTATCATAAAATAAAAAAGAAATTTTCTATAAGTGAATATAAAGGTTTTATAAGAAAATTTTTATTCTTTTTATTTTTTTCCCTCCTTGTTATTTGGGGGTTCGGAAGTACTCTCTCATTATATAATTCCTGGGAACCATATAATAAACTTTTTCCAGAACTTCATGAAATTTTTGGATATTACGCAAGTATAGTTATTAGTCCTGTTTTTTTATTTCCAAATAGTAAAATTTGGACTTTCTTTTTTGGTCTTATAGTTTTTGGTTCTATAACTATATTTTCTATGTTTATCTTCGTTGTCTTTGTTATTTCTATAAGTATTCAAATTTATCAATGGTTAAAAAAAATAGCTGAGATTTTTAATTTTTATAAAATGATAAAAAAAAAATAAAAATATAATTATGGCTGCATTTGGTATATTGGGTTTTTTTGTTCTTGTTATTGTTGCAATTATTCAAACAGCTGTTGGCTATATTGGAATAGAATATCATTTTGGTACATTTGCGGCTGTTGTTGTAATTATTTTAGCATTTATTTTTAGATTAATGTTGCCACTAACTATAGGAACATTTCTTGGAGCCATGAATGTTTGGGGTTGGCCTTGGTATGGAGCATTAGCATTAGCTGCTCCTGGTCTACTATTTATTGTTCCAGCTTTGATAACTTCAGTATTATCAACTGTGCTACAAAATAAAAAACCAAACTAAATATGCAGGAAGATTTCTTTACAAAAATTGCTAATCAACTCAAGAAGTATTGGTATGTAATTTTAATTTTACTCATTTTAAGTCTATTTAGTGAGACTGTAAGACACTTTATTTTAGGATCAATAATGTTTTTAGCTATAGGATTTTTATTCTTAGTAATTGGAGCATTTATATATTTTGATATAATTAAAAAAGGCTCAAAAGTTATTTCCGAAGTACCTAAAAACTTTAAAAATTTATCCGCATCTCTTCAAAAAAAAAATGTAGATCGAACATTAATTCGTCTCCTAGCTGCTATGGCGGTTGCGAATACAAGAAAACAACCAGGTACTGGAAGATTTTTGAAGAAAGATCTTGATAACGTAACAGAAATTCAAAAGCAACTTATTGGTGATATGATAGGTCCATTATCTAAAAAAGAAATAAAAAAAGAGTGTTTTGATAAATATTTGAATAATCCAAAAATTTCACTAACTGAAAAACAAGGTTTAACTCATGTTTTAGACAGTTTTAAATCTAAATAAATGAAACTAATATTCTTAATTCCAGCAATATTTCTTTGCGTTGTCCCTTTTTTCAAATTTTCATACGGAATTTACACCTTACTTCGCATTGTAGTTACATTATCAGCCGCATTTATAATTTATGAAAACTACAAAAAAACAAACAACGTAAATACAACAATAGTAATATTTTCCTTAATCTTAATTGTTTTTAACCCAATATTTCCAATTAGATTAAGTAGAGAATTATGGCTACCTATAGATTTAATCACAGCAGCTATATATTTTTATCATTACATGAAAATTAGAAAGCTAAATGATTTTTAATTTCTTTAAAAAAGACAAAAGAAATAAACTCAAAAAATCAATAGATGAAATAGATGCAGAACATGCTGCTATAGGTGGTAAGAAAATTTTCGATGAAGACCATCAAAAGGCTGAGGCAAGATTACATCAGGTATATTTAGAAGGTGAAGAGTTTAGGTTGGACATGTTAAAGGAGATGAATAAGAATTTAAAAAGAAAAAAACTTGTTAAAGATTCACTAGAACAAGGTACTAAAATTTTAGATCAAATGACATTAGAGACTTTAAAGTCAAAGTATGAAGCTGCTTTGAAGAAGAATATTGGGCAGAGAAATGAGTATATTGAAACTTTAATTAGTAATGTAGAAAAGAAGTGAAAAGTTTTATTGAACTTATTAGTTGAATAAGTCTTATTTTAATGAAAGTATTAAGAGAATATTAAAAGAAGTATTATTAAAAACAAATTAATAAACAAATTTTTCAAAATAAAATGGGTAATCTGCCAAAAAAAGTCAAAATTTTTTTATTATTGTCAGTTATATGGTTATTATTAAATTATACTTTACTTGTTTCTGAATCCTATAATTATGTACCTTTTTTCTTAATTGTGGGAGTTTTACCTTTAGTAATTGGTTGGGGTATATATTGGATAAAAAAAAAATAATTGATTAAAAAAATTAAAATGTAATTATTTAAATCATAAAATATGAAAAAAATAATTATAATATTTGTAATAATTTTTTTTAATACAAAAGTATTTTCAAAAGAAGAAATTCGAACTATATTTGGATTTTATGTTACTGTTCCATCAAATTTTATTCCAATCCGGAATCAGAATTTGAATGAACTTAGAAAGCAGTATAATCCCCCTACTATTGATAAAGATGCTTTAAATAGGGCTCTTAAGGGAACGAATCTAAATGTCGAGTTTTTTTTTCCAATAGACATAGAGGATCCAGAAAATCACACCATTAACATAGTCAATGTAAAAGGAGTAGATATAAGATCTATCAACTCAAGCAATTTAAGAGATTATTGCTCTCTTCTTAAAAAAGAGGTTGATAAAATATCGGTAAAAAAAAACATTCAACAGTATTCTTGTGAATTTACAAATAAATTCAACCCTAAATTTCAACCCGCAATATTTATTTATCGCGAAGGTCTAGGTAGCGAAAAATTTCAAATTCAATATCAAATTCAAACGTATGCAGGTGGCACTACTTTTACTGCCACTTGTAACAATGCGCGAACTTGCGAATTAATGAATGGTTATGTGTCTCAAATGATTAGATCAATAAGATAAGAAAAAAATGAAACTTCTATCTAGCTCAAGTTCGATAGAGGTAAATACTGATATCTTTGTTATGAAAAAATATTCATAATACTTGTAAGATAACTGTTGAAGATCAGGCGGGAAATAAGACAACTGCTTTATTTAAAGAGATAAATAAAAATGATCGTATTGCAAAAAATATTTTGCAGAAACTTTTAAACAAATGAAAAAAGCTCAAGAAATAGAAGAAAAGTTAACAATACTTTCAACAGAAATAGCAAGCATTCAAAAGAATATTATTATCTATCCAAACGAAAATCATTACAAAAACTTACACATAACCAAAACTAAAGAACTAAATTCTCTCTATAATGAATTGGAAGAAAAAAAAGGAAAAACCTATTTATATGAATTTATTCAAAAATTATCCAATAAATATAATGAATCTGAGTACGTTTTGTCTAAAACAGAACAAAAAATTTTAGATAAAATTTTAATTAAATATAAAGCTAAAATAAAAGCTTTTAAAAAAGCTAAAGGAAATAAACCGGAAGCCCAAGCATTATATGCTGAGCACAGAACAGAAGAATTGGAGAGAATTAATTATTCCAAAAATAATAATGGAGGAATGTCTCTTGCAAAAATGTTTTGGTTATATTTTATTTTTATTGGAATTATCTTATCAGCAATAGGTGGATACTTTCACGCCCTCGGTTATCCGATTATTATTATTATTCCTATTGCTTACTATGCTTATGTTTCTGTAGCGTTATGGAATTGTGCTACTTTGTACCAAAATGAAAAACTAGCTAATAGACAATCATATGGTTGGGCAATTGTTGTAAAAATTTTAATTGTATTTAATATTGTAATGATTGCTATTCAAATATGGCTTAATTTTATGACTAAATGAAAAAAAAAAAATACAATAAAGACCCAGACGAGCAGTGGCGTAAAGATTTTAAATTCCAACGATTATCAGAAGAAGGTAAACCAAATAATCCCTCTACGCCTGAAGATCGCACAAAGATATTAATCATATTTTTAATAATTACCGGTGTATACCTCTTAATAATTTATATCACGAATTTTTCCTTTCCTGGATTTTTTGGGTGGGTTCTTATCGTTATCACAGGTGCCATGGCTTTTGAAAAATTATTTACAGATGGCATTGGAAGTTTGTCAGAAACTTCCGGAAACAAATCAGAGTATGACCAAAACAAAAAATTTAGTAATCCTAATTTTGCAGATTTAACAAAAAATAAATCAGCTTCGCAGTATACGCCCACTTCATTTGACAATTTTATTGCTGGAAGAATGCCACTTGGAAAAATGTTTTGGCTATACTTTGTATTTATTGGAATTATTCTTTCCGTTATCAGCGGTTATTTTTTTAGTTTAGACTATCCAATAGTTTTAATTATTCCTGTTGCTTATTACGCTTTACTTTCTGTAGCCTTATGGAATTGTGCAACTTTATATTCCGAGGAAAAACTAGCTCAAAGACAATCTTATGGTTGGGCAATTGGTGCTAAAATTGTCATTGTCTTGAACATCATTGGAACTTTGAGTCAGATAGCTCTT
>Ga0194133_10005910_pt1 | contig 15343 bp, 17 predicted proteins | sample TA2KigOf40mmetaG_FD_155448 | JGI IMG/M metagenome (GOLD analysis project Ga0194133, IMG submission 155448) | Freshwater microbial communities from Lake Tanganyika, Tanzania - TA2015055 Kigoma Offshore 40m | ecosystem: Environmental > Aquatic > Freshwater > Lake | place: Tanzania: Lake...
AATTGAATTGAATATAATTATTAAAGTTGCAAAAAATCTAAAAAAGGACTTGTGAGTTAATGTAGCACGCGTCGAAGCTCGAAAACGATTTGTTGGCTTCAGGCGTTTCCCGGAATCTGCAGTTAATTCATCAACTATAAAAGTAAGCGTAGTTAAAACAAGGTTGAAAAAGGTTTTACAAGTTTTAAATCTTTAAAGTAAAATGGCGTTGGACTCGGGTCAAGTTGAAGAGCTCATCATTGAGGAAGTGTATGAGGATGAAATAGAGCCAGAAGATAAGGACGTTGCTCGTGACGTTGAAAATGACATGGAGGAAGGAGAAATAAGTGGAGAGGGTAACGCTAAAAAGCACCTGAAGATCTTGTCAATAAATCAAATGATCAAGTTACTCTTGAATTTTTTCCAAAGAGGTCCTGTTCCAGCCTGTGAGGGGAATTAAGGCTCGGCTCGGAAGAAAACCATCTCACCGTGCAGGTCTGGTGGGATCCATAAATACGGCAAGATTACCTGTAAGGATTCGTTTCCAATAAATGAAGGGATAGTTTAATCTATAGCTTTTCCCTGGAATAATAATCTTATTTTCAAAGGACCTTCTACGGGAGATTGGATCATCGGGGACCGAAGCTTTTGATCCCACTTTTACCGAGCGTATAGAGGCTCGTGCTAAACGGTTTAATCTGAAAACATCTGGAAATGAAATCACCCATCCAGACTTCGTTAAACTTTACGAGAGGTATTATTTGCGTACAGGGATAAAGTGAATATCACTCCTTTTGGATGAAAAAAAATGGAAAAGTTATGTTATAAAGATTTAAAACAAAAGACAACTCAAGTAGCACATTGTTCGATGAAGAGAATCGACAAATGTCATGATTGACGAAAAAGGGAATAAGTGAATCAACCAAGGTTTATAATTTTGCAGCTTCCAAATACCTGAAGCCGAGTATAGCGGAAAAGTTGAAGACGATGCCAAGAAATTTAGGATGGAAGCCATACAGCTCACTGGTCTGATTCCTGGTACGGTGGCACTCGACTCGTGTCGTATTTACGAAAATATTTATTTTACTCAAAGTTTTCATTCTTTCACTTGGAATTAAGGTACAAAGTCAGATGACATACTTGAATTTTTTGGCAATATTGTTCCTGCTACTTACGAGTGGGTGAACAGCACTACTTGCAATGTCGTTTGGGCGTTGAGTCCTACTGCTGCAAAAGCAATGTTGACACTTAGCAGACCAATAAGGTGAGGTTTTTATGGAAAACTTCATTTGAAACTATTTCGGCACTGTAAACTCAACTCAAACTGTACCTTAAAAGTAAACAATACAACAGTCCTGAAAAGTGTAGTACATAAATATTTTAATAGTGCTTCTACTAGTTCTCAAAAAAAAGATGACAATGGCGAAAACAGTGATAATGATTTGATCAACGTCCACAATGTGGAGGAAGATGCTGCGATGGAGGAGGATGTAGATGAACTTGTGATTAAGCAAGTTAACATACCAGTTGCCAGGAAAAGTAGTGAGAAGAAAAAGCAGAGTATAGTTAAAGCGGTAAGCGTTCCTGCAGCCCACCTAATCCTCAATTTTTCTCAGCTACATTATTTTTTAACGTTCTGATAGTTTGATGGTCCTGTACATGCCGAGATTGATTTGGAAGACCTCGAATGCGCACCCCCATCTGACGAGGTCTGGAGATATGCCAAACCTGGTAGGAAAATTTGTGTAAATTTTGAAAAAGCTCAACTGAAATTGGCTAAACGTGATAGTTTCAGTCTAAATTTAAAAAAATTATTTTACACAGTAAAATAATATAAAATTGAAATATTTCATTCAAAAATTATTAGGTTAAATGTAACTTTTTATCTTTTTTTTATCAGGAACAAAATTGGGTGATGCAATTTTTATGAGAATTCCTAGACTGATACAGTTAAGAAGGCCCCATGCCTCTGACGGGCAAAACAAAGATCAATGTAAGTCTTAAAAGTTTCGAGGTTATAACGCAATCTACATGAATCATCTATCTTTGTATGAAATATTTAATACTTTACATTTTTTCCTTAAGCTCTGACCGGAGGCATTTGGTCTAGCTCACACAAGCGCAGAGTTCGCGAGGCAATTCAGTATGAAAAAGAAGCAATAGTGGAGTATGAGAGGCAAAAAAAGTATTCTGGACCAGTAGGAAAAGATCCCTGGGGCACGATTGCACAAGTGATAAAGCCTTCATCTGTTAATGTTGAAAAAAAGAATATTTTTCATTGTAAATTACAGGACTGGACCAAATTGTCCAAGGGACAGCCTATCGATTACGCAGCTGAACTTGCCGTGTTTAGAGATTTATGCAGTCAAAGAAATAGTTTGATGAGACGTAGGAATGTCTTCTCTGGCGAGCTTAAAAGCGTCAGTAGTTTTGACGTCACGTCCAAAGATTGGGACAATCCGGATAATTTCGAACATGTTGTTGCAAAAGTGGCAAGAGGTTCAAAACGCCTTCGGCCATTCGTAAGTTATTCTTTTATGATTTCTCTGAACTAAGGAACCTATTTTAATGCACAATTTCATAGACGAACGATTCTGATGAGGAAGAGGGTGGAAAGTTTCCAGCTTCCCGGCTTAACGGTAGTAAAGGGGACAAATGGGAGCAAAAATTGAAAAGGCCCAGAATGACCATGATAGCTGACGAGGAGGAATCTAAAATTATCGCCAAACAGCGCATTTTAAAAACAGCCAAACGACGATTAAGAGCACCAGAAACATTCATTGAACGTAGCTTTGATAGCGACGATGAGTTCAGATTACAAGTTGAAAATAATCACTTTGTGGTAAGTTAAAACGTAAGAGCCAAACAGTTGGACATTTTCAAGTAATCGACCATTTGACTTTATAGCCAGCCTCTGGAAGCAAACTTTCTCTTCGTCTCCAAAATCGATTGGGAGTCAAGCCCTCTAAACTAAGGTGATTTTCAACCCCTACCTCTTGCATTGTAGTTAGTAGTAGTGTGCTACATCTAACTTAAATTTACCCTTTCAGGAGTGAAGCTGAGTACCATGAGTCTGACGACAGTCTGGAAAATGCCGAAGAATCTGGATTGGTAAATGAATTAAAATGGACCGATCAATGTGCTATTTATAATAAGCAAATGAACTTTTAGTTTCAGAGATCTTTGGCAAAGGGAAAACGTTTTGAATCAATGGTGATTTGTATAAATAGATCACCAAGGCGAGATGAAAATGTAAGTATTTGTCGATGCAACTCCCAACATCGTAACGAACTAAACAGGGACACATCTTTTTTAGTTAAGCGGAGAAGAAATGGAGGAGGACGAGGTTCAGGAGGTAGCAGAACGACCCCTAAGATCTTCGAAGCCCTTGAGCGTTGTTCACGTCAAACAAGAGGGCCAAGGCCCCAAAATAAAGAATGAAAAAGAAGAAGAGGAAAGAAAGACAAAGAGAAAAGAGTCGGACCGTCGGCACGACGATGGCGAAAAAAGATATCAAGAGGAGTCAGCCAGACGCCACCAGGAAGAATTGGACAATCGACAAAGGGAAGCCCTACTGAAACGAAGGCGAGAGGAAAAAGAGGAACGGGAACGCGAATCCCGCAAGAAAATCGAAGCGCGCAGGCGGGAAGAGACGGCAAAAACTAAATCCAGGCAAATCGACGACGTAAGTCTTCTGAGATTTTTTTTTTGCATAAAGTGCCTCAAATCTTTTCTTTGATCAGGGACGACGCAAGGAAACAGGGTCTCGAAAGACAGTAGCAGTCAAAGTGGAAGGGGTTAAAAAGAAGGCGCCTGTAAGGATAAAAAAAGAAAAACTCACCGACGATAGCTCTAGCAGCGACAGCTCTGACGACGACAGCACTTCCAGGTAAAATATTAATTTAGCCAAATACTTCGACCGCGAGGTCATCAATGACAATTTGACCCTTAATCTTTAGTTCGTCCACCTCTGGGAGCTCATCCTCGAACAGCTCGTCGAGCTCGAGCTCGGACTCGTCGAGTTCCTCTAGCTCGAGCGACAGCTCGAGCGGGGAGGAAACTACGAAAGCGGGAAAAAAGCCCGTCAAGAAGTTAAGTTCTGTTTCCGAAAGGAACCGCAAGTCCGGCAAAGTGGCGAGCGATCCCAAGAAAACAACGGCACCGGGAGGAATAAGTTCGGACAAGCTGAAGGACAAACTCAAGGAATACCTCAACAAAGCAAAGAAAAAATGAGCGACTCCTGTCCTCTCCCATTTTGTGGCAAGCCTAAAAATATAGTGTCGAACGAACGCACTGACTTACTCTTTCGAATTTTCAAGGTAGTTTGTTGGCCCGTAAAGCTCCCAATACCGGTTAGAGACGGGCCGTCAGGGCGGCAGCCCGTTACCCGACCCGAGCCTACTTCACAAAGGGCCTTCCCTAATGTCATTGCTTCATAGACACTACATAATAAGGAAAAAGGCTAGTGAAGCATGCACTTTTCAAGGTTTCTATCCCTAGAATGATTCAAAATTTGGCCAAGAGAGCGAAAGCCACATGTATTCGTCAGTGGTGGTTGGTGCGTCTACAACCGAAAATAAAATGAACAACGTCGCACTTCACTTTAGTGTCCCGACGGAAAAGCGCACGAAGGAATTTTAGACAGAATCGGGATCCGCTCGTGGCTCAACGCATCCAGCGTCTCAATCTCATTTTGACGGTGCCCGGGGCTCCGTCGCTCCCTCTCTCGCGCGGATCTCGGACGGCGGGCGTCGGACCCGACGGAAGCGGCGGAGGCTCCCTCGGGGCCAGCCGCGTGGGCGCGGGTCGGGCGAACGGCTCCGAGCGGGCGCGTCGGAGGCGACGCGACAGGAGCAGGTTGAAACAACCCCCGGTGGAGCAAAAAGGGCGTCGCCGGACGTGAGCCAAAAGGGCGGGGGCCGACACGGCGAGGCCCAGTTGGTCGACCATCGTCTGGGCCACCCCCTCGGCCAAATCACTTTCGTCCGGCCACGCGTTTTGACTCTGGGCGGAGGGGGAAACGGAAAAGTGAGACAACCAGGGGATCTCTACCAACTCGGCCGCGGTGACCCTATAAAAAAACGTGGCGTCGCGTCCACGCCCCCTATTCTTTCGGACGGGCAACGAAAGCCAAACTGCCAAAGGAAGAGGTCACCTGTCTCCGGGATCGACCTCGAGACAGCGGAGAAGGGCGAAGCAGCCCTCCGCGGAGAGGCCGCAGCTCATCTCGGTGAAGTGCTCCCGGGACAGCCCCGCCACGATGTCTTTGCTCGCGGGGGACGAGGGGCGGAGGGGAAACGGCAAGTGACCTGAACCGGAAACAAACAAACAAACGCGTAGGCACTAGGATGGAACTCAGAACTTCCACTTTTCTCCGTTACCAAAGAGCATCGCGTAGAGGACGATGCCGAGACTCCAGAGGTCCGTGGGCGGCCCGTAATACTTGTCTCCGGTAAAGAGTTCGGGGGCCGCGTATTCGACGCTTCCGCAGTGGGTGTTCATCAGCTCTCCGCCTTGCCGGACGGCGCTCAGGCCGAAATCGACGAGACAACACTTTGTGCAATGTTTGTTGACCAAAATGTTGTCGAGTTTGAGGTCCCTGTGCACGACCCCCCCGGCGTGAAGGTAGCACAGGGCCGAACCCAGTTGGGCGGCCAACCTTCGCGTCTGGTCCTCGGTCAGGTGGCCGCCGCCGCCGCTCTCGGCCAACACCTCGTTGAGGGCTCGCGTCGACGGAAGGTACTCCAATGCGAAGCAGACGAGGTTGTCGACGGACACGATCTCCAGGAGCCTGATGATGTTGGGGTGGTGCAACCGGCCCAGGATGCTTCCTTCTCGCATGAGATTCTTCCTTGTGTAGTCGTTAGCGTCCGCTTTGTGTTTGTCGATGATTTTGAGCGCCACTTTGGAATCCAATAGGGTGTGGGTGGCCAGCTCGACCCTTCCGAAAGCGCCCTCGCCCAAAAGAAAATGGTCCAGACGGTAGTTTCCGACGGAAACCAACCGTGCCATGACCCGAGACCCGTGAAAAATGATGTCGCGCGGTCAAACAGCTAAGCCTGCATTTTCCCAGATTTGAACCAACGCGAAACAATCGGACGGTATCTGAACTCTGAAAAATAGGAGTGAGGCTGAGGGGCCCGGGGGTCTTAAAAGATGCGGGCGGCCAGACCGGGACTTGACCTGACTTCGTTGCCAGCCGTAGCATGATTTACATCCATCTCATTTAAGAGTTGACGGGTGCTGTTAATCAATGGAATATTTCATTATTTGATATTGATACTTTTTAAACGTAAATTACGTAATTCGTAAAACAGAAGAAAGTCGAGGTTCCGAGGCCGCGTGTTATTGGAGGGCGGCGAGAGTGAGGCACAGATGTCTAGGTTCTCGTCTTCTAGCGTTGGTCGACATTGTAAAATGTAAACAACAAAACATCCTTTTCCGTCGAATTGTCTTTAACAGAAAGGTGAGCTACACTATTTTCCACTAAAAAATCTCGCATCTCTACTTATTTAACGCGAGTTGTTTATTTTTGAATGTGCATTCTAAACGAATAGAAAGGGGTCAAAACGTTCCGACGGTTTTTTTAGATGGGTGAATCAAAGAAGGAGCCGATCAAGTCTGTTCAGGTGTTTGGCCGCAAGAAGACGGCCACCGCCGTCGCCTACTGTAAGCGGGGAAAGGGGATCCTGAACGTGAACGGACGCCCCCTTGACCAAGTAAGCCTGTTCGTAATTTGCCTTAAAGAGTTGCGACGTTGACGTGTGTGAAAAATCTTCAGGTTGAGCCCAAGGCCCTCCAATACAAGCTCATGGAGCCAGTTCTTCTATTAGGGAAAGACCGATTTTCCGAGGTCGACATCAGGCACGTTGAACGTCTCATTGAAATGCAATAGGTGACTTTTTGGTGTACTCATAAAGTGTGTATTTAGGATTCGTGTCAATGGTGGCGGACGAGTGGCTCAGGTCTACGCCATCAGGCAAGCTCTGGCAAAGTCCCTTGTGGCCTATTATCAAAAGCGTGAGTTTGTTTTGAACGTTATTTTAGATTTGTCATTTTCAACGCGGGACGCCTTTAGTTAACGACATTAACGAACGTGAAAATTTTTCAGACGTAGACGAGCAAAGTAAGAAGGCCATCAAGGACATTCTCATCCAGTTCGATCGAACCCTGTTGGTTGCTGACCCGCGTCGTTGCGAGTCCAAGAAGTTCGGCGGTCCCGGCGCAAGAGCTAGATACCAGAAATCGTACCGTTAATATTCCGAGTGGTAGAGGTGGGTCACACTCTTCCACCCATTGCGTAGCCTGCCCATGGAAATTGTCAAAAGCTCGCTCGGTTCCCTTTCCCAGATTCAATAAAAAAATCTTTGCTAAAATTGTGTCTCAATTTCTGATGTGATCTTATGGGAGAGCGTTTGAGGCCTGAGGTCTCCGAAACGGGTATGTTAAAAGCGACGCGGATCGCTGTCTGTTGGTCTGGCCTGGGGGGGGACAAGGACAGAATCGTAGTTGGAATGTGAGGGGCTTTGTCTCCCAGGTTTCTTGCAGTCTGTCGCTTATGGTGCAGTTTTATTATAATCGAATTGAGCCTAAAATACAAACGAAATGGTCTCATTGTTTCAGCCATAGGCTTGAAATTTGCTTCGTCTTTATATGTCGTTGGAGATGTCCAAGGTGCTTACTTTGTTGAGCAACAAAAAGCGGTAAATCGACATCGTACTCCGTTCGTAACGACTCAGAAAAAAATTATTCTCCAGGTCGTTTAGACTCCATCGTAGCTGCGGGCAAGCCCTTTTCCTGTCTCAAACTACAGTCTTGGATCAACGTAACTACTTCTCTTGCCCATTCTTGTGCACCATTTTGTTTCACTCAAAGGTAATTTAACCTATTTTGAACCATTTCTGCGAATTGCTTCAGGGAGAAACACGTGTTCGAAGTGCGTGTATAAAACATATACTCATTACTCAATAACTGAACAAAACTCTGTTCAATGAAGCTCTTTAAGACTTATGCACACTTGCTTTTAGATCGATCAAAATGTCAGGGGATCTTGAGAAGGGTGGCATCCTTGATGAGGACTCTTTTGTTGGCAGGTACTCAAAAATGTGCCTGACAAATCAGAAGTTCGCTAAGAAATTAACTTTTTGGTACTTTTTAGCGAGGAAATGGAGCTGGACGAGGAACCAGATCAAGAATTTAAGGTTTGATGCATTGTTTTAGAACCCATACATATAGGTGTGTTCCTTTCCCTTGGAATAATTCGTGCTCAATGATATGTGCGTTCTGAATCAAGTCAGAACTTAATTTTTTTCTTTCCTACATAAAATGACAATGTAGCTGTCCTTGCAATTGTGACTTGATTTCACTTTAAATAATCAATATTTTTTAGCCCCTCCCTGCTTCTGTAAAACGACGGGTAAAAGCGCTGAAGAAATTGCAGGTAGAAAGTACTCAATTAGAGGCCAAGTTTTACGAGGAAGTGTACAAACTTGAAGTGAAGTACCTTGATCTGAACAAACCGATCTGCGATTTAAGATCAAAAATTGTCAGTGGTGAGGAGTGGAGTTTTTTTAAAATTTTCTTTCTATCATTTGTAAACTGATTTGTGCTAAAGGCGAGTATGAGCCGAATGATGAAGAATGTGAATGGCAGAGTGACTCCGAACAAGATGATCAAGACGATAAAAAGGTAATGTATGACTTTTTTCTTATATTCCCCAACTGTCTTAGATTTTGTTGGTATTTATTATTAGGAAAAGGATGGGGTTGAAAATGACACTGCAAAAGGAATCCCTGATTTCTGGCTGACAATTTTCAAAAATGTTGATTTAATTTCTTGTATGATTCAAGTAAGTTTCTTCTAATTTTCATTGAAGTTTTACTAGAATTGAATGATTTGCCAACTCGTAGGATTATGATGAACCAATTCTTCAAAAGTTGCAAGATGTCAAAGTAACCATGGACGAGAAGAACTTGGTATGATATTCATCATGTTAAAAAATTTTCTTCTCATTACAAATTTAGGTAAGAAATTCCCACATTGCAGTCTTTCACGTTATATTTTCACTTCGATGCCAACGACTTTTTCTCAAATACGATTTTGACTAAAACTTACTACATGAAGATAGAGCTGGACAAGGACTATCCTTTCGAGTGAGTTGTCCTTTTGAACTTTATCAATGTTGATATTTATTCGATGAAATGTAAAAATCCTGGTAGTTTTGAGGGTCCCGAAATATTCAAATGTACTGGATGCAAAATTGATTGGAAGGAAGGAAAAAACGTCACTGTCAAATACATAAAGAAGAAGCAGGTTAGTGAGTTTTTTTAATTTATATCTTTTATTCTCCAACCTACCCCATATTTAAATAATTGTAGAAGCACAAGTCAAAGGGTGAAGTTCGCTCACTTACTGTGATGAAGCAAAGTGATAGCTTCTTTAACTTTTTCAAGTAAGTACATTTGCCAAGTAAATGTGACAAGAGATACCTTCTTTTGTACGATTAAGTGGAAAATTATGGTTTTCAATTTTAGCCCTCCTCAAATACCTGATGAACCAAATGCAGATGTTGATGAACAGACCCAAATATTGCTCACGACTGACTTTGAGATTGGCCATTACATACGCGAGAAGATCATACCTAGAGCCGTTCTTTATTTTACAGGTAGACAATTTTTCAGATGAATGCTTTAAATTTCACATCGAGAGCTTTTTCTATGATTAGGCGAGGCTTGTGATAGTTACGAGGAAGAAGAGGACGAGGAAGATGAGGAATATGATGAAGAGGAAGAAGAAGAGGAGGAGGAGGTGGAAGAAGAACCCCTAAAGTAGGTTTCTTCTTGCCCAATATGTAACTTTGCATTCATCGAAAATCGCATCTGAAAGGTAGCAAAGTCAATAGTTTTTGATCAATAAAAAACTTTTTCGGTGAAAGAATTGCACTTAACCAAAGCCAACTTATTGTATTTTTTTTTATATCAAAATTTTGATGTTCATGGTATATTAATTTACACAAATAAAGAAGTTTTTAATTGACAAATTATTTTACCTTAAACAATCTGAAAAATGTGATTACTTAGAAGTACAAATTTATCTTCAAGTCGCAAGTTGGCTTTACCTCTCATCTCCTCTTAAGAGTTAAGACACATTCCCTTTGCGCAAAAACCCTTATGTCTGTACGTGTAAGGCATGCATCATTCTCCAAAAGGCACACGTTGGCATAGGTTTTACCGTTTGTGCCGCACACCGGAAGGAGAATGCGTGGACAGGGCCTCTCGCAGTCGGCAATATCTAAAATAAATTCTATTGAATACTGTGTGAGCCGAAAGCTTAATCTCTACTTTCAAACCATTTTCGATGACCGGACGTTGTTCTTGCAGCAGAGAGCAAGGGTCTGCTGAGGCAACCTTAATATCTGATCCAGAGCGACAAGCCTCCAGTGATAACAAGCATAAATTAGGATAAGTTTTTCCATCTGTTCCGCAAACAGGAGAAGAAATTTCAGGACAAGCATTTCCGCACTCGTCCTGGCTTCTAGCCATAGAGTCTGTCGGACGCTCTATTTCGAGTTCTGGCTTTGGGAATTCTGAAAAGATGAAAAAAAATTGCTTAAGGTTAACTTTGGGCATCATAATGAAACACCCAAAGCCCATAAATTAGTTTCAAATCTTGATCCTTAAATTTAGAGAGATTATAAGTTTACAAACCGTTTGAAATCGTTGGATTAGACGACAAAACATGGGTCACAGAGAAACTTTCAGTACAGTTGATGCCCTTTGCCATATTTGGATAATTAGTTATAACTGCATCAAGACTTTTTGTCTCACAGAAGAGAGCTTGAAGCTGAGTTGGATTGTCGACAATCCGGACAATAATGTTAGGACAAATTGTCGACGAATTATTAAGCCGGTTTACGTTCAGGATCTAATGGGGGAAAAAAGTTTTGAAATACAGAAATCTTGAGACCATCAAGTTTTCCATTAATCGCCATACCAGCTCCTCGGGGGTCACAAGAACTGATTTTCAAAAGGGGGCACGGGCGAATCAATCTTCGAGCCAAGTGCTTTGCGCAGGAGCTTGAAAATGGCAAAGTCTTCATTTGTAAGGACCTGTACGTCGGTATATTTATCTAAGAGAGACGTTTCTATGAGCTCAGATAACTGATCTCGAGCTGTATCAGACAAACGTTGAACATCTTTTTCTAAATCCAATTGTACAACAAGCTGAAGAGATGTAGGAAAACGGATGGTTCCATCATTCAGGACGTCAAAGTACAATTTATGTTCTGCATAAAACTTTGTTATTGATGAATTACCACAGATTATATTTGAACTAGAAACTTACTTAACCCATTTGCATCGAATACCTTCCAAGCACGGATAAGAATTTCGTCAACTAAAAATTCTGGACAATGAACATCTAGCCATACTTTTTTTATCTGACAAAATATTTCGAGACGTTTGACACAGACAGGCTTTTTACTAGTTGAATGTGTAAAAGTTACCTCGTCACTTGATCCAAAAGTGTTTATCCAGTCTTCAAGAGTAGGAATGTGTGAATCGATTATCGCCCCTGAATCGTCTGTGTAGAACCACGAGGCTCTATGAAAAGTAAACGGGTAACAAAACGGTAAATTAATATCGGTAATTCCAAATCATTACCGGATTTGACCCCACGACAAGGTGTGAGCTGACCTCTCTGTCATGGGGAAGTAGTTGGGCCTGCATTTTTCCACAAACATCAACCCTTTCTGACGAATTCGAGAAATCAGAGAGCTCGGAAGATGATCTCTCCATAGAAACAAGATACCCTCAGCCGACATGGAAAGATCCAGCTTCACAGAATTCATGCCTGTAAAGAGCGAAACAATAAAGACTGCATGAAAAGTGTTGAAAATCTACCTGCTGCTAGACCAGCCCTGGTGGCTTCAAAAGTATTTTCGCAATAATCTTGTGAACTTCCTCCAGAATTGCCCATTATCAAAGGGGAACTCCTGCAAATTGGTTGAGCTCAAAAAATGTTTGTCAATTATTATTTGTCCACGTCATCATTCCTCCTACCCATTTATTTTACAATAAGAGTCTCTCTCAAAGACCTCTTTTTCACTGGCTTGATTTTCCAAACAGCTCTTGTCAACTTTCCGGAAAGATTTCTGCCAATCGTGGCAAACTTCAACGCAGGTATTCACGATGTCACAGTATAGACGAGATTGAACCTTAAAAAAAGGTTAATTTCAGTGCCTGTTGGGTTTCTTTTAGCACCACATAAATACCTGCTTTCCAGTGCCCATGGGAAAAGTGAAGGCGTCCCTTTTTTTCCTATCAATAACTTTTCTCTTCTTATATGTCCAATCATGTTTGTTAAGTTATAAAGACAAACCTAAACAATTTCTCTTCTAGAGACTCTTGAGCCTCAATCGGGCTGGCAGGTTTGATTGTCGGAAATGTTAGAAATTCCCGTCCGGAGAGCCCTTCGGTATCCATCTTGGACGAAACCTAGTTTTTTTAGAGCACTTGTCAGTCAGTCTACTTACTGTCACTTCTTAAATTTGCTGATTGTTTCAAAACCTGATATGCAAAGAAGCAACCAACACTTAATCCGACAATCCAAAAAATTCCAAGTATGACAAGCCAAAAAATTTTCTTAGAAACTGATTCCATTCTTGAAAATTTTACTCATCGGTTTAAACAATTCAGAAATTAGTTTGTAATATTTAACTAAGCTAATAATACAATATATAATAATAACAAACTCTCTTCTGTTTTTATAGATATCCACTGTTTTTCGAATGTAGTCACTTGATTATCATATGTTGATGGTTGTTTTTGGTTTGATTTGAAATTTAAAGTTAACTACAGATTCTAAAATGACAGTAACGGGAAACTTCATGTTTTTGAAGATTTTTATTGTTTTGAATGTTTTTAGTGGCAGCTTCAAACGAATTTACACTGAAGAAATCCATTCGTTTTCTGTTTGAAAAGTTTGAATTCTGTTGGTGATGTAGGAAAACAAGGAAATCATCGAGTTTTGCGGAATAGTATAATTCTGATTTCTGAATTCACTGTCGAATATTTACTATTATAAATCATCCCTTTTATCTGAAGTACCCAACAATATCATTCCCTGCCAAGCTGTGTGAATGGTCATGATCCCGTAAATCCTGAAACACTAAATGCCTGAAAGAGATGGGCTTTTTACTTGCCCCCAACAAATTTTTGATACTTTCAATTTATTAGACGAAAAGCTAAAGTACCATGTGAAATAATAATAATCAACTCATTCATGCATTGAAGTCAAATCTTCTTCTTTGCTTCCACAAGCTTCTCAATTTTCATCCTTATCTGGTTGTTATCAGGACCTGGTTTCTTCAGTTTAATATACTCAACCTTTTCATACGTCTTAAACTAAAATATAATTTCAGCAAATCAGTAAAATACAATTTATGATAGTTTTAAGGAATTCCTCACCTCCATGCACTCAGGCACTAGTTTAATGAATAGCCTGATAAGGGATTCCATTTCTTTGACAGATTTTTTCCCATTGCTATCTGCAACAACCTACAAGGAAGAAATTTTTTATCAAACTGATTGGTAAAAAAAGGAATGAATTTGATTACTCTGAAAAGTGTTTCTGAAGGAACAGCTGCTCCATTTCTTTGACTTCGAAAACAGTTAATCACAAAAGGACCAATCTGCAAACAAAATTTCAAGATGAACAACTTAAGGAATTTGCTACATCTAGATTAGTTGAAAATGTGAACTTACATCTATTAATTCTTCCATCATTTGGATTTCATTTTGGTCCTTGGTAGAAATTGTAATATTTTTGATCTGTTTGGCTTTCTCTTGAGCTTTTATCATCTCAATGATGTGTGGAGATAACCCTTGGAGCCCTTTAAGAATTTTAACTTCTGGAATGTTATCCTATTCGTATTTAATGAATTAAAAGATAAGTTTGAGTTTGATGTAGTCAAAGAAAGGTAAAATTCCATTTAACTACATTTTTCAACAATGAACAAAAATCACCTTCTTCTTTTCCACGTCAGTTTTGGTTTGCTCCTCTGATCTTTGTTTGAGTACACTTTCAAGTCTGGGATTGAGCCCAGGACCAAGGCGTTGAATGAGCTCTTGAGCAGAAACAATCTGAGGTACATGTATATGATTTAGAAATACAATCGCTTAGATTTAAGCACTGATAATTTCCTTGTACCTTTTCCACATGAGGCTTTGAAGGAAAATCAGCCTCATCAATATCTGGAAGCCCTTCCAAGTCAAATTTCTAAAAGTTGTCAATGAGTTAAAATAAATGTATTTCTTAATAATTAGTTCTAAAAGCACTTCACCTCGCTCCATGCCTGCTCTTCGACTAAAATTTTGATACCCTGATCTTCTAAGAATTTTCTGTGATGGTCTTTGACAATGGACAGAAGGTTGTGCATAAAAATCTGCAAGAAAAAAGGCAGTAAGTGACAGTCTAATGTGAAAGGTACCCAAATAATACCTTTAATCTCTCAGACTTTGAAGCAGGAGACAAATTTTTGAAGATAGTCCTTTTCTCATGGTCTTGCATCGTCACCTGAAATCATCTATTGGTCAAAGATTACATAGAAAATGCATGAAAGTGAATCAAAAAAGCTCTGTGGATTGGAATGTTTTGCATTTTCTTTAAATTAATTCCTATGCAAAAATAATGAAATTTTTTACACAGTCTGAAAACCAAAAGCCTCTTACCAAAGACAATCCATTTCGATATTCCAAATTTACCTCCATGATGAGCTCAAAGTTGTTCGTCTCCCTTCCCATTCGATCCCTTTATATAAAAAAATATTCTATGGTTCATTTCTTAGAATTCATCATGGTCTTTGAGGTAATAAATGTGTTGTGAAGCTCTTACCTTACTCTTTCCCATGAAAAGTTATAGGCTGAAGGAAAAATACATCTTATTTGCTTCAGATATCCATCTGTTACAGTTTTACGCAATACTTTCTCAATGGCTGGTTTGACATTTTCTACTCGAATGACCTCTTGTCTGTTGTGCTTCATGCTAACAATCTAAAATTTGAGTGATTTTAGTACAGGTGAAATTGCAAACCATTTTAATTCTTCAAACTGATTATACCTGATCAAGAATGTCAAAAACATTTGCAATAAACTTGTACTTTTGAGGAAGTGGGAGGCGTTTGTCTGGTTGTTGAAGATCTGCTCTTGTTGTAGCTTCAATAACGGACTTGCGAGGAGAAGCTTTGATTGGACTTGGCTGTGTTTTTTGAACAACATTCTAAAAAATATCATTTGAGCAATGGACCAATGAAACTAAGATAAATATTCAATTTCACCTTTTCAACCTCAAAAGTAAAGGGCTTTTG
>Ga0194133_10005913_pt1 | contig 15338 bp, 13 predicted proteins | sample TA2KigOf40mmetaG_FD_155448 | JGI IMG/M metagenome (GOLD analysis project Ga0194133, IMG submission 155448) | Freshwater microbial communities from Lake Tanganyika, Tanzania - TA2015055 Kigoma Offshore 40m | ecosystem: Environmental > Aquatic > Freshwater > Lake | place: Tanzania: Lake...
GCCTGTTTTAGGCGTGACCAATCAGCAAACTGCGAGACAAAAATGAATGAATAAGTACCGGAGGCGGGTTTATGGCTAAACCTTCGAATTATAGCGCGCCGGCAACCTGCTGCCAACTGCGTCTGCTTGCGCACAATAATGATGTCGCTGGCGAGGCAGCGGCGCTGGCAGTAAAAAATGTTTGAGAAGTTACCGCCAACGATGCAAGCAGCTTTGGAAACTCAGAGCCCGAGCGCAGCGATACCGGCTTTTGCAATTTGCGCATCCTCATTCGACTTCACGCCTGACACACCGACAGCGCCAACACATTCACCACCCACGATGATCGGCACACCGCCTTCAAGCAAACCATCTAATCCGGGCGCAGAGAGAAATGAATAACGGCCATTATTGATGACGTCTTCATATACTTTGGTTTCGCGCTGACCTAGCGCAGCGGTGCGCGCTTTGGCTGGACCTATCATCGCCGAGGTTGCCGGTGCGCCATCGAGTCGCTGCAGCCAAAGCAAGTGACCACCGTCGTCAACGATCGCGATTGATACTGCCCATTTGTGCGCCGAGGCCTCAGCTTCCGACGCAGCCGCAATTTTTTTCACGTCGTCGAGCGTAAGTGCTTGTTTGGTACGCATAAACAACCCCTTTCATTGCAAAAAAACGCTGGATTGTACGATAACCATTTTTCAGAAGGATGATTCAGACGTTACGCTTTGACAAGCGGGCATGTGATCGCTTAAATTGCCGGTGTTTCACATGGCTTGAAGCCGCGTTCGGCCAAACGAACTTTACAAAATGACATATTCGTTCGATGGTTTGAGTTCAACACACTGGAACAGTACAAGCGGCTTTGTATTCAAGTCTCTGGGTGAGTGTTATCAATATTGGATGCCGAATCACGAATGAAAGCACGCCGTTACGCCGTCATCATCGCACTGATAAGCGCCAGTCTTACATCGCAATACAGCGTTGCGGTTGAGCCTATCAGCAATGAATCGGGTGGTGTGCTCGAGCGCCTGAGTGGGTTTACCGATCGCGCTGCGCAGCTGGCGATTGAAGCCATGTCCCTGATTAGCATTCATTATCGTCGTGGCGGAAACTCGCCAGAAAACGGCTTGGATTGCAGCGGCTTGGTACGTTATGTATTCAAACAAACCAATGACATCGATCTGCCGCGTACCTCGGTTGAGATGAGCCGCGTGGGTGAGCAAGTCGATAAAAAAGATCTGCAGCCAGGCGATCTGGTGTTCTTCAACACGCTGCGTCGCACTTTCTCGCATGTGGGTATTTATCTCGGTGACAATAAATTCATTCACGCACCGACCCCGGGTAGCGCAGTGCGCATCGAGAGTATGGATCTGAACTACTGGAAGGCTCGTTTCAACGGTGCGCGCCGCGTACTTGGATCCGAAACGAATGATTCGCCTCGACGCTAGACCCACGTTCATCGTGGCGGGTAGATAACCCTACAAGCAATCACACCGCCTTACCGCCTTACCGCCATCTTCGGCCAGCACTTCACGGTTGCTCACGTTTGGTCTGTAGACGTTTTCTCAGTTCAGGTATCTCCAACAAAGCAGCACGCTCCCCCGCAGCAATCGCTATACCGCGATTTTGAAAATCATTCCCCTTCATCGTTGCTAGTTCAGGGCGAATAACGATATCTGCCTGCTTCAACTCGTATTGATTCAAACTCTGCTCCATGATCGCAAAGGTCTGTAGCAGAATCTCGAATGCGCCGGATGCAGGTTGCACTTCCGGTTGAGCGGAGATATTCACCGCAATCACAAAATCCGCACCCATTTTTCTGGCGAAGCTAGCGGGGACGGGTGATACCAATCCCCCATCCACATAATCAACCGTACCAATACGCACCGGCTTGAAAACACCCGGCACCGAGGAGGATGCACGCACAGCAGCACCCGTGTTACCCCGCCTGAATAAAATCGGTTGGCCACTTTTCAGATCAGTGGCGACAGCCCCGAAAGGGATTTTGAGTTTTTCAATCGGCTGGCCTTGCACTGCGCGGTTCACATAGTTTTGCAAACCTTCACCCTTTAATACACCAGTCGGGCCCGAGAAGAACGGCACCGACCAATCCGAGATTGCACCCTCGTCCATATCAATCGCCAGCTTTTGCAAAGCGAGTCCGTTATTACCGGCCGCATACAGCGCACCCACAAGGCTACCCGCACTGGTACCCACCACCAGATCAGGCACGATGCCATGCGACTCCAGCGCCTTGATCACACCAATGTGCGCAAAACCACGTGCCGCGCCGCCGCCGAGTGCCAGACCCACCTTCACCTTGCGTGGTACCGGTGCGGGTACCGGCGCTGTCGCGTTAGGTGGCTGCGGCGGTGCTGGCGCTGCCTCTGCTGCCGGCGGCGCTACAGGTTCGCTTGATTCTGGCAAGCCTTGTTCTGCAGTCGATGAGGGCGGTGCGGTCTGTTGTGCGACCGGAGTCGAAGGCGTGGTTTGCTTGGTGGTAGGGACGGTTTGGCAAGCAGCCAGTAGCAAGGTGATAAAAATCGTGGAAAAAAGAGCGCGCATGGGGGGTACCGGAGGGTAGGCACGCCATTTTATCGAAGTGATGGTGTCATCAAGATTTTTTAGGAAGACAAAACAAAACGCCCCCGAAGGGGCGTTTGAACTTTTCCTTTTGAATTTAGGTCAGAAATTGAACTGCGAGCGGATCATGGCGGCATAAGACGCATCACCACGCTGGGCTGAATTTCCGGTCGATCCTATGTCTACTGGCGTAAAGTTAGTGTCAAAGCTGCTGCGAGCAAGGTTGAACATGATCCGAGCATTTGGATTCATCAACCAGTTCAAACCCAAAGTGATTGTGTTTCCGTTAGGGGCTCCCTCGATCTGATAATTCGAATTACCGGACGAAGGAAATGTTGTTGAGCCGCCTGTGGAGCTAGTATTAGCACCAAAGCTACCTGCGTCATAAGCCGAGTACCGCAAGCCCATTTGCCAAGCACCCGTTCCAGTCATGGTCGCAAAGTCAAAGTTGGATGTAGGCCTGATGGCGCCAACTAGGCCAGATCTATACGCTGGCGCCCAGTTTTCTCCGGTCAAGTTATACATTACCTCGACGTAATAGATCTTAGCGTTTCCGCTTGCAGTAGCCGTGTAGTTTGCGGTTGCACCCGCCTTGCCGCTGGCGGTTAGGTCGTAATAAGTGTATTCAGCCTGGAACTTCAAAGGGCCCTTTGCCAGCACGGTCTCAAGACCGGCGCGAGACTGCTTGACATTGGAGGTTGTTGAGGCCGATCCGGAAATAACTTCATGTGTACATGGTTGAGTGACCCCACTTTCCGTACAAGGTGATGTTCCGGTAATACGATTTCGGTATACGTTCCGTAAACCACCAAATTCATCGTTGAAAGCGAGGAATGCACCTCGCGTTGTACTGACGTGCCCTTCTTGGCTAGATGTCGTTGGCAGCACCTTAAAGTCGCCCATCGTCGCAGCGAGGCCCACGTGGATCAATACGTCATCCCCAACACCGGCCAGTACCTTGGCAAGGTTTAATGAGGTTCTGCCGGCAAACTCTAAGCCACCACTACTAGACAGCTGATCAAAACCGGTTTGGTACATGGAGGCTGCGTACGTCATGCTGTTCGGAAGCTCGCCATGAAACATAGCGCCGAGTTGTTTTCCAGGGGCGATTTGATCTTGGTAGGAACGCTCCATAAAGCTGATGTTATTGGAGCTATTCAATGTCTCAAGTCCATAAGGCTGCTTGAAGCGGCCGACACGGATTTGTGCCTCAGGCTTGAAGTTATAGTTAGCCCAAGCGGTATCAAGCAGGTTAGCATTTGAACCGACCAGGTTGGTCACGACTTCATAGTTGATGTTTTTGTTGAAGATGCCGGTAGCTCCGATCCGTGCACGACGCACATTGAATCTGTCAGCCATAGATCCAGAATCTCTGTCAGTATAGTCACCCCAGTCACCTTGGAGGTATCTCGCATCAAAATGCAAACGGCCAGTGATGTTTAACTCGCTATTGCCATCCTTGGACTTAAAGCCGAAGCCATTTTCTTTCACCGAGCCATCGTTTTGGCGCTTCTGAATATCTTTGATGGATATGGATACATCCTTGTCGATTCGACTCTCTTTAAATGCCTTGTTCTCATCTGCCTCTTTGTTTGCATCCAAAAACTCGTCATAATCTTTCTGCGTAATCACGCCTTTTTTCAGCATGAGATCAAGCATAGCCTTGGTGTCATTTGCTGCCACTGGTAACGATAGTGATGCACAAACAGCAGCCACAGCGATAGCAATACGCTTGGCGACGAGGGGGGTGGTAGTCTTCTTCATGTAAATCTCCGGTTGATAATCCAGCGCATTCCGGGTACGCGAAGACGCACCTTTCCTGCATTCCTTGAATTCCAGCCGCGATTGTGTGAAGGTTTTTTTTCAAGTTGATGACATAGGTGGAAGTCTTGACCGATAATCCTTTTTGTCGCGATGGCGCGACTTAGCTGATATTTGTCATCAAGGCGTCATATCTGCCTTTGATCATTAAAAGTTTTGTGACTCAAACCGGGGAAATTCAAATAAATGCATGCCGCCGTTGATCTCGGCTCGAATAGCTTCAGGTTGCATATCGGGACCTTCGATGGCGAGCGCATCCGCGTTATTAATAGCGCGCGCGAGCCGGTGCGGCTGGGTGCCGGGCTGGATGCCAGGCGCAACCTTAGCCAAGCCGCGATTCAAAGCGCGTTAGCTTGCCTGTCACGTTTCTCACTTATTTTGCAATCCACGCCGCTATCTGGCACGCGCGTGGTTGCCACTAATACGGTGCGGGTCGCACGTAACGCCTCGAGTTTTCTTCCCATGTTCGAAAAGGCGATCGGCTATCCGATCGAGATTATTTCGGGTGAAGAAGAAGGCCGCTTGATTTATATGGGCGTCGCGTCCACGCTCAATTTACCGCTGGAGCGTCGCTTGGTGATTGATATTGGCGGCGGCTCGACTGAACTCATCCTCGGTCAAGGCGCAGAGGTTGAGCAAGTTGAATCATTTTCGCTTGGTACGGTACCAACTGCGATGCATTTTTTTGAAGGCGAGCGAATCAGCGCATCCGCGTTTGATGAAGCGGTGCTTTATGCACGCAGTGTGTTTGAGGACCGTACTGCACCATTTCATCCACGCCTGTGGGAAGTCGGCTACGGCTCGTCGGGTACGCTGCGCACGCTGGCCGAGCTGATCGAAAAAAACAGCTTGGGTGATGGGCAATTATCCGTAAAAAATTTGCTCTTGCTGCGCGACCAATTGTTATCAATGGGACGCATCAGCAAGTTGGATCTGATCGGTGTGCGCCCGGATCGGGCCAGCGTCGTGCTGGGTGGATTATCGGTGTTACTCGGTCTGTCGCAAGAACTTGGTTTCAAATCGCTGCTGGCGGTGGAAGCAGGATTACGTATGGGGGTGCTGTGGGATTTGTACCTCAGGCAGCGCAAACGAGACCGCAGGCAGGACTCAGTCAAACGCTTTATGAAGCGCTTTGGGGTGGATGAGAGCCGCGCCTCGCGCGCCGCGGCTAACGCTCGCGCACTGTATAACCAAACCGCCTCTGATGGCGCGCTGGGGCGCATGCTCGGTTGGGCCGGCAAGCTGCATGAAGTGGGTATGGTGGTATCCCATACCGGGTTTCACAAGCATGGCGCCTATCTGGCGCTGAACGCTGATCTACCCGGGTTCACCTCGCATGAGCAGCATCTGCTATCCGTGCTGCTGCTGGCGCAGAAAGGCAATCTGCGCAAAATACAAGACGCGCTGAATGATCCAGACGTCACCCGCGCGATTGTTGCATTGCGCCTCGGCGTGCTGTTCATGCATGCGCGCATCGATCCTGCGGTGGCTCCAGTCAGGCTATCAGTCCGGTCGCGCATCGAACTTACGCTGGGCCAGGCGATTACCTTACATCACCCCACCCTGGCCTATTGGCTCTCAAAAGAAACTGCCGCCTGGGCCGAGGTGGGGCGACAATTTGTGATCCGAAACTCTGGATGAGCGATAAAACAACAGGAATCAATCCTCGCTAGTCCCAGCAATACCCAATTCCTGAATCTTGCGTGTGATGGTGTTACGCCCTATCCCCAAGCGTATCGCAGCATCATTTTTTCTGCCGTGGGTATGCTTCAGCGCTACCTTGATCAGCGCTGCTTCGAATTGGCGACCGAGTGCATCCATGACTTCGGGCTTGCCAGAGGAAAGCATCTGCGATGCCTCGGCTTCGAGCATCATGAGCCATGAATGACTATCACTAGCCGCGCTGCCGTTGACTAACGATCCATTGGCATCCGCCTCAGTTGCCAGCGTCATCGGTGCATGATGATCACCATTCAGCATGGCCGTTACCGAGGGCTCTGTTGAAAATGGTGTTGAAAACAACGGTGTGGAAGATAGCATCGCAGCTGCAGGCGCTGAGGGCGCCGACGATATTGGCACCGTACCGGTACTTTGAATCAGCTCAGCAGGCAAATCCTTGATCTCGACCGTTTGGCCGGGCGCCATCACCGTAATCCAGTTGCACAGATTCTCGAGCTGGCGCACGTTGCCCGGCAAATCCAATGCCGATAAAAATTGCATGGCCTGATCCGACAAACGCTTGGCCTCAACGCCTAGCTCTCTTGCGCTGCTGGCGAGGAAATGACGTGCCAGTAAGGGTATATCTTCGCGCCGCTCGCGCAGCGACGGTAATCGCAAGCGAATCACATTCAGACGGTGATACAGGTCTTCGCGAAACAAACCATCACGCACGCGCTGCTCAAGGTTTTGATGGGTAGCCGCAATCACGCGCACATTAGCTTTGAGTGATTGATGTCCACCCACGCGGTAGAAATGTCCATCAGACAGCACGCGTAGCAAACGTGTTTGCAAATCAAATGGCATGTCGCCAATTTCATCGAGGAAAAAGGTGCCGCCCTCGGCTTGTTCAAAGCGACCACGACGAGTGGCTTGAGCACCGGTAAAGGCACCGCGCTCATGGCCAAACAACTCGGATTCAAGCAAGTCTTTCGGGATAGCTGCAGTATTCAAAGCGATGAAAGGCTGCGCCGAACGCGGGCTATGCTTATGAAGCGCACGTGCAACTAGCTCTTTACCTGTGCCGGATTCACCCGTAATCAACACCGTGACATTCGATTGCGACAAACGACCAATCGCTCGAAATACATCCTGCATCGCTGTGGCTGAGCCCAAAATCTCGGGGGTGTCGCTACTTGCCGGATCAATCTCGGCATCGCGCAGGCTTTCATCAAGTGCGCGGCGAATCAGTTCAACTGCTTTATCGAGGTCGAAAGGTTTGGCGAGGTACTCGAATGCGCCGCCCTGAAATGCAGCGACTGCAGAATCCAGATCTGAGAATGCGGTCATCACAATCACCGGCAGCCCAGGGTGCCGCTGCTTGACCATATGCAGTAGCTCAAGCCCGGATTCACCCGGCATGCGAATGTCGGACACCAACACCTGGGGTGAACCGTGCTGCAGTGCGTCGACTACCTCACGCACGTTGGAGAAGCTGCGCGTGTTCAGGCCTTCGCGCGCAAGGGCTTTTTCAAGCACCCAGCGTATCGATTCATCATCGTCAACAATCCAGATTGGTTTCATGCGCTCTCTATGGCCCTAGCGATCTCTACCCTAGCACCAAAACGGTGCTAGCCGCTTGCTTCGTCTACGCCTTGCCGGTGCGTAGCGCCAAGCTAGCGCATTAGGGTAAAGCTATCAGGATACGAAAATCCGTATATCCGGGTCGGCTTTCGCATTCGATCACGCCAGAATGCTGCTGGATGAAGGTTTGGGCTAGCGTCAGCCCCAGTCCGCTGCCCCCCTCTCGGCCGGAGATCAGCGGGTAAAACATTCTTTCCTTCAGATCCGCCGGTATGCCCGGACCGTTGTCGATGATATGCAAGTCCAATGCCAGCCGATAACGCACTTTGGCAATCGTCATCGACCGCGCGATCCGCGAACGAAATATCAACTCTGCATCGCGATGCTCGATGCGCTCGGCAAGCGCTTGTGCTGCGTTATGCGCAATATTCAGCACGGCCTGGATCAGTTGTTCTTTATCACCGCGAAATTCGGGTAAGGAAAGATCGTAGTCACGCTTGATCGATAGCCCCTGCGGGAACTCGGCAACGATCAGGCTACGTACGCGTTCAAACACCTCGTGAATATTGACATCACAAACGATTTGCGGCCGCCGGTGCGGCGCAAGTAATCGATCGACCAGTGTTTGCAAGCGATCTGATTCCTTGATGATGACCTGCGTGTACTCACGCAAATCCTTCAGCCCCTGGCCCGGAAGCTCAAGCTCCAGTAATTGCGCGGCGCCGCGTATGCCGCCAAGCGGGTTTTTAATTTCATGCGCCAGATTACGGATCAGTTCTTTGTTGGCCTGGGTCTGACCGAGCTGGCGCTCTTCGCGGTCAAGCTTGAGTTGCTGCACGTTCTCATGCAACTCGATCAACACCGGGTGATCCGGGTCATCCAGTGGAGTAATAATCACATTCACCTGAAGCGGCGCCCGACCGGCACGCTCGAGAGTCATGTCCTCGCGTTTTTTATCAAACTGGTGCGCGAGTGCCTGCCGAAAGATTTGCTGTAGCCTCTCGCCGTTCATAAACAGCTCGGTCAGGTGCTGATATTGAATTACCTTGAACGAGCTATCGAGCAAGCTCTCGGCCGCCACATTGGCGTAAGCGATCCTGCCGTCGGCGTCGAGGATCAACACCGCAGAAGCAAGCAGATCAAGTCCGCCGAGTGAGGTGGCCAGAATATTCACTATCGATAAAAACAAAACGGGCCGCAAGGCGGCCCGGGTTGGCATAAGGGGCAACTGCCCTATTTTAATTGACCGATCTCGCGCCGCAGCGCTTCGATGTTTTTCTCTGTTCGGCTGATCTCGTCTTTCATTGCGGCGACGCGTTCCTGATATTTGGCGTAGTTGCGCTCACTACCGAGACGCTCGGGCTCACCGTTCTGGTATTCCTTTTTCAACTCGCTGAGCTTGTTTTCTTCGGCGCGTATCTCATCGTTGAGAATTTGCAAGCGATCCAGGTCGCGACGCTTTTGGGTTTGATTATCTACCTTGGGGAAGGTCGGGTCAGCCTTGGCTTGTATCACTGAGGATGGCGCTGGGATCGACGATAGAGACTCGGTATCCAACTTGCGGCAGCCGCGCACGTCGCCGGTGTTGCGGTACTCGCGAACACCATTGGCTTGGGTACACACATAAACCCCTTGAGCCCACGCATGAGCCAGCGGCAACAACGCCGACAAAACAACGAGAAGCAATCTCATGGTGGTAATGGCAATGGGCATGAAGAAATGGGTGACTGACGATGGCGCTATAACGATGAGCGGAAACAGTTGAATCGCCGAAAATGAGTCGATACAAATAACCCTGCATTTATACCAGAACCTGATGCTATCTGATTATCAAGTGCGCAACACCAGACGCAAAAAAAGGGCGGCACGCGCCGCCCCTTTTGCTATTCGCTGCAAACAATCACAGCGAGTAGTACATCTCAAACTCAACCGGATGCGTGGTCATACGGAACCGTGTGACTTCCTGCATCTTGAGATCAATGTAGGCATCGATCATGGTGTCGGTGAATACGCCACCACGAGTGAGGAACTCGCGATCCTTGTCGAGGCACTCCAGCGCCTGATCGAGCGACGAGCATACGGTTGGGATCTTGGCATCTTCTTCCGGCGGCAAGTGGTACAGGTCTTTCGATGCGGCTTCGCCCGGATGGATCTTGTTCTGCACGCCATCCAAACCGGCCATCAACAGCGCTGCAAAGCACAGGTATGGGTTGGCAGACGGATCGGGGAAGCGGGTCTCGATGCGACGACCTTTCGGGTTCGCCACGTGCGGGATACGAATCGATGCCGAACGGTTGCGCGATGAGTAAGCCAGCTTGACAGGTGCCTCGAAGCCCGGCACCAGACGCTTGTACGAGTTGGTACCCGGGTTGGTAATCGCATTCAGTGCACGTGCGTGCTTGATGATGCCGCCGATGTAGTACAGCGCAAAATCAGACAAGCCGGCATAGCCGTCACCAGAGAACAGGTTCTTGCCGTCTTTCCAGACCGATTGGTGTACGTGCATACCCGAGCCGTTGTCGCCCACGATAGGCTTGGGCATGAAGGTCGCGGTTTTACCGTAGGTGTGCGCAACGTTCCAAATCACGTATTTCTGCAACTGCGTCCAGTCGGCACGCTGTACCAGCGTCGAGAACTTGGTACCGATTTCATTTTGACCCGCGCCAGCCACCTCGTGGTGGTGTACTTCAACAGGAATACCGAGTGACTCCAGCACCAGGCACATCTCGGAACGCATATCTTGGAAGCTATCAACCGGCGGCACGGGGAAGTAACCGCCTTTCACTGCAGGACGATGACCGGTGTTACCGCCTTCGAATTTCTCACCCGTGGACCATGAGGCTTCTTCCGAATCGATCTTCACGAAACAACCCGACATATCGACGTTCCAGCGAACGCTATCGAAAATGAAGAATTCAGGTTCAGGACCGAAATAAGCAGCGTCACCCAGACCTGATGCCTTCAAGTAGGCTTCAGCGCGCTTGGCGATTGAGCGCGGGTCGCGATCGTAGCCTTTACCATCGCCGGGCTCGATCACGTCGCACTGCATGAACAACGTGGTCTCTTCCATGAACGGATCGAGATTGGCGGTGTTCGGATCAGGCATCAACAACATGTCCGAGGCTTCAATGCCTTTCCAGCCAGCGATCGACGAGCCGTCAAAGGCATGACCCGACTCGAACTTATCCATGTCAAAGTGCGATACCGGCACCGATACGTGCTGCTCTTTACCGCGCGTGTCGGTAAATCGAAAATCAACGAACTTCACCTCGTTGTCTTTCACCATCTTCAATACATCTGCGGCCGTCTTTGCCATGAAACTCTCCCGGAAGGTTGCGGAATTGAAAATACTTACTTGGAATCGGGGTTGGCCTGTTGCGGACTTGGCACCGGCATCACACCGGCAAGTCGGTGGGCTTGCAACTGGAACTCGGGGCGGGATGGTAGCAGATTCCATGCCACTGACCTGCCTCAGCGTGGCCGATCCCGCAATGAACCCGCGAGCAGAAAGTTTGAATCAGAACAAGAGGTTGACTGCTATTACCCGCTGATTGGTAGCACCACAGGCGCCCTTCCGCCGGTACGCGCCTTTGGTAAATGCACTATTTTAGTGCGTATCACCGAATATGCACTTTTTTAGTGCGCATTATGGTGGGGCAAAGGTGTGAAATGGCTACTCTTCCTCATCATGTACCGGCTCTTTCAGCCTGAGCGCACGACCATCTTCATACAGAAAACACTTGGCGATCCCGAACCATTCCTCGGGCGGGATCACGCGCTCGGCGAGCGCCACCAACTCCTCCTCGCGTACCAGCCGCCGATAAAAAGAAGCGCAGCACTGCTCAAGCGTGACGCAGATGTCGTCGACCACGCTGGCGCCATTACGCAACCACTGTTGCAGCTTGTCGCGAACCGACCGCATCAAATCAATACTGGTCTTGCTCAACTGCTCGAGCTCATCAAGCAAAGCATCTGCTTCGTGCGTAAGCTTGCGTAACGCAGGGATAAAGAACACCTCCACCTTGCGTCGATGACAGTATTGCTCGAATTGTGCCAATCGGTTGAGTAGCGCTTCAAGATCAACACCGCCGGCTTGTTTGACATGGCGAATGCCATACAAAATATGCCGCTGAATTGACGACAATGTCCAGCGCGCGCGTCGTTGCTATATCTTGAGCGCTATGATGGAGTAGGTCGCAGTCAACATGATCATCACCGAAAAAAATCAGTGTAGTCAGTCGCCGCCAGTTACCCGTTGCGAGACCTCAAAAAAAGCGAGTAGCGGTCAAGATCGATATCAGTCGGTATAAAGACGCTCGAACCAAATGTGCCGGAGCGTATCCCGAAACGGTACCGCCGCAGCCAGTACAAACACGCCGCAAGACAGCGCAAAAACGCCAGCAGCTGTTTTCCAGTGCATCTAAATTGAAAGGTAAATGATTCAGCTAACGCGAACCGCATGTTCACGCGTAGCATGAAAAGTGACCCCCGGCCAGCGCTCTTGCACGAGCTTAAGGTTGACTGCCGAGCTGGCCAAATAAGCCAAATTACCTGCCGCATCTTGGGCCAGATGCGCGCCGGCTGATGATCGCTCGAAATCGGCCAACATTTTTTTATCGTCGCACGATACCCAACGCGCGGTATTGATACTGGTGCCTTCAAACACTGCATCGACACCATACTCGTTCATCAAGCGGCTAGCCACGACTTCAAACTGAAGCATTCCGACTGCGCCCAGAACCAAGTCAGCACCACTGACGGGTTTGAATACCTGAACTGCACCCTCTTCACCCAGCTGCTGCAGACCCTTTTGTAGTTGTTTGATCTTGAGTGGATTACGGATGCGCACGGTGCGAAAAAAATCAGGCGCAAAATAGGGAATGCCAGTGAACTGCAGCACTTCACCCTCGGAAAAACTATCGCCGATTTGCATGTTGCCGTGGTTTGGCAAACCAATGATATCGCCCGCATAGGCTTCTTCCACCTGCTCTCGCGAAGAAGCCATGAATGTGACGACTGAAGACATTTTCAACTCGCGATTGAGGCGAAGATGCTTGATCTTCATGCCACGTTCAAACCGCCCCGAACATACTCGCAAGAATGCAATACGGTCGCGGTGTGCCGGATCCATGTTGGCTTGAATCTTGAACACAAAGCCAGAAAATGCAGATTCATCGGGTTTGACAAAGCGTGAAGTCGCGTCACGCTCGCGTGGTGCGCCCGCCCAATCGAGTAATGCATCCAGAATTTCACGCACACCAAAATTATTGATAGCCGAGCCGAAGAATACCGGGGTTTGCTTGCCTGCCAAGAAAGATTCAAGATCAAACGAATGCGAAGCACCATGCACGAGCTCAACTTCCGCTTGGAGTTGCTCTATCTCCTGCGGAAACATGTCGACTAGTTTAGGGTTGTCAATACCCTTGATCACTTCAAATGTCTGATCGGCACGCTCACTACCTGGCACAAACAGCAAAATCTCGTCGCGCAATAGGTGATACACGCCGCGAAAACGCTTACCCATACCGATCGGCCAGGCGACCGGCGCGCACTGTATGCCGAGCACCGACTCGACTTCATCCAGCAATTCGAGCGGATCGCGCGTCTCACGATCCATCTTGTTCATGAATGTGATGATGGGTGTATCGCGCATGCGGCAAACATTCAGGAGTTTGATGGTTTGCGCCTCGACACCCTTGGCAGCATCAATCACCATCAGAGCCGAATCAACAGCAGTGAGTACGCGGTAGGTATCTTCCGAAAAATCCTGGTGGCCCGGCGTGTCGAGCAAGTTCACCACGTGATCGCGGTACTCGAACTGCATCACCGAACTGGCCACCGAAATGCCCCGCTGCTTCTCGATCTCCATCCAGTCAGAGGTAGCGTGGCGACCACTCTTGCGCGCCTTGACCGTTCCGGCGAGTTGAATCGCGCCTGAGAACAGCAATAACTTTTCTGTCAGGGTGGTCTTGCCTGCGTCCGGGTGGGAGATGATTGCGAAGGTACGCCGACGCGCGACTTCACCCGCGATGTGTTCATGCGATGTCGCGCGGCCGCGGTCTAGATCATCGGTTTCGGAATAATCATTGGCGTGGGTCATCACAAGCAATCAAAAAAAGCGTCAGAGTTTAGCGGTTTCAGCCAGCCAAGTCCAACCAGCGTCGGCTGGCCGAGCTGGGCTCATGTCATTTTGCCATTGTTGGGGTGGGATTCCGATTGAGCGAACCGCACGCGCTTGAACCATTGGGTCGATGTTTTTACGATCAGCATATTCCACCTTTTGTTGAAACGGTGCTGGATCGACGCTACGGTAGTTTGTACGCTTCGCTGCCACAACTCGGTCTATACAGCCTGAAAGGCATTAGTACCTATGTCGAATCGCACCAAAACGATATTCGAGAAATATTTTTATACCGGCGAGATTGCCGTAGCATTGTTGTCATCAACCAGGGTATGACACTCTGCAGCAGCGCGGCACAACGGTTCGCCGATGCAGTGTTTCAACACGAGCCGGGAACAAACCGTGTCTATTTTGATGCAGTCTATCTGAGCGACCAACGTCAATTAAAACGAAAAATATATCTACCTGTCTCTGAGGATATTGTGATCAATCTACCGAGCAACGCGTCAGACTATCTTGCCGTACTCAGCAAATCGCTACGCAAGTCCTTGCTATCCAGAATAAAACGCATCACTGGATTGCAACATCAGGTGATCGCAGGAGAGCTGATTGACGATCAGATTCTTCAAAAAATTATCGGCTTCAATCATGCGCGCATGGCGGCGAAGCAACAAGATTCTGCGATTGATCGCGCAGCGTATCACCGCTTGCTGCACTTGGCACGCGAGCGCGGCGCAATGGGTACTTTAGAGATTGATGGTCGCCTATGTGCAGGGTGCCTGGTTTGTCGATTTGGTGACGATGTATTTTCATTGCTGAACGCGCATGATCCCGCAATGAATACACTCGGCCTTGGCAAGCTTTTACGCTATCTGATGGTGCTGGACGCGATTCGTGCCGGTGCGAGACGCTTTCATTTACTTGGCGGGTATTTTTCCAGCAAGCGGCCATTTGGCGCGCGGCGAGCACCGCTGTACAGCTTGCTGATCTATCGACACCGGTTAGCCATGCTGCTCGATATGGGCAAGCTGATACGGCTACTGCTACGGTCGCTTGAGTATCAGTTCAGAACCTACCTTGATGATCAAAAATCAGAGGCAACCAACAAACTGCAACGCAGTTTTTCAATGAGCAACGTATCAGTACTACCGCGCCACCAACGTAGCGTCAGTGATTTGTGGCGCGAGTGACCAACGATGACTAATTCAATCTTCAAATCATTCGCCATTTGCTCGATCACATTCAGTGGTTCACCCACTTCGAGATGCGGAATTACATTCAGCCCGGCGTTGCGCAGCAGGGCCGCGCCCGCATCGAGTTCTTTGGCCATTTTTTCGCGCTCAGCGACCAGGCCCTCCTCCACGCTCATGACGGCTGCCGCTGCAAACTCACCCACCAACAGATAAGGCGGGGGGCTGACCACGGCCAGCAGGTGCACTGAGGCGGATGCCGGTAGTGAAAGCCTACCGCACTCACGCAGCGCCGCCTGACTCTCGGGACTGCCGTTGTAGGCAACAAGAATGTTTTGGTACATACCCGCCTCCGATTTGCGCACCTGTCATCGCGAGGCCTGAGTATACGGCCGGGCGCG
>Ga0194133_10005916_pt1 | contig 15331 bp, 17 predicted proteins | sample TA2KigOf40mmetaG_FD_155448 | JGI IMG/M metagenome (GOLD analysis project Ga0194133, IMG submission 155448) | Freshwater microbial communities from Lake Tanganyika, Tanzania - TA2015055 Kigoma Offshore 40m | ecosystem: Environmental > Aquatic > Freshwater > Lake | place: Tanzania: Lake...
AGGATCGTGGCCCGCGTCAGATCCTGCGGCAGTGGCAGCAGCAGGCTGTCAGGGCTGTGGCTGTAGTGCCCGCGTAGCTCCCGGGGGATGCCGCCCAGCTCCAGGGCCTCACTGACAACGCGAGCGGCCGCATAGTTCGGCGCGTGCCTGCTGCTGCTGATGCCAATGGCAGCCCCGTAGCGGTCATCACGCGGGCCGCTAGGGATGGGAAACTTCAGCGCCGTGCGGATGGCATCCGTCACGCTGTATTCCCGGAGCAACTGCTCGGAGATTTGCACGCCTGCGGTCATCGTCTTGTCGCGTTTCTTTCACTCTGGCGGTGCCGATTCAACCGGTCAGGTTGACAACATCTGAGCCATCCACTTGTAGACGGCGACCCTGCAGTAGACGTCATCCTGCCCAGCCACATCAGCCGCCAATTCATCAACGCTTGCCATCATCCGCTGCTCCAGTTGTGCGGCCCTTGAGTTGCATGGCTTGCCGCGTTCCGCCCAGGCTGCATCAGCCTTCTGCAGGTGGATCAGCAAGCGGCCTCCATGGCGTTCCACTGCATCTCCCAGCTGGCCGGCACTGATGCGCTTGTAGGCCGCCTGGGGCGTGATTCCCGCGTGCTGGGCGTATCGCCCAACAGTGACTAGCTCACATGGCCGCATCCTGTTGTGCTGCAGCGCGGCGCGCTTGTGCGCTGCTCATCGGATCAGGTTCCGGGCGGCGGGGAATGTCATCATCCGCCAGATTCCAGCCGCCACAGATCCACTGTTCGCGGCGATGATCGGGCTCGTGAAATACGATCACGGGTCTAGTTCGGTTGCTTTAATCTATCGGAAGCATTAACAACCTTTTGTGGGATTGCTGTGTTGAAGTGCCGGGCACGAAACAGGCGCATTTCGTGCCCGGCGTTTTCTTGATCAGGCCTCTACTCGATCCTTGGCCGGCGTCAGCATGCGACCAGCTCGCGCACCTGTCGATCTGGCAGGTGCCATCACGCCACCTCCGGCCGCTTAGGCCAGTGCGGATCGTCGTCGTCGCCGAACGCGTCAGCACCGGAGCCAAACCCTGATTCAGCCCTTTGTTGTCTCGGTGTCTCGGATGTCTCGGATGATTTGCCAACCTTTTTTCCTTTTCTAGGGAAAGAAGGCAGTTCTAGAAATTGATCTGAGATCTGAGACACAAGGGGCTGATCCATTGCCCTGCAATCGGTTTGCACTATCTCAGATGGTGCAGCTTGATCCGAGACAGCTGAGGCACGGCGCCACATGCGGGCGCGCTTGCCGCCATCAGTTCGGGTCTGATGCTGATCCTGTTGGTAGCCCAGGTCCCGGAGCACGCTGGCCGCGGATCGTGCATCTTGCGAGCCGAGCCTGCCTTCATCGCACAGGCCAGCACCGACTAGCGCTTGATCGGTGGTGAAGCATTCCGGGGTGGGTGGCTTTTCCAGCCACCGCTGCAAGGACCCCAGCCAGATGTGCTCTGGCTCATAACCACGATTGCGTCGGTTTGATTCCAGCTGCATCTCTGGGCTGAGGATTGGCAGCCGCTGCGCCCGGTAAGCCAGTAGGGCAGCCTTCCAGATCTGATCGCGATGCCCGCGGACCTTGTTGATGTCGATCTGCTGGCCGCGATCTGGATCGTGCGGGAGGTCGATCACCCAGAACCGGCGGGAGCCTGTTTCATCTCGGAGGAAGTCGCTGCGGTTGCAGCTGCCCACAAAGATCGAAGGCCGAGGGTGATCTTCAATGCCGCCGCCATAGGGCACGCGGAAGGAATCGACCGAACTTGAGAGCAGCGCCTTGATTGCGCCGGCTTCTTGCCTGTTGGTCTTAGTTTCCAGCTCCGCCAGCTCATAGATCCAGCAGGTTTGGATCGCGAGCTTCAAATCCTTGTCGTCGTTCGGCGTGTCGCAGAACCATGCCGGTGATGCGAGCGCCTTCCAGAACGTCGACTTGAAGATGCCCTGTGGGCCGCGCAGCACGGTGCAGGTATCGACCTTGCAGCCGGGGCGGAGCACCCGTGAAACGGCACCGATGAGGGTGGCCGCGAGCATCTCGTCATAGAGCGGATCAGTTGTGCCGAGATAGGTGGTGGCCAGGCTGCTCAGATCGACTGGCTTGATCTCGGCATTGACCTCAAGGTGCTCGAGGTATTCCTTGATCGGGTGATAACTGTTCAGCCTGGCGGCATAGAGCAGCGCATCACGGGCAGGGCCCTTCTCAATCTTCCAGCCCACCTGCCCGAGGGTGACATAGAAGTGCTGGAGCATGTGATCGGGCATTGGCTTGCCATCTAGCTCCGGTTTGAGGGTCAGCTCGTTGAATCGCAGACGTTCGCCAAGGTTCTGAAGAAGTTCAGAGGAGAGCCGGCCGGGATGGAGTGATTCGGGTTTGGCGATGGTGCCGCCGCCCGTTGGCAAGCCGGATTCAATGATCTGAAGATCAGCCACGACCCACCCCCTGCTGTTGGCGAGCGGCGCAGGTGCGAGCACCGAGCCATTCGACGGTGAAGGGCGCAGAGCAGCGCTCGGCTTTATCCCATTGGCGGCGGAACTCCTTCCCGCCTGAGTGTTTGTTGCTGGCGGCGCTCCAGGCGAAGGCTTCCTCGAAGGTCAGCCCAGAGCGGCGCATCACCACAACGGTGGGCCACCACTCGGAACGAGCATCAAGGCCACTGGCCGGCCAGTAGCGCAGGTAGTGGCGGCACCAATCGGCGGCACTCCAATGCTCGAGGCATGACGGTGCCGGTTTGGGCTGATAGTTCAACGGCTCGGGTGTGGCCGGCTTGAAGCCCTGCAGCAACCACTCAGGCGCAGCAGCTAACGAGCACTCCCACGGCGCACGGCCGGGCAGCCACGAGTAGCGGCCGGTTTCAGGATGGTGGCCATCGATGACGGACTGCTGGCCGCGCCAGCGGAGCTCAAGGCCATCGCGTGACCATGGCTTGAGCCACGGCACTGCAGCCGGATCAACCTGCAGCAGCACCTGCCGGCGTCCGGGCTTGCCACTGGTGACGGTCCAGGAGATCGGTAGCTCGGCTGAGCTGCGGCCGGTGCGTTGCTCGAAGGTGCGCTCGGCCTGGCTGAGGTTGTCGGGCTTGGGGTCGAAGTCCACCGCCAGCACCGGATAGCCAAGGCGCAGGCCGACAGCTGGTGCATGGCGCAGCACCATGTCGCTGAACTGTGTTTCTGGCTGCTCCCATGCCCGTGTGAGTGGCCGCTTCTCTGTGCCGACGGGAATGAGATGCGGCCGCAGGAGTGGCAGCTGCAGCAGTCGCTGCCGGTCGGTGGTGGGTAACGTGGAGCCAACTCGGATTTGCAGGCCGCCTTCCACCACAAGGGCGGCTTTTTTTTCCATTGCCTCAGCCCTCCTGCTGTTGAAGGGCTTGGCGGACCATGGCGCGGAGCAGTTCAGCGCGAGGGACGCGGTACTGAGCAGCGAGACGGTCGATGCGCTCGGCGGTGGCGGCGTCGATGTCAGCGCTCAGGCGGATGGCTTTTGCCGGTGTGATGGGTAGCGGTACTGGCACGGTTCCAGCTCCGGGAACGGTGGGCGTACCAGTGATAAGGGGAGCTTTCGCGTCAAAACCCGTACCAGCCTTGCTAGCGTCCTATGTAGAACACACGAATAGTGAGCAGCTGGTGTGGAGGGCCACCAGCTGGGCGATGCCTCGCGTCAAGCCACTCGCCGCGATGGCTCGATGCAGCGCTGCGGTGAGATCCGTGAAGCCCTCACCGTTGGTCTGCACAGCAAGGCGTGTGAGGTGCTGACGCATGGGGGAACGGGCTCTCGGTGCCCAGCAGGCCACAGGAAAACCTACGGCGCTCCCAGAGGCGCAGACCCTGTGAGCAAAATCACAGCAAGGCATGAGCGTGATCAACAACCGGGCTGAACAACCGGGCGAAGGTATGGGCATCGGAGGCGAAACGACCTCCCCACTCACACCCAGGCAAGCAACAATGGCACGCTTCGGCTTCTCTGGCGATCTCGGCAACGCAGACAGCATCACAGGTCTTGGCTGGTCTTTTGAGGGATTCTCGAAAGGCAAAGGAGCCAAGAAAACAATCAGCCTTTCCGGTGGTATTGATGCAGACGGCACCTTCAGCTCTGACTTCCGCGCTCGTGGCAAAACTGTGAAGGGCTGGCTGAATGTGGAGGATGTCCAAGGCGATGGCGTGGATGCAGGCTTCAGCTATCAAGGAAAGGACTACGATTTCAATCCTGGCGAGGCCGTGAAGATCAAGCTCACCAAGAAGGGGCGTTTTCAAGTGGTTGACCACGACCTTTCACTCGAGCGTGAGCGCCAGACTCCCGCAGGCGGCGGCAATGATCCCGCCACAGGCAACGACCCTGCCAACGAAAACGACCCCGTGACCGGGACTGGATCTGACACGGACAACCAGCAGTTCCGCGATTGGGTCACACTGCTGGATGCCAACGGCGATGGCGTATTCAACAGCCGCGATTTGATCTTGAATCCTGGCCGCGTATCGCTGCTTCAGCAGGCGGAGGTGAACCCTGGCGTGCTGGAGGAGCTGGCACAGCTGCAGACCCCCATCGCCGATCTCATTGGTCGCCTCAGCAATCCCGGCTCTGGTTTTGATCCCCGGGAGGTGGTGAACATCTTCAACCAGGATGTGATCAACCCCCCGAATCTTCTCGGCGACGCTGGCCTCGGTGGCTTCTGAAGCAAGCAGCCCTGAGCAAACTTCAAGCCACCACCCCCGCTTGGCGGGGCTTTCTGTTGGCGCAAGCTCAGTAGGCTCCTGGCGCAGCACAAGCACTCCTCTGAACCAGCCCTCACGCCCTCAACTCACCCTCCTCTACGACGGTGGCTGCCCGCTCTGCCTGCGGGAGGTGAGTTTTCTGCGCAGACGTGATCAACGCCTGCATCCCGAAGCCGCGCGGTTGGCGTTCGTCGACATCGATGCCGCTGACTACAACCCAGCCCTCTATGGAGGGATCAGCTACCGGGAAGCCATGGGCCGGATCCATGCGCTGCGCGCTGATGGAACCGTGCTGCGGGATGTGGAGGTGTTCCGGGCTGCCTATCAACTGATCGGCCTCGGCTGGCTCTACGCCCCAAGTGGTTGGCCAGGCCTGAAGCAGCTAGCCGATGGGATGTATGGGCTTTGGGCGCGCTGGCGCTTGCCCCTCACTCGCAGGCCCGATCTCGATCAGCTCTGCCGCTGCCGCTCAGAAGCGACGCCGGATCATCCGTGAAGCCACACGGGTATCCAGCAGCAGCAACACCAGGCCGAGCATCAAAGCAACCATCGCTGTGACGAACAGCGGCACCACAATCGCCGCGAGATCGATCACAGCGATGGCACTGATGAAGGTCACCGCCACCACAGCCGACACCAACAATCCGGTCACAGTGACCGATTCGATTGCCAGCGACAGCAACCGCATGCGCCGGCGCAACAGCATCAGTTCCTAATGGTCGCTAGACTGAACGGTCGTATCGCGGGAGCGATCCAGCACACGGGCCAGCCGGTTGCTGATTACCCCCAGCACACCGGCGATGGCGGTGAGCAGAAACACCGGTGCCACCGAGAGCTGAATGGCCTTAGCCAATCCCAGAACGGGCGCACCGGCACGGGGGGTCGTAATCATGGCGAAGGAGCTCAGGTCTGCCAAGCCGATCGAGGGGCACCGCTGCTTCACTCAAGCGACTCGAGCCGCAACTGCCAAGCTGCCAGCAGTGCGGGCCAGGCCATGACCGTGATCCACAGCCGCTACGCGGGGCACCTGCGCTGCCAGAGCAGCCATGAGCCCTCCGGCACACAGTTGGAAACCGATGCACCCACCGACAACCAGGGCAAGGGGGAGCGCTTCTCGCCCACCGATCTGGTGGCCACAGCCCTGAGCACCTGCATCCTCACGATCATGGGAATCGTGGCCGAACGCCACGGCTGGGATCTGAGCGGCTGTTCAGCCCGGGTGGAGAAGAGCATGACCAGCGAAGCCCCACGCAAGATCGCCGTGCTGGAGGTGTGGATCGAGCTGCCGCCCCATCTCGATGAGAAAGCGCGCAAGGTTCTGCAGAAAGCAGGGGAGAACTGCCCGGTGAAGCTCAGCCTGGAGGGGTCTGTGGCGATGCGGCTCCACTGGAACTGAAGGCAAACGCTTTAGGGTCCGCCCACTGAACCATCCACCACCGTGGCGGCAGGACAGGCCTACACCCAGCTGCGGGAGCACCTGCACACCACCCAGCTGCTGGGGGGAATCCAGAGCACCCTCTATTACGACCAGAACACCGCCATGCCAGCGGCGGCGTCCAGCTGGCGCGGTGAACAACTGGCTCTGCTGGCTCTGCAGCTGCATGAGCGGCAGACCTCCGCGGTCTACAGCGACTTACTGCTGGCCGCTGAGCAAGAGCTCACGCCCGATGCCTCGGCTCCTCAGCGGCGCAATCTGCAGCTGCTGCGTCAGCAGTACGAGCGTGAATCGCGGCTCGACCCGGCCCTGGTGGGGCAGCTGGCTCAAGCCCAGGCCCAGGGCTACGCCCTCTGGCAGGAAGCGAAGCGCACGAGCACGTTCAGCACGTTTGCGCCGGCCCTCGAGCGACTGATCGCGCTGCGCCTGGAGCAAGCCCGGCAGCTGGCGCCGGTGGAACGCGATGCCGCAGGAGCCGGGCGCAGCCCCTGGGAAATCCTGGCCCAACCTTTCGAACCCGACATCAGCAAGGCCCAGCTGAGCCAATGGCTGCTGCCCCTGCGCCAGGCCCTGCCACCCCTGCTGGAGCAGGCCAAGGCCATCCCAGCCGGCAGCAGTGGAGCCTGGGATCTGGGCGACAACGCCCAGGAGCAGCTCTGCAGCGCCCTGCTGGAGGAGTGGGGTTACAGCAGTGAGCGCTGCAGCCGGGCCCGCTCCCCCCATCCCTTCTCCAGCACCCTCGGCCCCAACGACTTCCGCATCACCACCCGGGTGGTGGAGGGTCAGCCCTTCTCAGCTTTTCTGGCCACAGCCCATGAGTGGGGCCACAGCCTCTATGAGCAGGGGCTGCCGCGGCTGGGTGATCACTGGTTCCCCTGGCCGCTGGGGGAAGCCACCTCGATGGCGGTGCACGAAAGCCAGAGCCTTTTTTATGAAAACCGGCTCGGGCGAAGTGCGGCCTTGGCGCGTCGCTGGCACCCGCGCTTCGTGGCAGCCCTGGGCCGTGATGTGTGGGGCGATGCCCAGGCCTTCTGGCGCGATCTCAACCCGATCCGCGCTGGCCTCACCCGCGTGGAAGCCGATGAGGTGAGCTACGGGCTGCACGTACTGCTGCGCTACGAGCTGGAGCTGGCACTGGTGGAAGGCGGCATGCCCGTGGCGGAGCTGCCCGAAGCCTGGAACCGGGGCATGCAGGAGCTGCTCGGGGTGAGCCCCAGCAACGACGCCGAAGGTTGCCTGCAAGACGTGCACTGGAGCGAAGGCCTGTTCGGCTACTTCCCCTCCTATGCCCTGGGCCACCTGATCAGTGCGCAGCTGAGCGAAACGATCGAAGCCGAGCTGGGGCCGATCGAAACCCTGCTGGCGGCCGAGGGCGATGCCCAGCTGGGGGCTTGGCTGCAGCAGCGGGTGTATCCGCTTGGGCGCAGCGTGAACGCCGCTGAACTGGTGGAGCAGGTGAGCGGACGCCCTCTCAGCCACGAGCCCTTCGTGGCCTACCTGAACCAGAAGCTGGAGCGACTGGCCGGCTGAGTGCGATCCGTAGGATGCCGCCCACATCCCTTGCCGCTGCCCTGATGGCGAACATCGACCACGCCCCGAGCCGCACGATGCTCAACCTGCTGCACGTGCTGCCGGCCTTTGCCGATGAAGCCGAGCTGCGCCTGAACACGATCGTGGAGCTCAACAGCAACACGATCAACAAGTACGAGCTGATCACCGAAACCGGCCACCTCAAGCTCGATCGCGTGGGTTACTCCTCGCTGGCTTATCCCTTCGCCTACGGCTGCATCCCCCGCACCTGGGATGAAGATGGCGACCCGCTCGACATCGAGATCGTGGGTGTGACCGAGCCGCTCGTGCCCGGCTCCCTGGTGGAAGCCCGCATCATCGGCATCATGAAGTTCGACGACGGCGGTGAAGTCGACGACAAGGTGATCGCCGTGCTGGCCGATGACAAGCGCATGGATCACATCACCAGCTACACCCAGCTGGGCGAGCATTGGCTCAAGGAAACCCAGTACTACTGGGAGCACTACAAGGATCTGAAGAAGCCCGGCACCTGCCGCGTGAACGGCTTCTTCGATGCCGCCGAGGCCGTGAAGATCATCAAGGAGTGCGAAGCCCGCTACATGGAAACCATCGCGCCCAAGCTGGTCAACTGAGCGCCGCTGCAGAAGCGATCCACAGGATCGATCAGCCCCCGTCAGGGGGCTTTTTTGTGCCCCACCGCCGCCGCCCGGGCCAGCGCCCGGGCCATGCCATCGCGGCTGGCCAGGCCCTGCAGGGCCACCAGCGGCAACCCCGAGCTCGGGATGCCCACCGGCAACTTGGGCAGGGCCTGATCGTCGAGCCGGAACACCGGCACCTGCCGCAGGCCATTGGGCTGCAGCTGATCCTCCAGCTGGGAAAGATTGGCCTCCACCGAGAGCCAGATCAGATCCGAGCGCCGGCACTCGCGCAGCGGTTGATCGGCCAGACCCGCGGAGATCGGGCGTTGCAGATCCTCCAGGGTGACCAGCGCCAGCACCCAGCCCTCCTCCTCCACCACCAGGCAATGGCCGTGGGCAGCGAGCAGCTGCTGCAGGGCCACCTCTGCCGTGGTGGAGGCCGCCAGCACCAAGGGGGATTCCGGCTCCAGCGCGTCCACCACCGCAATCGAGGCCAGCCGCCCGCGCCGCTGCTCCTCCTGCACATCCGGACCCACCAAGCCCGGATCCGCCATGCCATGCCAGCGCTCCACTAACAGGGCGCTCAAGCCGGCCGCCGCCATCAGCGGCAGCACGATGCGGATGTCGTGGGTGAGCTCAAACAGCAGCAGCAGTGCAGTGAGCGGCGCCCGGGCGCTGCCGGCCAGCACCGCCGCCATGCCCACCATCGCGTAGGCCGGCGGCTCCGCCACCGGCAACTGCAAACCGCTCTCCCCCAGCAACTGCCCATACACGTTGCCCAACACCGCGCCGAGGAACAGCGACGGGGCAAAACCGCCACCCACAAAGCCGGTGGCGCTGCTCAGGCCCGTGGCCAGCAGCTTCACGGCTAACAGCCCCAGCAGGCTCACCAGGGCGATGCCGCCATCGCGGCCGAGCAAGGCGCCGATGGTGTCGTAGCCCACGCCCAGCACCTGCGGGAATCCCAGGGCCAGCAAGCCCACCGCCAGGCCGCCGAGCCCGGTCACCACACACGTGGGCAGCTGCGCCAGCCGGCGCTGCACGGCCTCGCTGCGGCCGAGGGCGAACAGGTTGAGCAGAGCCAGCGACATCCCACTGGCCACCAGACCCAAGCCCAGATAGAGGGGCAGCTCCAGCGGCGAGCGCACCTCATAGGCGGGCAGGCGGAAGATCGGCTCATCCCCCAGCGAGAGCTGGGTGACCAGCGATGACGCCACAGCCGCCACCAGCACAGCGCGCACGCTGGGGCGACCGGGGATCGTGCTGTAGCTGCCCTCAAACGCAAAGAACAGCCCAGCGATCGGCGCCTTGAAACCAGCCGCCAGGCCAGCCGCCACGCCCGCGGCCACGAGCGCCTTCTGGGAATCAGGGGAGAGGCCGCCTTTGCCTGCCACCCATAGGCCGATGTTGCCGCCGCTCTCCACGCTCGGACCCTCCGGGCCCAGTGAAGCGCCACTGCCCAGGCTGAGGGAGGCGGTGAGCAGGCGCAGGAAAGGAAGTTTGGGGGTGGGCTGCACACTGCCATCGGCCATGGCCATCAGGCTTGGCAGGCTCGGCCCCAGATCGCGGCCCCACTGGCGCAGCGCACCCACTGCCAGACCGCCCAGCAGAGGCACCAGCACCACCGGCCAGGCCGAGAGCCAGAGCGGCAGCGGATCGCCCGGCAGCGGGATCGGTTCCGGCGGTGGCGGCGGGGGTGGCAGAAACGCAAGCCCCCCGAGGCCGATCTGCAGCAGCGCTCCCAGAGGGGTGCCAGCGGCGGGCGCCGGATCGGGCAGCGGGGGTGGTTCCGGCGGCGCGGAGGTGAACAGGCCGATCAGGCCTTCCACCACCGGGCCATAGAGAAAGTTGTTGATGAAGCCCAGCAGGAAGTGGAAGCCCACCACGGCCAGCCCAGTGAGCGCACCCACCAGGGCCGCCCAGGCGAGCAAGCTCCACTGAAACGGCAGAGCCCGCGGCTCCACCGCCGCCGGCTCATGGCTCACCGCAGCAGCTGAATCAGGCCTCAGGCCGGACGGTGGCAAAGATCTCCTCCAGGATCTCCCCGGCACCCTGAGCCCGCAAGGCATGGGCCAGGGCGATGCCGATCGCCTCGGGATCGTTCTGGTTACCGCGGGCCTCATCGCGAATCAGGCGCTGGCCATCGAGGCTCGCCACCATGCCGGTGAGCACCAGCTCCTCACCCTCAAAGCGGGTGTTCACGCCGATGGGCACCTGACAGCCGCCCTCGAGTTCGCGCAGGAACGCCCGCTCCGCCAGGCAGCGGCGGGCGGTGGGCAGGTGCTCAAGCACCTTGATCTGCTCCAGCACAGCGGTGTCACCCTCCCGGCACTCGATCCCCAGGGCGCCCTGGCCAACGGCATGCAGGGAGATCGAAGGATCGATCAGCTCATGGATGCGATCGCCCAGGCCCAGGCGACCCAGGCCCGCGGCCGCCAGGATCAGGCAATCGAACTCACCGGAATCGAGCTTTTCCAGGCGGGTGATCACATTGCCGCGCACATCCTTGAAGGTGAGGTGCGGGAAGTGGTGGCGCAGCTGGGCCAGGCGGCGCAGGGAACTGGTGCCCACCACGGCCCCTGCCGGCAGGGTGGCGAGGGTCTTGTCCTTGTGCTTTTCGTGCACCACGAGGGCATCAGCGGGATCCTCGCGCTCGGTGATGCAGCCGAGCATCAACCCCTCGGGCAGGTTGGTGGGCAGATCCTTGAGGCTGTGAACGGCGATATCAGCCCGGTCCACCAGCATCTGAGCCTCCAGCTCCTTGGTGAACAGGCCCTTATCGCCGATCTTGGCGAGAGCCACATCCAGGATCTTGTCGCCCTGGGTGGCCATCGCCTCGATCGTGATCTCCAGGCCCTCGTGGGCCTTGGCCAGCTCATCGCGCACCCAGTGGGTTTGCACCATGGCCAGCTGGCTGCGGCGGGAGGCAATGCGCAGTTGGGAAGCGGCCATCGGAAGCGGGAGGAGGCAGCGCGGGGCCGCCGAAGTACAGCCGCCAAGCCTAAGGAGTGGTGCGCCCAGGCCGGATCAGCGCGCCCAAGTCGTGATCAGTCGTCGTGATCAAGGGGCGATCGGAGGCCGCGATCAGGCGGCGAAGAAATCGATGGGCAGCGGGCCCCAGGTGTCTTCTGCCTCGGGATCGGCGGGGCTGTGGCCGGTGATCAACAGCCCCTCGCCCAGGCCGGTTTCGCGGCGCACCAGGAAGCGCCCGCTGTTCTGATTGGCCTTGAGGAACACGGGGCCCTCGATGCTGCCGAGGGCTTCACCGGCCGGATCGAGCTCATGGGCTGACCAACCCAGCGCCGCTTCGAGCCCCCGGAGCGCCTGAACAGCAGCATCGGCCGAAGGGGCCATCACACCCACCGTGAACCAGTCGCAGCGCTCCAGCAGCGGCAGCAAAGCGGCACGAAGCGAGTCGCGGGCCGCAGCATCGAGGGCAGGGGCCGAGCGCAGGCCGCGCAGGCTGGCGAGAGACATCGAGGCGTCAGCCATGGCGGGCGGGCGAGGAACAGGGGCGGCAACGCTGCTCCCAGACGGTGAATCCGGCCAGGCAGAAGCTCAGCCACACATACCCCACGGCCGCTCCGGCGGCGATGTCGCTGAGCCAGTGGGCACGGCAGTACAGGGTGCTGAGCCACACCAGAGCCACCCAGCAGCTGGAGAACACAAACAAGGGGCGCCGCAGCCGGGGGTAGTGGGCGGAGAGCAGGCAACAGGTGAGGAAATAGAACACCACGGAGCCGGCCGCATGGCCACTGGGAAAGCTGCGCCCGCTGATGTCTTCCAGCAGGCGGCCACTGGGGCGGCGCCGATCAAACAACGGCTTCAGCCAGCGATCCACGATCACAAGGATGCCGCCGGTTCCCACCACAAGGCACACCAATTCAGGCCAGAAGCGCTTGAGGGTGAGAAAAATCAGCACCGCCAGCACGAGCACAGCGGTGAGATGCACACCGCTCATCTGATACACCCGCAGCAGCAGGTTGCCCAGCGGTTCTGGAATCAGGCGATGCACCCCATCCAGCAACTGCTCATCCAGGCGCGGGTGGCGGATGGCCGCAAGCTGCGGTCCCCACCAGGCGAGTAGCAGCGCCGTGATCCCAGCAAACGCAAGGCGCCAGGGGCCCAGCGCAACCAGCCAGTCGGCCAGCCAGCCGCGAAGCCGATGCAGAGCCGTGGCCATCAGCGAGGCTCCAGTTGCTGGAGCTGCTCAACCGGCAGCCTGAGCAGGCGATGGGCATCCCGCCGCCCCAGCGGCGTGCCATCCCCGGGACCCAAGCCAAAGTCGAGCAGTTCCGCGTCACTGCCCAGCAGCAGCACGGTGTCCGGAGGCGACGCGCTCGTTCCCTGGCTGAGGCTGCGGCTTGCCTTACGGGGCGAGTTCACAAACAACACGAGCCGGCCGCTGTAAAACACCACGCTGTAGCGCTTGTAGCCCACCACCAGCAGGGGCTCATCGGGCAACGCCTGTTCGCCGGCCAAGCGGGCCAGGGCACGAATCGGCAGCTGGCGCTCGCGATCCACCAGGGGCACCAGCACCGGCAGCACCAGCGCCAGCGCAGCCGCCACACCAGCGGCGTTGGGTAGCCACAACCAGCTGAGGCCTGAGCGGTAGCGCCACAGCACCAGGGCCAGCGCGCCGGCCGCCAAGAACAGCGGCAACGCCAGCAGCCAGGGCAGCCCCGAGGCCCGCAGCGCATCAGCAAAGGCGGGATAGGAGGGGTCGGTTTCCAGCCAGCGCGGTGCCAGCACAGCCGCCAGAGCCATCAGGGCGAGCAGAGCCGCATTGCACCACCCCGTGATGCGCATGCCTGCCGCCAGCGGTGAGGTTGCCGGGTGCAGAGGCTGAAAGAGCAAGGCCACCAGCAGGCTTCCACCAGGCAGAGCGGGCAGGATGTAACCCGGCAGCTTGGTGGCCGCCGCCGAGAAAAACACCACCATCAGCACCAGCCAAAGCAGCCCCAGCAGGGGCAGATCGGCACCGGGGGCCGTGTTACGCCAAACGCTGAGCCGCCAGAAGCGCAGACGACTTGCAGCCACTGGCAGATACAGCGACCAGGGCAGGAGCAGCAGCAGCACCCAGGGCAGGTAGAACCACGGCGGGCCGGGGTGGTCGTAGATCACCGAGGTGAAGCGCTCCAGATTGCTGAAGCCAAGGAAACGACCCAGAAATTCGCTGCCATTGGCAGCCGTGGCCATGCCGTACCAGGGAGCGGCCACCCCAAGAAACAGCAACACCAAGGGAATCCAAGGGGTGCGGCGCAGCTCCTGAAGCAGGGTTCCCTTCAAAGCCCAGAACGCAAGCATCACCAGCCCTGGCAGCAACAGACCCACCGGCCCCTTGGCCAGCACCGCGATACCGCAGAACACCCCGAGAGCCACAAAGCCCAGCGGCCGTTGCCAGGGCCGTTCGGGTGTGGCGCTGTGCGCCAGCACAAAACCGAGCAGGGCCAGTGTGATGCCACTGGCCAGAAACATGTCAGTCACCGAGGAGCGCCCCCAACCCAGCCAACCGGGGCTGAGGGCGAGCACGCTGGCCCCCAACAGGGCTCGGCCCAGGCGTTGATGCACGGCTTCGGCGGGCGGTGCCACCAGCATCAACACAGCGAACACCGCGTAAACCGTGGCACTGGCGGCCAGGGCCACCGGCAGCCGCGCCGCCCACTCACTCACACCGAACAGGCGGAAGCTGAGCGCCACCATCCAATACCCCCACACGGGGTAATCGAAAAAGAGTTCGCCGTTCCAGTGGGGAGTGACCCAGTCGCCGCGAACGAGCATCTCGCGGGGAATCTCCACGAAGAGCCCCTCGGTTTTATCCATCAGGCCGAGGGAGCCCAGCTGTTGGCCATAGGCCAGGCCGCACAGCGCGGCTAAAGCGAGCAGGGCCAGCAGCAGGCTGCGGCGTTCGTCCCGGTCAAGCCAGGCGTTGAAGCGTTGCATGGCGAGAAATTAGGGGGTGTTCCACACAAAACGGCTACTGGCGGCGTAGTTCCACACGAACACCACCAGGATTCCGGAGAGCTGCGCCCACAGCGTGTCGCGAGCCACCAGGCTGTAAAAGGCGGAGGCCAGACCCACGTTGGCCAGCACCGGCAGCGAGGCCACCAGCAGAAACTTGAGCAAGCCGCGCAGCAGGGCTGCACCCTTGAGGCGCTGAAAGCGGAAGGTGAGGGCGTTATTGATCAGGTAGTTGGAGCTGGCGGCCGCCACCACGGCAAAGGGCAGGGCCTGCTCAAAGCCAAGGCTGCTGAGCATCAGCAGCTGCGTCACCATCAGCTGCACCACCACACCACTCACACCCACCAAGCCAAAACTGATCGCCCGGCGAGGCAGCAGCCGGAAGCTGAGGCTGTGCAGGATCGAAATCAGAAAGTCCCAGAAGATGGCGAGATCGAGCTTGGAGTTGCCGTAGGTGCGGGGCTGAAAGCTCAGCGGCACCTCCGCCGTGCGCAGGCTGCCTTTGCTCACAGCCAGCAGTTCATACAAAAACTTGAAGCCGTTCACATCCACGGCACGAATCAAAGGCAGCAGCGGTTCAAGCCTGAGGGCAAAAAAGCCACTCATGTAATCGCTGAGCTGCCCGTAGCGGCGCGGCAGGCTGAAACGGGCGCTGGCGTTGGCCCAGCTTGAACCGCGTTCACGCCGCCCGCTCAAGCCGAGGATTTCAGCCTCAGGATGAAAACGGCTGCCCACCACCAGATCGAGATCGCCCTGCAGCAGGGTGTCAACGGCGCGCTGCACCGAGGCGGGCTCATGCTGACCATCGCTATCCATCACCAGCGCCACATCACCCGTGGCATCCAGCAGCCCCTCCTTGATCGCACTGGCCAAACCGGACCGACCCACGCGCCGAATCAGGCGCAGGCGCGGTTCGCGATGGGCCAACTGACGCACGAGCTCAGCGGTGCCATCGGCGGAGTCATCGTCCACCACCAGAATTTCGAGGTTGTAGTGCTGTTGAAGCGGCAACAATTGCTCCAGCAGCGGCTCGATGTTGCCCCGTTCGTT
>Ga0194133_10005917_pt1 | contig 15328 bp, 2 predicted proteins | sample TA2KigOf40mmetaG_FD_155448 | JGI IMG/M metagenome (GOLD analysis project Ga0194133, IMG submission 155448) | Freshwater microbial communities from Lake Tanganyika, Tanzania - TA2015055 Kigoma Offshore 40m | ecosystem: Environmental > Aquatic > Freshwater > Lake | place: Tanzania: Lake Tanganyika...
ACTGCACAGTTCTCTGCCCTCAACCTCTTGACAAACTCCTTGGGGTTGGGCGTGAGGATAACGTTAATACTTCGTTTGTTTTTCTTCTTGTCTAGCCTAGTCGGCGGCATCTTCGTTGACGGTAAACATTGGAATGTTTTTTGACATCTTGTGCCACAGCGAACCGCTTTTATCAACCCAAAACGACAATTCCTCAAAAAACAACAAAATTTAAATAGGCGGATCGTGATACAGGCTGCACGGAGCACTTGTTGCACGCACGTGGGCTTTAAATTGTACTGTCAAATCAGTGTCAAAACAAAACCACGCTGTTTTAATCGATTTTAAGCGAAGTCTATCGATAACAGCGGGAAGGCGCTTGATACACAAAATACTGCGAGTGCACAATATAGAGTTTTCCACTATGTGGACTTATCTGGTATATCAGACGGTTAGCGGTGGGACCCGAACTCAAGAGGTCCTTTCTGTTTTTAACTGATGAGATCTTTGGATGTTCTTTTGGAGCACTTCCAGAGTACGTATGGTGATGAAAATCCGCTGGGTGGTCGTCCAAGCACTCTTTCAATTTTTCACCAATTTTCAACTCGATAGAGTGACAATCACCAAAGTTCAAGAATTTTTCTTCGGAGCTCAAAAAACACGTGTTGCACGCTCGATTCTTTAATGTTTATGAAAATTTTCAGTATAATATCCCAGTTTTGAATCTCTATTGCCAATTAGGTTGAGAGATACTTCAGAATGCAAACCATTCAGAACTCAAACTTTGATGTCTAATTGATTTGAAAAGTACCAAAACTTGAATATTTACCAAAATTGAAAATGAATGAAATTTGTCCAGTAAATGTATAATATTCTTTTCATGTTTCGCATTTCATTTTTTTAATTCTAAGGACTTAAAGAGAACCTTGGATCTTTGCAAATAGAGGTGGCCCTGACCCACCCAACCCGAACATACTTTTGACCCGCAGCAATTAAGTGGCTGACCTGTCTTTGACCTGGGTATTTTTTGACCTAATCCGCTGAGATTTTTTTATCTGAAGGGAAAAAAACTAAAAAATTGGGATTTTTGGGGAAAATTTTCCAGATTCAGAGGTGTCTGACCCAAGCCAACCCAAGCATAAATAAATGACCGAGGCATCCATCTTTGGTTTGGGTTTGCATTGGAAAATTTCCCCCTTAAAATCCCAAATTTTTCAATTTTTTGCCCCTTGGGTCTAAAAAAATCTCATAGCGTCGGGTCGGGTCAAAAAGTTGGCCTCTTATTTACTGTGGGTCTAAAGTATGCAAGGGTCAGGGGCCATCTTTACTTTGGGCCAATTGCAACCTGCAAACATTTTTCTCATCAAACAGAGATTTTTCAGTATTTAATAATCTTGAGCAGATTGTAGAAGCCTACGTAATATCAAAAATCAATTAATTTTCAACAACATTAAAGTTATTAATGCTGTTTCTAGAAACTTCGACTTGTCTTGATAATTTTCTCCAGACATGACAATCAAGATTATGTCGCTGTTTAAATAAACGAAATTTCTTATCAAACTATCCAAACATTTTCTCGTAAAGTTTGAAAATCGAGTTTTGTACTCTGGTGTATTAAATTTTAGTTATCACTGCACACTTTTAAGATATTTTTCATATGGTAGTTTGATCTAATTTCAATCAAAGAAGGGAAACTTAAGATTCATTAAAAAAAAAATTCTCAAATCTCTCAATACAAAATTCTAGCAACCTAAAATTAACATTGACATATTTAATCTCCTTAGTAATGATAAGAAAATGTTAAGCTTATGGAAGAAGCCTGAGGAATGATGGGTGTTTATATGTCATTAGCAAAAAACTGCAAGTTTAATAATTGAAATGAATTTAAAAGTGTTGGCAATTAGTTTATTTGAATTCAAAAATGCATTTATTTGTGTCTGATTTGGGTTAGCTTTAACCCATCAATTTGAAACTAGATATCTGAAATTTTGATTCAGTTGAGTTTGACTATAGTTGGCTCATTTAAAATAAAAATACAAAGCTATTTGTTTTAACTTCCTATTATTTGCTTTGTTACAAATGCAACAATATTTTACATTCAGTTTTGACTTTTGAGAAGCAAGGTGAAGTAATCCTTATCAGGGGACTATTTCCAACTATCAACAGGATGTTTCATAAATGTTGAGTTGTGTTGAAAGTAAAATATCTATATATTTTTGAAAATCAGTCAGAGGTTTTTCTCAAACAGTAGTAAAGAATTGTGAGTAATCTTATGCAATGTGTTGGCAAAATCTTATCTTTCTGCTGCGACACAAATAATCTGTTATCTTTGTTCAGGGGAACAAATATCTGTGTGATAATAAGTTTCCACCTCAATTGAGTCCAGACAGCACAGCTAGAAAGACAAACATGGATCCAGCTTGAATCCATCATCCATCATGAAAAAGAAGTTAAGTTGCTCAGCCTCACCACCATCGAAAGGTATCAAGAGCTTCTTCTTCAATTAAGATCATCTGAACTTTCTCTCTGGCGAGGAATTCTTTGTCATCAACACCTTAAGAAGGGTTCCAGTAAAATGACTGGATTTTCATCCATATATATCAGATGATGCATTCATTGCATAGGCTGAAACAGCTCAGGTTGTTTTTGTATTTGTCATTAAATCATCATTTTAAATTTGGCTCATTTATTGTGCTCAATTTTTTTCTGGCAAATTAACACTCTTTATCCTCAATGTCAGAGTTTTTTTTGTTTGAAGGCAAACAAGTTTTTCTCTTTCAACTGATTTCAATTCCATCCAAAGTCAGTTTGTCATTTTGCCTGTCCAAAATCCTCCAACATACAATTTGTTAATGCCAACAAAATGTAAAAAGACAATTGAAGAAATGTACAAATGTCAAAAAGTCTTAGCCTCGAAATTCTCTCCAAGTTTTAGCAAACATACATGCCAAATGAAGTGGTGTCCATCTGTTCATTTCTTTAGCTTCAATATCGCAGCTCCTTTTTCTGTTAGTTGTTATAAGTACTATCTAAAAATGTCCATTTTTACATGCAAGGTGAAGAGGAGTTTCATTGTCTTTTACCATTCTTTTGCATTTTTTCCATCAAGTATTTGGCAATCTTAAAATGTCCATTTTTGACAAGCCAAATGAAGAGCTTCAATCAATATTCTGCTCCTAATGACCATAACCTGACAAACTCCAAGTGCCCATTTTGTGAAGCAATATGAAGTGGGGTTAAACATCTACTAGCTCCTTCACATAACACCGATTTGACCATTCGAATACAGATAGGGAACAACTTGTTGGCTTTTTTTCACTCAACAGAAGTTGGACACAATATGTCCGTTATGGCAAGCCAAATGAGGAGAAAATGTCCATCTCATCATCTTTTTTGTCAGCTTTTGTTCAAACCTATCCATTGAGGAATGCCTGATGATGAAGATCCAGCCACTTCAATTTCAATTCTTTAGAAGTATATAATGTTAGGAAAAATAAAATTATTGAAATTGAAGAGTTTTTAATTTCATTGGGAAAAGTTAAATAACATTTTATCAAATATTTAAACCATTTCTACATTAGAATTACCTAGGTTTTATAACCTTGTTTGCTTTGGGGAGTACTTATATGCACTGCCAACAAAACAAGAGGCTCTCAGCCAGGATATAAAACTCTCCACCATGTCTTAAAATGCCATGATTCAATCAATTTTACTCCATTTGGAATTGTACCAAATTTCTTTCAAGATTATCAAGTTATTGTCAGACTCAATAATCAAGAAAGGGTCGCTGTGGCTGAGTTGTCATGGTATCAGGCTGGGAATATGAGGGTCGCGGGGTTCAAACCTAGGCACCTTCAGGCAACCTTTGACCCTGGGTTGCCTTAAACAACAAATATTCCCATACTTAGTGTGCCTCTGATCTTTCAATTCGCAAGGTACTTTAAAAGATTTTAAAAAATTATAACAAACTTTCAACATTTTGTAGATGTAATTAAGAAATATTCAGCTTCTGAGTAAACAAAACACTGCACTATTAGTAAAGATTTCATTTAAATTATATGATTGTATCAAATAAATACTTGAATGTAATTGAATGGAAAACAAATCTCTACCAAACGGGTATGTTTCTCAGCTAGGATTGGATTGGTGTTAAGTTCAATGTGCAGCAGACATTTTAATTTGGATTTCTAATATCATAATGAAAAGTGTTTAAACCAACCATGCCAAAAAATGGACTGTTATATTCTCAGTCTAAGCATCTTGAGCTCCAATCAAATCAAAAAAGACCAGGTTTTATAAATATTAATAGGTTAAAAAAGCTAGACTGAGGTAAAGGATGATCAAATCCAAAAAGTGGATTGTAAGATTCTTAGTCTTAAAGTCTTGACCATCCATTTAAATTCAAAAAGATAAGATTCACTAAACATCAACAGGTTAAAGAAGGCAATAGAAGATAGATTTTGGTTCTTCATTGAAAGGCTGGAAGTTTAGCAGGAATGCTCTTAAGGATTCCAGGGTCATTGATATTAGTTGCTATATATTGTAATTATTTATTTGAATTCCATAATAATCTATTGAACTAAATGCATATTATCTAAATTTATAAAGGCTTTCAAAGTCTTTAAGGGAACATTGATTGTTTTCAACAAAGAAATATTTATTCATTTTGTTTTAGTTTTTTCACTGCAAATCAAGACGCTACCATTCGATTTGTGTAAAGTTGGTTTGCCTAATTTACCAGTTGGCCAGAGCCTGGGCCTTTAATTGACTTACCTGTATTTTAGTTCTAACCTAACCTAAACTATCCCCCTATCTAACCCTATGGGGCTCTTGCCTGGCATAAACCTACGGGACTCTTGATCCCCTCACCAAACCCTGCAGGGTTATTGACCCCCTTACCTAACTCCAGGGGGCTATTTTATTGCTAACCTAACTTGACCTTACCTAACCTAACCCTTGTACCTAACCCTATGGGGCCCCCTGGCTTGGAGGCCCATGTCTCATCAGGGCCTAAAAAGAGCCTCCAGTAAGGCTAACAAAGGCCAGGGTGAGGCCATGGCTGGGGCCTCACCCAGGCCATTAGGTGAAGTCATTAGACGCAATGATGTTTTCCCATTTGAGACAAATAATTTCCTTTCTCTATATGTTAGTTCTCCGGATTTCTCTTTGAAAAAACTTTATATTAACTCTTAAAAAGTATAATAATTGTATTTCCTGCAATTAATTTTATGAAAGAGTTAATAAAACAATGTCAAAATTCATTCAGGATTTGAATGTGGTTAGTCAAATTCATTATAAACATTAAATCATTATTTGTTAAAAACCTTTCCCCGCTGAAGAACAATGCAAAATAAGCTTTAGTGTTTTATTTTATTTTTGGTTATAGGATATTTCATAAAACCAGACTTCAAGATTTTTAGTAGTTGGTCAACATGTCATCAAAAGTGTCATTGAGCTCATCTGAAACCTTTTTGATCTTGAGCTTTTCTCTGTAAATTTCATCTTCAATATCATCAATACGATGGTTAAGCTTGGTGATGTTCATCTCTCCATACTCATAACGAGCCTCAGCAACCTTCAGGCGCTCCATCAAGCTATGAATCTTGTCCTTAAGCTTTTCCTCTCTCTCCTGTGCCTTTTCTGCAGAAATCTCAAGCTGTTTCATATTCTCACCAACAGTCTCCAACTCCGTCTCAACATCTTTAAGCTTGCTTTCAGCCAACTCAGCTCTTTCAAGGGCCCGCTTGCATTCATCTTCTTGAACACCAAGTTTTCTTGTAAGTTCATCAAGCTTTTGCTCATTGTCACGAGCCATCTTGGTTGTTTCTCTAAGGTTTTTGTCTGCTGCTTCTATCTCAACTTCATTCCTCATTGTCTTATTTTCAAAGTATTTGACTTTTTTCAAGATTACATCAGCATTCTTTGACATGATTGCAAGTTTAGTAACTGTATCAGCCAAAGGGTATCTGCTTTTTTTGGCTTCTTCTTCCATCAGCATGATTCTACGAGAGAGGGCACTAACTTCTTCTTCAGCATTTTTGAGACTTTTCTCTTTCTCCTCCAAAGACTCCAAGACTTTTGTAAGCTTATCATTTGTCTCATCATATTCAACTTCATAGCTCTGGGTTTTCTTTCCAAGATCTCTGATGTCACAATCAGCCTTGTCACTACGATCGTTTGCTTCTCTAGCATCATTTTCATACTTGGCAATGGTGTTGAGCAACTGGTCAGTCTCTGCCTTTAGAGACTGCATTTTCTTTCTAATGGCATCCATTATTATCTGTTAATAAAAAAGTTAGAAATAAACCCATGCATTTCACTAATTTAAGATTATTTCAACTGGTTGGTGTGAAAGGGTTTGTTTTATCGTTATCTTCAAGTTTTGTCGGTGTTTTGGATTATTGTGCTTGTTAAAAGTGAAAAGGTTAAGGAAGAAACTCACATTTTGGGTATCAAACATTTTGAGAATGAGTTAAAATGCTTAGTAGTTGGTCAGTTTATTATTGAAGGTTGATCTGAAGCTTATTTTATCAATTTTCTCTCTTTAGATTTCATCTTTGGTCTCATCAAATCTGTGATTGAGTTATGAGATATTCATCACACCATTGGTTTCAGCAAGCTTTAATTAGCTGATGGATCTTGAGCTTTCACAGGATAAATTTCAAGCTGTTTCATATTTTCTCCAATACCTTTCAGCTGACCTAATAAATCTTTGAGCTTTTTCTGGAGCTCTTATTGAACCCCAAGCTTTTTGTGCACTCATCCGGTTTCAGTTCAGTCAGTTGACATTTTACTGTTTTCACAGAGTGTTTTGTCTGGTTCTTTTATCTCAGCTTCATTTGTTGTGGTCTTCTTTTCAAAGTGCTTCACTTTTTTCTATATAAATTAGCATTCTTTGACACAAAGGCCAGCCTTGTAGCTGTAGCTGCCAGGAGTGTTTAAGCTTTTTTAGCTTCCTCTTCTTACAACGTAATCCATCTTGAAAGAGCATTGACCTCTTCCTCTGCTGTTTTCAAACTGTTTTCTCAAGTACCATAAGTAACTTTTCATTGGTCTTATCAAACTCCATTTTATAACCCTGTGACTTTTTTCTAAAACCTCTTATGTCGCAGTCGGCCTTGTCGTTGCGCTCATTAGATTAGATTATAGGTCCTTTGCATCTTTTTTAAGTATGGCCTTTAGATGTAACAGTTTGTCTGTTTCTCCCTTCAATGGTTGCATTTTTTCCTCATTACAGCCATACTGTTTGATAATATCTATCAATTTAATTATAAAACCAAAATTTTAAAGCAAAAAAAGAGGACAGAAAATAGAAGTAGTGTGTTTTCATTTTATTAATTAGGTAAACTTATTTAAATTTTAGTTTTCAAAAATGTTTGCTTTAATTTGATGCTTATGATGTGTGTGCATTATATTTTGTTTCTTAAAAAAGAGGTTAATGCAAAAAGTTATTTTCAGAGAGCTTATAAGCATTTTCAATTACATTAAAAACAAAAATTGTCATTTAAATAACTTATAGCTTATTCTTTTAAATAGAATATTGAAACTATTAAAAGTTTTATTTAGAATGTGGTTCTAAAGTTTAATAATAAAAAAGTTGATTGCTGCTCTTCAATTGAGTATTGAAACTGTTTAAAAGTTTCATTAAGGATTTAGTTCTAAAATTTAATAATAAAAAAGTTTTACTTGTTAATTTGGATGTAGATGTATGCAAGTTCCTGAGTCAGCTTTCAATCTTGGACTGAATTCTGAACTGTTGTGATGTAAAAATTGTGACTGAAAAATTACTTTTCCTTGTGGCCTGTTGGTCAGTATTAGAAGGTAGAGAAACAGAAACCCTTAAAATTGATAAAAGTTAAATAGTGTGAACAGTGACAACATATTTTTCTTGTTTTGAAATCAATACTTGAAATTTCGACATTTTTTATTTTTCCCCAGCCCTTGGACTGTAAATCAAATCAGGAAAACATGTTTTGTTTTATTTTTTGTGAGGAATGGTGTTTTTCTAACATCTCAAAAAATAGGTCTTGAACTAGCTAATCAACATCTGTGTCACACACAATATTTAAAAATATTCAGCATATTTTTAAATTCCTCTTAATCATATCCAAATTCATTTTATGTTTAATGATCAACTTGTAGAGATACTTCGTAAAGTATGGTCCCAGCTTTGCTCGTGATATCCTGGAGTTTAGGGGCTCAGACCACAGGTTTCAAACATTTCTTGAGTAGGTGGCAAGCCCCATGAAAAATTTGGCAATGTTTGGTCTAGTGTAAAGAGAATATGGTACCATCACTCAAATAGTTATGGCAACAGACTTAGAATTGGAGTACTCGGGTCCTGTTCCCATCAATATGAAATCTCTGATCCCTGGATTCCCTTCAATTAATCCTTTCTTAAGATGATTTTTACAGTCAGGTCAAGCACTTGTTAGATATCAGAAAGAATAGTTCCTATCAATGAATCAGTTGACATGATCTCAATTTGTTTTCAGGTTTTCTTTAAAAAAGACATAGACTAATTATTTAGCATTTTGGGTTGTCAATCCTAAGCTTCATGTTCCAAAAAGAAGGAAACAATCTGTTGGTTTAGTTGTCTGTCTGTGTGTTCAAAGTGTGGTGCAAGGAGTTTAAAGGTAATTGAGGGTACTTAGCTTAGGGTTGATAGGGTTGGGTTCAGTCACCAAGGAAGAATAGGGTGGATTGAGCCCCATGGCCAGCAGATGATATTTTACAAAGCACTTGGCCATCCCTCTCATGATCAAATAAACCACAGTTTATCTCTTTAAAGATAGTTATAAGACATATGTCAAGAATCTTATTGATCCAACTATGACCTGCAAACTGCTTTAATTTATGTTTACTCTTGATGGAATCCTAAAAAAAACTCTTTCAAATGGACATTTTCAGACCTTTTAAATTCCCACATTTTCTCATAAAGTAGGGGGAGGATTTTTTCCTGAAACTGGACTATTGTTGCAAAGCAAAGAACACAGAAGGGAAATTATTTCTAAGCAAGGTCGACTTGGAGAGAAATTACGTCTTGTGAAAGTCAACTTGAAAGCTAATGATACAAGAAACATTGTCACATGTTGACCTGATAGCAGATTAATTTTACGTAAAGTTTGCAGCATGCAAGATCATTATTTTTGCTACTTGAAAGTGCTTTTTGTTCAGTTTTAATCTTTCACAACGCTTAGGGGAATTTTGGAGAAAAACATAAACGTTATTGCATTTTCATCATTTTTCTGCTTAGGGGGGGACAAAAGATAATTTCAAATGTTTTATACTTTATAGCTTGAAAATCATATTAGATATAAGATAATCGATGTAAGCTAAACTGTAACCAGGCAGATCTTGATGGGCACTGACCCTACTTGACCCGAGGATTCATTCTTTTGACCCGCAGTATATAAACGGCCAAACCCAACTTTGACCTGCGTACTTTTTGATCCTACCCAATGAGATTTTTTTGATCCAAAGGGAAAAAAACTGAAAAATTTGCTATTTTGAGGGGAAATTTTCTAAACTCAAATGAAAGATGGCTGATGAACCCTATCCTACCCAAGCAACAAAAAATTGACCCGACACTGGGTCAAATTTTTTGACCCGGATCCATCACTACCTTTGAAGAAATTTACTGATCACTTAAAACATTCAAAGGGATAAGTAAACCCCTTAAAAGTTCTGTGTGGTTTCAAATAACTGTGAGACACAGTCAATTCAAAGACAAATAGAGGGACCTATATTCCCTTCCATTCTTGCCAATTGAGAAGTCAGAAATGAAATTGATTTAGAATAAAAAACTTGTGCTTTAATTTTAGCCATAAAGCAATTTAAGGATTTTTTAGTCATCCTGTAGCTTCAATGCCTATTTGACTTTGTTTTTTATCTGACCACAAAGAAAATACTTTCATAAACATAGGAGATAGATAACCTTAACAGAGTCATTTTGAGCTGATAGAATGAATAATCTGAATGAAAAATAGGGGTTTGTTTTGCACAGGCCTGAGTTCTGACCAGTTTTCCAAATCTCAGTTTGTGTGTGGGTGTCTCTGTATTTATATGAAACCGTTTAAAAAGCTATTTTTTAATTTTCCAATTATTTTCATTAGATTTGAAATGATGGATCAAAAATAAAAGGCGATTTATGAAAATATTATCAAAAATATTTTGATACTATTTTTATTCCTTGAGGATTCAATCTTTTTCACGTAACCTTTTACCCACATCTGATTCCCGAGCGCTCCTGATCAGCGTGCTCCTGTCTCACATGTCAATAAAAGGCCTGCGTGCCTTAGATTTAGTACCTAGTTATGTGCTTAGACGGAAGTTATATAGACTAGATAGCTTTGTGATATTTTTAAGGATATTCCTGATACATTATATGTCTATTAAACTTACCTCAATAAAGTATTATGAGCATATTTAAATACCTAGTGTTTTTATTGTAAGACCAGGGGTTTCAGATCCTCATAGTCATGGGATAAGTGTTACAGAGACTCGCATCACTTTTCTAAATCCTTGCGACCTGCTACCGACTATCGCTTGGAAATAGTAAGTCTACATATATTTCATCTGATTTTGAATGAAAAACAATGTGGTTAGTGGTAAACTAAGTCTTATTAATTGTTAACAAGGTAAAAGTATCATACTCAGATAAAATAAATTTTTTCAGTCAAGCTTTCTTGAAACTCATTTTGTGAGTTTTTTCAGATTTATGCATCAAATAGGATTACTCAGATTAAAATTTCCTACCCAAAATTACACGGTTAGTTAGGAATTACTCAGTCTACAGGTCAAAATCTAAAAAGATTATATGCATATAAATAAAGTGCTAATCTTTAGACATCAAATATGTCAAAAATATTTTATTTTCCACATTGCTGCCCTTTATATTTGGTGGAATAGACAGTGCTGTATTTTCTTTTGGCAATATTTTTAAGTGCGCCTTACAAATTTTTTTTCATTAAAAGCACACTTTTTTGGCTGGGAATTTTTTGTTACCAAGTATGACACATTTTAGTTAAACAACGAAGTATGATGGTGGACCCACATCATGAAATAAAACAAATGAGGTACCAATCCTTAGTTTTTGCAGTAAAGGTTTGAGGAAGAGTGTGGGTATATACTATCCAAAAAGTATTAGCAGGTAGTAATATATTAAAGGTTTATACGCAAATAAAATTTTTTCTTATGAAAAAGGGGTATGATTAAAGATATTCACAAATAAAGCAATTTGGAAAAATGAAACTTTAATTTCAACATAGAAATACTACTTATAAATTAATTTTAATAAATAATCTATTAAAGCTTATTAACTCAAATACTTTGGATGTAATCTATTATTTGCAATGGCAACACAACAGGCTAGAAGTGTGGCTGCTCCTCCTCACCCACATACACACAAGCCAAGTTCTGATCATCAAAGAGATGGTAGTCACCACAATACTGTATCAGAGAGAGTATAGTTAAACAATTAAAACTATTTTAGATTTGAGATCATTTTTACCTGGATTCTTGGGCTATCATTGACACAAATAATGTAGGCATTAGGATTGCTTGGCATTGGAAAACGAGGGTAGGGCAAAAATCTTACAAAAAATAGAGGTTTTGAGATCATATTATAAACTTTCACCACTTAAAAAAAATGACTAACTTTCTGGCCACAGCATTTGGAGGTAGTTCATCATGTGTCGGACACTTGAATCCCACCACAGATTCTGATTGAGCAGAGCAATCGTTAACGCTGTCTGGATAGTTGCAAATGTGATATTCAGGGTCGTATGAAAGACCTGGGGTACAAGGTGTCTCATAAGCAACACCAGCTGCACACTATCAAAATTATGTGTATATTATAGCTTTAAATCTTTTTCATATAACAAATCACATCCTAAAATTTACTTTGAAGAAAGTTGTTTGACATCCAACCCCTACAGGATATATTCCATACTGATAAAGGCAACCTAAAATGGTTTAATTTAAAATATAATATCTATTAATTTAAAAAATATCCAGAAGGAGGCTATTTATTTTTGATGGCACAAATAAACTTTACATGAAGGAAATACCTGGAGAAGAGATGGGTGTATCATCATAAACCCTCTTTCCACAGTCCACTGCCCAATTGTAATTACAGAAGTTGTGAACAGCACCGTGGCCACTTTCATAAACTAACCCATTCTCACAAATCTCCTCAGAAAATGTTCCATTCACACACTGAAGTAAGAAATACGAAAATCTATTTTTGTCTTGCTCAAAATTCATTTTGAAAATAAAAAAACAAACTTACAAGATAGAATTTATCACAATATTCTTCATGAGGATAAGTTTGGACTCCATATGATTCCGGACAGCTGGAATATGAGAATCCAATCAAGTTCAGGCAGACTAAAATAATCTTTGCAATAAGTTTAGCCATCTTGAAGTGTTTGCTCCACTTTCACTTTTCAACAGAAACTGTTGAACACATCTTAAGAAAGTTTTTTTTTGTTCAACACTGAAGAAGAGAAATCAAACCAATAATCTGAGGGACAGTAAAAAGAGGTCGAAAAAAATGATAATAATAATAACAGTAAAATCGAAGTCTTATATTGATATGTAATTTTAAGAACAATTTTATAAACAAGTAAGCTTTCAATGTTTATACAAAAGAATTATCATTCACATCACTAAAAAAGTGAAACTCATCATCCTTTTAAACCTTTTCTTTATTATTATTATGGGTATAAGTTTTTATTGGTAGACCAATCAACCTTTAATGCCAATTAATAATATTAGGTGAAAATGTCTGTTCAGTTTGAAAACTTTTTTATTCTATAAAGGGTCAGAGAAAAGAATTTTAACACTTTATCATGTCCATATTAAATTTTAGAAAATAAAATAACCTACGGAAAAATTTTGAATCTTGCACAAAACCTTTTAAGGCAGGATTGACTACAAAATTTAAGCAGATGGAAGTTTAGAGCAAAGAAATTAAGGTATTGGAAAAGGTATAAAAAAGGGGCTATTATATTTTCTGTTTCCTCAAGAATGAATCTGCTCAAATCAGATTTGAAATTACCCCAACTGTATTTTGAGAAATACTCCAGCCAATTTTAGTTCCAGAGCCTTCAAGTTTTATTACTATCTTTAACAAATCATAGATTTAGAAAAGGATTTGAGGGTGACCAGGAACTGATCTCTTTTTTCAAATATCTAGATGACATCAACAACTAAGGGTGCAAAATGACCTTTTTTAAGCATCCATCCATAATAAAACTTAGCAAAGGTCACTTCTTGACCTGAAAAATCTGCCAATTTTTTTCATGTTGATGAATGAATAAATCACACTTTTTCACCCAATATTGAGCCTTTTATGATATTTGATTTTTATTTTATCCTTTCCTGCATATTTAGTGTTATTTTCTAGTTGTAACAAAGTGTTGAATATTTTTCATATTCTTATCTTTTGAGAGTTTCAGATTCCAATGAAAACTTATTCTGTCAGAAGTTAATTTTCTCCATTATTCACCTGAAGATTTTAAAATGATATTAGTAGTTCCCAATGGTGTTAAAAATTTCAAATTTCAAACCCCCTCCTTGAAAGTTTTGGTTTTTAGCAACATAATCTTGAGTACTTTAATTCATAGTTACAAATATTATTAATTTGATCATGAAAAATAATATCTTTTCTTCAATAAATTCAACATAATCTATTCTGATTTCCCCACAAAATAATCTTCATCTTGATAAAAAAAACCTCTAAAAATGCAGGTCAAAAAAATTCGAAAATAGGTTTCATCTAGGAAGGTGCTCTGAAAGGATATCTTTAGAAAGTTAGGCCTTTAGGTTTAAAACCTGATAAGAAATTCCTTTCTAAAATCTCTAAGGTAATTTGACATTACAGTAATAGGATATGAAAATATCCTAAGTTCAATTTCTCACATCCAGTTACATTATTTTAAATATGCTTAAATTTTAGTTTCAACATTTGCAGATGTGTACCATCATTTAAATTTTGGTATCTTAATTTCCAAGTCGCTTGTGCTTGAACAGAGCCTGATTGTATCCTTCATCTGGGTGTCATGAACCCTCATCAATTGATCTTCAGAGAAGAATCCGGACGAGCTTCTCATCCATTCAGAAAATTGCTCTGGACTATACCTTCCATGTTTCTTAGCCTTTTCAAGACTATTATTTATAGGTTCTTGAAGTTGAACAGATTTCGGTCGATGCAGGGGTGAATTTTTAGCTGAATAAGCTTCAAAATCCAAAGTTAAACGAGTATCTCGACGGGGTAGCTCATAGAAAACTCTTGGTGTTGCTGGACGATCTCCCCTTTGAGCTCTTCGCCTTTCAAGGAGTCCCCTAACGTGTGGATTCTTTTCAACCTCGGCCAAAATCCTGGCATCATCATCATCATCCTTAAGGCCAAATGCAGCTGCAAACCAAGCAGCAACTTTTCCCCTTGAAAACCATTGGTAGGTCTTGCAGAGCATGTAAAAACTCATTGATGGTGGGTGATCTTCATCAAAGCTGGATTCAGTGTAGAAAAATCGCTCCTGGGATGGATCATCTGCATTGACTTCAAGTACTTCAGCACAGTGGTCAGAAACAATGATTGCAACATCAGCTTTAGTATCCATTTTTTCAACCTGGAATAAGAAGATCAGAAACCTGAATTTTAAAAAAAAAGATTCAAGGCTTTAAAAAACTTACTTTTTAAATCTTTTTGATGCTGCTTTGCCTAGCAGTTTTAGTTAACTGATACCACTTTAAAGAGGCACAGGATCATCTGTCCAAGTATTGATCGATTTAATCGACGTAGAACTTATGAAATCCATATGTAAGGCAATGCAGAAACAGATTTTTAAAAATTTCAGAGTTCTCATGCATTTTCTCTCTACCTTGAGAAAGTAAAGCTAATCCGATCCAATTCTCATCCTAAAAATACATCAAGCTACTCATGAGATCTGTGAAAAGATGTCAAATTATCGAATTATTAGTCACGAGGTCGAAGACCAAATAATTTCTGTTTTGTACTCTAAAGCAAAATATTACATGGAGCTTTATTGCTTAAAAATCTGAAATGAAGTGAAAAAACAGTTTGACTGATTTTTGCCTAAAATGACTTAATAGCATGAATGTTTGAAATTTAAGAAACTTTTAAATTGAAGGTTTGATCAATGAGAAATTATCAATATCTACTCTAGTTTTTTCTGAGTAACACAGTTTAGGAGATGATGAGGTTGGTCCTATAAAAGGGGTCGCCATGGCTGAGAGGTCATAGGCACCTGACTGAGAACTAAGATCTAAGGTTGTGGTTGTCGGTTCAATCCCCGGCTGCCCATGCCAGCAATTTTTCAAC
>Ga0194133_10005923_pt1 | contig 15317 bp, 12 predicted proteins | sample TA2KigOf40mmetaG_FD_155448 | JGI IMG/M metagenome (GOLD analysis project Ga0194133, IMG submission 155448) | Freshwater microbial communities from Lake Tanganyika, Tanzania - TA2015055 Kigoma Offshore 40m | ecosystem: Environmental > Aquatic > Freshwater > Lake | place: Tanzania: Lake...
TCCAGACAAAAAACTATGATGTTCCTTAAATTAGAGACTGCCCTGAAGGTGAGCTTCAAATTCAGACCCTAAAGTCTCCCGCAGGCCGTTGTACACGCAAATCCAAGACCGGTGACAACCTCAGGATGCATTACACTGGAAAGTTAATTGATGGAAAGAAATTTGATTCTTCAAAAGACCGTAACAAGCCTTTTGATTTCACGCTGGGCGTTGGCCAAGTCATTCAAGTAACGGTTCTTTGAAAATCAACTTTTATTCTTATAAAACCAAAAAAAAATTAGGGTTGGGATGATGGCGTCCTTGATATGTGTGTTGGAGAATCCAGAAAATTGATCATACCGCCGAGCCTTGCTTACGGATCTGAGGGTGTCGGTAGTGTAATACCGTCTTGTGCAACTCTGGATTTTGAGGTTGAGCTTTTGGCTATATCTTGAATTTAGAAAACTTTCTTCCTGTTTATTTTGTACTGCATTATGGCACTTCTTTAGACCTTTCTTTCAAGGTTGCAAAAGTTTGTGCAAAATATCATAGTCAAGTCTTGTCATTTAAAGTCAAAGCTGATCGACCTTGTTTGTGATATTTAACTGCCAAAGCAATAACACTTAAGATATATATTTTTATAAGATTTATTTTTATTCATATGAAGTATGTATATTCTATTTGTTTTTTGATGAATTAAATCAAAAATCACAACATTTTCAAGAATGACTTTATATTGGGCAGAAATCGAACACATTTGGCCTTTTTTAAAAAAGTAGACCATTTTTGCATATGTTTTTAGGTGTCTATTTGTAAGAAAGTAAAATACTCTCCATAAATGTAGAGGGATGAGACAAGAGGTGTAAAATCTTCACTCTGAAAAATACTCTAACCTAAGTTTCCTTTTTTTCCTCATTTCCTTCTCATGAGTCAAAACACAGTCCTGGTGTTCTCTAGATCCACATCACTTGAAGGATTGCATAGAAAAACCACATAAACCAGTGTAGGTTTGTTTATAAGATTGCAGTACCTTTTTGATGCCTACTAAATGGCAGAATTAAGATCTAAATAAAGCATAGCAAGCTTCCTAAAAGAAGCTCCGACGAGATGGAGGATATGCGACTGAGTAGATGTGCTGATCAAAGGTTTGTTGTTCACAGCTTAAGGCTTTGCTGAATTTGTTGTTAAGAGCTTAAAAGTCTTTGCTGAATTTGTTATTCACAGCTCAGGAGTCTATTGCTGGAGTTACTGACCACAGCTCAGAGTCTATGCTCGAGTATTACTGCTCACAGCCCAGCTCACAAAAGTAAATGTTATCTACCATGTGATGGAGTATTTCCCAAAAAGTCTGTTTTTTGGAAAGGTTAGTCCTCAGCACTTGTTTTCCAGTTGAAAGAGGAGGGAGAACCTCTTCCAAGAAAAATAACCCTCAATTTTTCTCTCAGAGGACCCCAACATGTGCTATCCGGTCAAAAGCAGAAGAGGAACTTCCCTACTCGCCCTTATCTGAGTATAAATAGTCCAAACCATTAAGGAATTTTCTTGATGAGAGGTTAAGAATCAACAACTAGCTCTACCCCTTAACTCAACTTGGACAAATACTAAAGGACACCTCCCTACTATTTATCTTAACTAAAAGCTGCAATTTAAGACCAGAGAAATATTTTAACCACTGTTGGCTACTACTTTGAGAAGAGGTTAACCTCATAGATATTACATACGTAGACTGCGCCTCCCTGCCCACGCTGCGGGAAAATTTGCACCGTAGTAAATTTGGGTTTTGCAACAGCTGAATCCTTGAGGCCTAGGTGTGTCAGCTGTTGGTAAACCTATACATAAACAAAAAATTGATCTTTATGACCCTTTCTCCCTCTATGTATCCGATCTCTATGGTTCACCTTCTCCGTCACGACAGAGCAGTGTAAGTAAACAAACAATAATATATGGTACTAGCCAGCCGGGCCCCGATGCTGTCCGGGAAAAATTTGATGAGCTTACGTCTTTTGGAGTTTGGGGTACCCTGGGGTCCGGGGTTCGGGTTGGTGCGGTCATGCTTGTGCTAAGAACCATCCCTGGGTTGGTGGGGAGGTCTATGCAAAATTTGGTGGAGATTGGTCCGGCGGTTCGGGCGTGAAAGAGGGACATAGGAACAAACAGTCACTTTTATATATATAGAAAAGGATTTTCTCACTAGGGTCCCACCCTCTCAGCAGGTGAATATGAAACCAATCAAGTTTGATACTTGAAAAGATTGACGTGGACACTTTTGTCCATCAATTTAAAGGATGGGTCTTTTGAGGAAGGCACCTTCATATCTGTATTGCCTCAAGTTGAGTTGCTAATGGCAAAAGCTCACATTTTTGACAAGGAAAGTTTTTGTAACGTCAACGTTGCAAAGCAGACAAACAAATTCCTTTTATTATGAATTTTAGGATTTGCAATTTAAATCTAGATTTTTGACATATGTATTTGTTTTACATCGACGCCACTTCTCATTCAAATGTTATTTAAATTGCTTGGGCAACACTCACACCATATTCCTTTAAAATCTTGCATTATGCTCAGGTAATTAATTGCAGCTATCAGATTTGGAGCCTGAATTAAGCCACCAATGAGTGTTGAATCATTGGAAGAGTTGGTTGACTCGGGTCAAGCCCTCTATAACACAAAAGAAACCTCAGGTAATGATGTAAAAAGGGTGTTCAATTTATTGTCAAAAGAAAATTGATTGATTGTAGATCTTTATGATGGAAAAATTCGAAAACTTGTGCCTGGTGATTTTAAGAGACGCTTGGACACCCTGTCTAAGTGGTTCAAAGAGTTTGACGATGATCAAAAGACAATTACAGTCACACACATAGCTGTAAGTTTATAAATTTATTATTATTGTTGATCATTTTCTGCATAAAAGTCATTGGATTGTTTGCACTTACTTATTTTTGTTAAATAAAAAAATAGAAAGAAAAATTACAAATATATTTTAATTCTCAGAAGCACTTTGGGCAAAGGCAGCTTCATCAGCTATCTATGATGTTACCGGATGGAAATTTGCATTCCCTATGTCCAGACAATTGTCACGATATATTCCGACGTCTTCCAGCCACATTGAAGAGTGAAATCATCAGTTATCTTGATCCTGTATCACTTTGTAACGCTGCCAGTAAGTAACTAAGCATCCATCGATTCTTTGACAAATATAATTTGATTCTTAAATTCTGTTCAAATTACTCTTAGTAAACTGAAATGCAAAAATTACTTTTTTGTGCAGGAGTTTGCAAGTACTGGAATGAACTTTTTGATGCAGATTGGATTTGGCGTCGTTTATCTTTGCACCAGAAGTGGAACCTGTCACCCTCAGAAGGCGAAGCGCATGTACATCTCTTTTTTAACCTTTTTAAGCTTGATTTGTAGATTTATGTTTGTCCTTTCATAAGGTTCAAAGACATAAACTTGAGGGAGATGGACACATTTCATGGAAAAGAGTTTTTAGAGACCGATTTAAACTCCGAAAGTCTTGGCTTACAGGTTCATTGTTGTTTTGAAACTCACCCATGTTGACATTTATTTTTATTTTTCTACCACATTAGGACAGTGCCATGTCAGAACGTTTGAGGGTCACACTGGAGGAATTTCATGTGTTCAATTCGACAGTGGACGCATAGTGTCTGGTTCTCACGACAAAACTATACGAGTTTGGAATATCAAAACAAATAGCCCCTGGTCTGTCATGACACTTGCAGGACACTCGGGAGAGGTAAATCGAAACTTGCAATATTCTGGATTGTTTAATTGCTAGTGCTAAACCAATGTCAAAATATTCCCTGAAAAGCACGTCCGTTTGAACTTTCCTTTTTTAGGTGAGGTGCCTACATTTGGAGGGTAACCGTCTTGTAAGTGGAAGTACAGATACCACAATAAAAGTTTGGGACTTAGATATTACCCCTACGTGGTCTTCAATTGGATGCAAGGTGAACAAAAAGATATTGCCTCTTGAGAATAATTATCAACGGCTTGAATTATATTAATTAAGGTAACAATGGTTGGTCACTCAGATACCGTGCGTTGTGTTCAAATGCTTAAAGACAAACAAATTGTGATAAGTGGATCATACGATGAATCTCTTAAAATATGGTGAGCTGCCATTTCGGTCTCAAATGTTTGACAGAAAACGGTTCTGATTTTTATTTCATTCAGGTGCCTTTCAAGTGGAAGATGCCTTAACACACTCCGTGGTCACCGAGGCAGAGTGTTGTGTATTCACGTTTCTCAGGGTCCAGACGTTAAAACTTTCCTCTCAGGATCTGCTGACAAAACTATTAAGGTCAATTAAACAATTTTTCAATTGTTCAAAAAAATTTTGTTGGAAACAACGATGAGTCAAAATTAATTTGTCATAGATTTGGTCAATAGAGACAGGAAACGATCTGATTACCTTGGAGGGCCATTCAGACGCAGTTACTTGGTATTTTGATTAATGATTATAGGCCTGTTTGACTTCATGAGAATTCAGAATTCATGTCCAACTTTTTAGCTTATCTTTGGAGTCAGGAAGAATTATCTCAGGATCTCTGGACAGAACTATAAAGTTGTGGGACTTTTCAACAGGAGAATGTTTATCGACATTGGACTGGATGTCTTCCGAAGGGCACACTGGTAGAATAATATTCTTCCAACCAATAAAACTTTCATGAACTTTTACTTTGCAACGTAGGAGTTGTGAGATGTCTACAGGCAGATCATTGGAGAATTTTATCAGCTGCAGACGATAAAACAATCAAAGTTTGGTGCTTGGAATTGGCTCAAAGGCTTGTGACGCTGAGGTGAGAAGGCTATTTTGTTCAAACATTTAAATCCTTTAATGTGTGGAAAAAAATTACTGTGGTTAGATCTCACACTGACGGGGTCACATGCCTACAATTCAACGATTTTTACATAGTGTCTGGAAGTTATGACAAAACGGTAAAGCTTTGGGACTTCACTGTCTGCTAGTCCTGATTGTATCAAGAATCAGTATTTATCGGAATCAAATAGCCTGTATGGAAGACGACGTAGATTCTTTTTTAATTACAAATATCTCTTTTGTAGTAATTGAAAATATTATGCATTTAAATCAAATTTTAATTCAAACTTTGTAAAACCATACGATCTTAAAGTTTTAACCTCCAAAAAAAACGTTTAATATTGTTTTTATCAATATTGTTAGTAATAAAGTTCAAAGTTAAGCCCTCACTATTCATCTGTCCTGTCTAGTTAAATGGATTATTTTTAAATGAGAACAAAAAACTTCGCTCATTTGTTTGCGTTTGTATTTTTAAATGCAGAGATATCAATATAAATCTTGAACGTGTTTGGAGAGCTGGAAACCTTCAATCCTTCTTTTTTGGTGGCTGCCAAACCTTGGCCAAGTTTCTAGCAAAGTACAACTCTAAGCAGTGCGTTTTAATTGCCAACATGAGGAAGATGAACCACAAATAATACACAGGGTATCCCTGCAGAATCAAATCAGTTACTGTTTACTGATCGAACCCATTTTGAAAAATTCTTACAATGAAGTACTCCAGTTTAGCATCACCTTTTGTTGTTGAAAAATTGTACCAATCTTTGGAAAAAAGATACCCAGCTAAAAAATAAAAAATACCAAGTGTTTCGGCGAAAATTTAGATTTAAAATTTAAAAATGTAAGTAGTAACCATAAATGATTGGTAAAACTCCAAGCGAAAATATTGTGTGAATGAACTTGTTGATCCTAGACACATTCGATTTTTTGCAAGCAGTTAATCCTAGCAAGGTGGCAGGAGTGGAAAACAGCCAAATCCACTCCCAAAGAGACGACTAGAGTGAAAAATTCGGCGTTTTACACAACTCAAGTTTCACTGCAGTCTCTTCGGTTACCTTGGGCACCTCAAGTTGCTGAAGAGCGGAAACGGAAACCTCTGCGTGTGCAAGTACTTCAGGGAACAGTTTGAGAACCATCACAATACCCAAAATCCAATGCAAGAACACAGTGTATCTCAGGCAATTCTTGTTATGTGAACTTGAATTTCCAATAGAAAATGAAAACAAAGCCAAATATGTAAAGAAGAAAAAGTATTACCTAACGTAATACTGTTTGACAACAGTCTCTCGATGAGAAAAATCGCTTCCATCGGTCCCAGAGATCATTTTACCACTACGAGATGCCATCTTGTTCGAATTTTAATAATTAGTAGTTGAAATAATAGATAAGACAAATAAAAACTAATTTCACAGGAATCGATCGAAAATCTAATTTCTAAATATAAACAAAGATTCCAGCATCGATATCCAAAAAATCATGGATTCTAGAAAATCGTACCACAGAATACAATAAATGATAAACATAAATCACGAAACCTCGGCACGTTTATGGAAATTTTAAAATCTTGAGTCTTTCATGAACTTTTCGAAAGTATTTAATTTTCAGCACAATTTAATAATCAGAGGATGGGTGAAGATCAAGAACAATTAAAAACTCTGTAGGGACGTTGGTTTGGGGTTCCCTAGGGATAGGTTGCAGGGAAACATGGTTCTAAAAAAAAGTTGCAGCTGTCGATGTGCCAAAATAATCTAAATATATTATCGACAGCTGACTGAGGCTGTGTGTTAAAAAAAGTGCTTGAAAACTGTCATTTAAAATTAATGTCGAGCCGAAAATAAAGTGTTTAGAAATAAGCAGCTTTTTTTATAAGTTGCCCTTGATTTTAAGGTACGTACTAATTGATTCTGAAATACGTTATTTTAAGTACGAGTTGATGTGAAACCCTCTAATCTGTGAGTCGTTAGCCAATTTTGTTTTGACATTGATAATTTTAATTTATCTGTTTGCTTTGTTGACGTGTCTTTACTGCTGCATTATAGGTTTAAAAGCCTACACCAAAGATCCGCACACGATATCCATTATGAATCAGGTAGAAACAAAAATGGACCCCAAGAGTGACCTGTGTGACCAACTAGAGAAAAGCGCCAAGGTTTCAAATGAAGACTCAACAACACCTGTGAGAAAATCAAGCTCATTTCATTCTAGCAATTTTTTTGTTCAAATAAACAGATTTTTTCAGAGCTCTGAAACATCAGAAGCAGGAGGAAATGATTTTCAACTCGACAAGCTAAAGCTTTACTTTGAGTCATGCATCTCAACCGAGGGGCAAGTTTTGATAGATCAGTATATTCTCGGTTATGACGAGCTTTACAAGTTCTTGAACTTGCTTGGCACAGTTTTTAGTTGGGTTGCTTCAGATGTTCAGGCCAAGCTCGAGGTAAATAAATACCACAAATTGGGTTTCAACGTTTGATTAACCTTTTTCGAGTGCAACTTTCTTTTTTTTATTCTTAAGATTATTCGGAATTTTCGCAAAGACCCCGAACTAGGTATTCATTTTGAGACTATCGAAACTATGACATCTTACGAAGTCAAAGAAAACTTGATCAAAACCAAAGCAAAAGATTGTTCCACTGGTATTTTATCAGATTTAAAAAAACAACGATTGATTTCTCACAAAAATTACTCTCATCTTTTTTAGGCTCAAGGAACTTACTCAGACTTCACAGAGCGTTAGAATACATCATAGAATTCCTGGACGCATTGCCAGTAAGATTTGACTTGAAGCAAATATTTAGGAAAATACAAAATCGTCTTTTTTGTTTATTAAAAAAAGGATCTAGAGATGATTGATAAATTATGTGGACCGTCTCAGGAAGCTTACAAGAACACTCTGCAAAAGCACCACGCTTGGATAGTGCAAAAGGCAGCACTTTTAGCAATGAAGATGCTACCCACGAAGCAAGGTTTGCTGTCAAAGATAGCCGCTGAGTCTGAACCCGAACAGATAAAAGCCAAAGAGACACTCTCCTCAGCTGTTGCAGCAATGAAAGACGTTTACAAGCGAACTGACAAAATATTCGAAGAAAAGGACCTCCTTAACTTGCCATAAATGATCAGAATTGCTTATTCAAGTTTTAAACCAAGTGTCAGTTACTTGTTAGCAAATCTGCATTGAGATTGATATTCTCAAAATCTGGCTCCAAAGACTTAAAACAGTATCAATTAATTCATTGTAGGGTGCTGGAGCTTTTTTCCGAAAACTTTACTTTTCATTTACGAAAGGGGATAAATGACAATCTGCTTTAATTTAAGTATCTTTTTAAATTTTTACAGAGGCTGTTGGTGCTTTAAACTCAATTTTTTATTCTAGCATTTCAAAGGGCCCAGGGTTCTTGTGTCAGTGCAGGAACTTTGGATTGGAAATGCAAGGGCTTTTATTAGATTTAGTCAATCATCAGTTTTCTAGCCTTGAATACTTTTTTTAAAATATTAATTCAAAATTTGCAGTGACAATTTTTTTTTGCTTTGACCTTTCAATTAAATTGTATCAAATTTACCTTTAACCAATTATTTATTACTGGGCTTATTTTGGACCCTGATTCTTTGTCCTTAAAAAGAAACACGTTCTTACAAATTTTTTTGGTTTACTAACGCCACTGACTTCGTACTTTTCACTGTTTAATAAAATATCATGCCTTAAAAGTTTCTCATTTTGAAGTTAGATGAAGACTATATAGAACTGTGCAGCAGCTGTCAGGAAAATTTCTTGAAAAAAGCACGTGGTCAGATGAAATGATGCAGTGTCAAAGTTTTGATCTTAGTTTCAAAATGTTTACTAATTCTTACCAAGATGAAGAGCCAAAAAGAAAAGGAATGTGTTTATGTGAAATTGAGCCATGTCTGGCTCCAGGGAATATAGATTCCTAGGGGTCATCAAGGTTGGCTTGACTTAAAAAAGTTCATACTTTCTTTAAAAATTTAAATAATCAACTCAATGACTTTTTGATCAAAAACTTCAATGCTAATATCTGTTCCCTTCCAAATGTTAAATATTGAATTGATGGATTCCATTTATCCCCAGATTTACACAAGGTCAAACCTCAATTCCATTCCAAAGCCCCTTACGCTCAAAATGAAAAGGGTTAAAACTGAAAGCTACTTTTAGAAAGATCCATAAATCTAAAAAATGAACGAGATTTGTTAAAACTTAGTTTTACTGTTCCAACATTTTGTCATGATATCAACTTCAGTTCATCAAAAGAGTGAGGAATAGAAGATTTCAAAAAAATCATATCACAATAAACACACGAGGCTAATAATTAACAAACAGACTTAAAAGTCAATGCAAAATGGCCGAAGATGAATTTCGAATTGATTAAGCTGACATACAGAATCATTCTAGTGCAATTAAAATGAATTTGGCCTCAAAGAGTCCCTTGAGGGGGTGAGAATGGCGACCTGAACTTTGTGCTGATTATCAGATTTGAGGTGAAACTTCTTGGCATTTAAAAAGATTTGGTCCTCTACAGTTCAGTTTTTTTCTCTTTGCCTTTTCGGTCGTATTTGTTTAGCTCAGTAGTTGCTTTCTCAGCAATATATTTGATGAAGTCTTCAAGTTCTCTTCCTCCCTAAATCAAAAAAAGTAAATTTTAAAAAAAGCCTAAAAGTGATCCAGAATTATCTTATAACCTGATACTGCACAGGCTTTTTGTCTTTTGGTAACCAGTAGAGAGTTGGGAAGCCTCTAACATCATAACCAGGTGGGACATCATTAGCTGTGGCGTCCATCTTCACAATTTCAACATTTTCTCCCTCCATCTTTTGCCCAAGTTCATCATAAATAGGGGTCAACTTCTTACAATGGCCGCACCATGGGGCATAAAACTCAATAAGGACATCTTTGTCGCTATCTGTGACGAGGGTCTTGAAGTTTTTGGCTACAGCAACCTACCCACAATATTCAATTGAGAGTTTTGAAATTTAAGCTAAAAAAAAGTCTTTTACCTTGACTGGCCCATCGTTATTTTCAGGGATAGCCTCTGATTTTAGATACGGCTCAATCTTTCCAGCTTCATAATCTTTAAGGAATGCTTCAAAAGACTCCAAAGAGAAAGTTTCTGACATAACAAATTTGCCCTTTTCTGATTTTATTCCAACCAGAGGTTTGTCAGTCTGATGAGTGTTAAGCCCGAATTCATTGGCTTCTGCCTGGAAATCGTTTTCGTTGCTGATTGCAAAATTGAGGCTCTTGAAGCCACTGGCAACTTTCATGATCCTGTTACGCCAATAATTTGTGCCCTGAAAAAAAGGTGTTGGAATGATAAAACCCCCACAATTTTTAGACTTGATTTCGATTTTTGTAACTACCTTAGCATTTTTCTGATAATCGACATCATAATAGATGGTAACAAGAGGCTCCTTAAAGTCTTTGGCATTGTCAACAGTCCTGTGTCCAACAAGACCGTGATAGTTGTCCTTGATCCAGTTGGTTAATGCGTTCTTCTCAACCTTACCATCGTACTAAAAAATAATGAAATGCACTCAATTTGAGTTATTTCTTTTATTTTCCCTCTTCAGTATTTTAATAACAATGTGCGATAAAATTCACAATCCATTAAACTCATTTCAAGACAAATCATCCCTGGTCTTTCATTCCCACATCTTTTGGTACTTTTAGTGTGCGGTAAACCCAATCTGCCAGTACCATTGGTTGACCACCCTCACTATATGCTCATCCTCGATCCGACCATCTACTTTACAAAGGGCTGCTGTTTTATCAATAAGCAATTCTGTATGGATTCTTTTCTTGATTGGGAAGGTCATCACTGGGTTGTCACCGCAAGCTCTCAACCCAAGTCACTCGCTCTCTTCAGACCACAACATGGATTTTCGTGTGGGTCCCTTACCTTGACTTCCTTGTCTTCAAACTTGGATTGGAGTATAGTTGGTCTGTAGAGCACGATGCCTTTTCCTTTTGAGCTGTAAATTTGAAGAAATGACAATCCCATATGAGGTTTAACGAAGACCAGCTCTAGAGGATTACCTTGATGGGGCATGTCCAAATGCCACAGATTCTCTAAGAGCACCAGCAACCTTGCTGAAAACATCTTTTTCGTCCTTTTCAGTCAAGTAACTGATGACAACAACTTCAGGTTTCTTGAGCAGCTCATCAACCTCGCTATCAGACTTGCATTCCTTAGAAGCAGGCCCAACCTAAAAGATCATTTTGATAAATTATTGCACTCGCTAGCTAATAATAATTCAAGTTTCACCTGAGCTTTCATGAACTTTACTATGCCACCGGCCTCTCTCGGACCATTGTAATCCTGTGACAGTTCCCCATCACGGAAGATCTTGAGAGTTGGATAACCGCTCACAGAGAATCTCCCACAAGTGTCCTTTCCAGCCTCAGTACAATCAACTTTGACCTGTGCAAAAAGATTCAATATAGCTAAATTGTAAAGTTTCAACTTATTTTGTCAGACTTACAAGAGCAACGGGAGGATCATTAGCTTTCAGGATGCTGGCTGCCTTTTCAAAATCTGGCTTTAATCTTTTGCAGTGTCCACACCTTGAAAGTTAAATTAGGGTTTGAGAGATTTTAACAGACTAACTTGACAAGATACTAGGGGATTTCACCAACCTTCTACTTAAGATGAATAGTTTGATTACCTACTTATTCATCTAGTTTGGCCCCAGCCAGGAAGGTTACATAAAATCAATTTCAATGCTAACCTCACCTCTCGGGCCTAACCCTGTGGGGCTTACCATCGAGGCATGGAAGGTAGGCAAACTAGTAATCTTATTTAGTAGGTAGGGATACTCCTGAGGTACCCCCTTTGCAAGGCCATTAGAACCTTTAGGCAGGAGCTTAAAAAGCTAAAACATGACCATAAATACTTTCCATATAAAAAGTGGTAGAAACTATAAATAAGTGCATCATTGCTTTATCTAACATCTTTCGTACAATGATAAAACCACAATCAAATCGATAAAATCTTCTAACACCTTTTCATGCTTTGTCCATGTATATAACACAAGTGTACAGAGATTAAACATTTTTTGAAACCAGATAGTAAAGAATTCAACCTCAAAAATATAAATAACTAGCCAACCGGGCCCCAGCACTGCCTGGGAAAAATTTGATGGGCTTACGTCACCTATCTGGACATTTTACGTTACACAAAGTTTTCTCTCCCGTGACCCATTTGGGTTTTAGAATTTTGGGTACCCCGGGACGCAGGGGTTTGGTTGGCGGGGTCATGCTTATGTTAAGAACCTTCCCTGAGTTGATGGGGAGGTCTGTGCAAAATTTGCGGGAGATTGGTCCGACGGTTCGGGCGTGAAAAGGGGACATAGTTACATAGGTACAGTCACTTTTATATATATAGAAAAGGGAGTCAGGGTGGTCAAGAAGGTTACGAGACTGATTTCCATCCCTGCGGCCCAGGTTTGACTAACCTAACAGAAAGAAAAGAAATCAATAAAACCACCTAGTGTGCCTTTACAATCATCTGCATCTAGCAAGGTGCATCTTAAAAATTGACCTCAATTCTCAGGGGTCAAAAATCATGGTTGGAAATTTTAATCTCTCTGGTGGGTTTTTTTGGTAGTTGTCGGAGCCATCGATATTATGTTACTGCAACATTATACCATTCTAGCTGAGATTCTTTTTACAACCTGGCTCCAGTACACCTTGGATCTTCTTCTACTCAGATAACTGACATAACTATCATGTCTTGAAACAGAAACAATGTATAAAAAGTAAACGATTCAAGTCCTCACCATGGAGCGTAGAACATGACCAGGGCTGTCTCGTAATTCTCGAGGGTGCTGTCGAAGTCAGAGTCTCCCAATTCAATAGAATCATCGGCATTGGTGAGGGTGGCAAGGGCCAATGCCATGACAAGATATATTCCCAATGACATTTTGAGGAAATAAAAAGTAAAGAAATTAAAACCTCTCAGCGTTTCCAACAGAATAATACATTCAACGATTGACACTTTCAATGAATTCAACCTTAAAATGAGCTTTTTTCTTAATATAAACCGACCCGGTCTGGACTTAGTGTCGACGAATGCAACGTTGGTGAATTTGACCCATGCATGCTTCCTGCATACAACGTGCTTCCAGCTGACAAGAGATTTAAAAGTAACTAAATTTCTCACCTGAAAACGTGCTCTGAAGAACAATTTCAAATACTAATAGAAATACTGATATCAATGAATGTTTTAAAAAAGAATTTGTAATTAATAAATCATTAAAATTTCAATTTTTTGCTCTTTGTACCTTTCATTTGGAGCATCTAAGTAAAAATCTGCTCACACTGTTTAGGTACGTGCTTTTAAATGCATGTGTTGAAATTCTCACTTTTGATTGGTCGATTTCCTTTTGACACGCATTGTAAAATGAGATTTGGCGTCAATTTGATTGGACAACGTGGACCACTGTGGGTTTATCAGATAACTAACCGGCTGAACGCGAAGCATGAAAGAACTCTTTAAAGGGCGCCCAATACCTTCTCGCGCCAAAGGTGCTCATCATAGTAGAACCCCGAGATATCATGGCATCAGGCTGGGAATCTGAGGATCTGGTGTTCCAACCTCCAGGCAACCTTTGAACCCAGGTTGACAAAATATAAGAAATAATTCCCAGTCAAATGAAAAAAATTCAGTAAGGCACGTGGGTTTGTGTCTATAGGATTGACTCCCCTGCTTAACTAGGCAGAATGAATAACTGAAGAGAACCTCTTCCATTATTTTGGTTGCTTAAAGTTGGAGAATAATATGTAGCTTTTTTAAAGAATATTATTAAAGCGTCTCAATTTTATGTATTGATTTATTTCTGTCATTGAAAGTATAAATTAAATCTTTAAAAATAGATATTTTTTGGTCGGCCCAGGCCAAGACACTTGAAATTTTTTAATCCCGTCACACAACCCCAATAAAAAAGGAATCTCCGATCGATCGAAAAAAATGTTAAGGCTGAAAACAATTTCATTTTGAAAAGTACACGACATTTAATAATTGTTTACAAAAATACTTTCACTGAGCTTTGGGTGCAAAGAAAAGATTATCCAATATGAAATGATTGCTTCTATCTGGCAAATATTAGTTGATCTATAAGTAATGGGCAAAAAGAAAGAGATGAAAAGTTGGAACAAACAGAATTATTTTTGTACTTGAAATTTTCCAACAAAGAATCGAAAACATATTGTGTCAAGAATTGGTTAATTTCTTCCAAGAGCTACATCTGTAAAATGTTTGAATTTACATTTAGTCTTTGCTCACAATTTTGTAACATCCTTAAAATCGAGGAATCTTTTGTTAAGTTTTATGCCTAAAACTGTAAGGTATTATTTTCTAAGAAGATGGCCTTTCTCCTCTTGCAGCAGCAGCGGCTGCTGCTGCCGCCACGATGGCAGCCGCACCTGGTGAAGGTGATCCTCCGACCAAGTTTGAAGGTAGCCCTGACGGGATTCCAGGTGCTCCAATAATGCCAGGGGCACCTACGGCAATGCCTGAAGCACCTGTAACTGATTAAAGATCTGCTTTAGTTTTGAACATGAAGCAAATGAACAAAATCTAAACTGTTGATTTTACCTGAGAATGCCTCCCGTGAACCAAAATACTCCTTGTTAACACAATTTCTTAGAGCGTCAGGTATCCTTCCCAAAATTGCCCTTCTAATCTCACTTGCTGCCATTTCTCTCAATTCAATGACAGAAGCTTCTGAATAGAAAGCAGCGTGAGGTGTCACAATCTGAGTAAGGAAAACTTTGGTTAGCTCTGAGATATTTGTTGAGGTTAAATATTAGTCAGTGGAAATCACCAAATTTGGAGCATCCTTCAGCGGAGAGGCTGAAGTTGTGAGATTATATGGCTCACTTTCATGAACATCTAAAGCGGCTGCTCGAATTCTATTGTCTTTTAGAGCAGCGGCAAGAGCAGCCTCATCAACAAGCCCTCCACGTGCAGTATTGACCAAAAATGCACCTAAAAAGATGTTCAAATTATACGGTGATCAACAAATGCTTGCATAAGTTGCTACCTGGCCTCATTTGTTTTATGGTGTACTCATTGATCAGATGATGGTTGTGCTCATTTAAAGTACAATGTAGAGAGACACAGTCTGACTTAAATAGAAGATCCTAAAAGACAAACTTAAGATATGCTAAAGTGTCATTAATAGTTTTTCTCAGAAGTTGGAAGTAACCTGCAGGGTATAAACTCTTTCTAAACCAAAAGATTTCTCAATACCGTCGGGAAGATAGGGATCGTAAAAAATAACATTGAAACCAAATGCTTTGGCACGCAGTGCAACAGCAGACCCGATACGACCTGTAAAATTGATAGCCAACTTTAAGCTTACCTTACAATTTTCAATGTTTAAATGAAGCTCACCTAAGCCCACTATTCCTAGGGTGTCACCGCGGATTCTGGCACATCCATAAGCTGCCTCTTTAAGTTGCTCTGGACCGGTTATTTTCTCACCATTT
>Ga0194133_10005928_pt1 | contig 15310 bp, 17 predicted proteins | sample TA2KigOf40mmetaG_FD_155448 | JGI IMG/M metagenome (GOLD analysis project Ga0194133, IMG submission 155448) | Freshwater microbial communities from Lake Tanganyika, Tanzania - TA2015055 Kigoma Offshore 40m | ecosystem: Environmental > Aquatic > Freshwater > Lake | place: Tanzania: Lake...
AAGAAAAAATTATTTTTTAAGAATTTCGTCAAGTTTACCTTCAGCTTCCAGAGCATATAAATCATCGCATCCACCAACGTGATAATCATCTATGAAAATTTGCGGAACTGTCATTCTGCCATTAGACTTTTTTATCATTTCTTGCTTAAGTTCGTCGGAAGTAATTTTGATTTCTTGAAACTGGAGATTTTTTCTTTGGAGAAGATTTTTAGCTTTGGTGCAATAAGGACAAGCTTCCTTACTGTAAATTAAGATTTTTTTCATTTTTACCTCGATATTGTTGAATTTCTATTAGCTCCGCTTTGCTCCATTCCGTATGAATAAGTTGGTGGAACATAATATTGATCTACATCATATTGTTGATAATAAGGTGAAGGTGGAATGGCATAGGGGTTAGAATAAAATCTTGAGCCAGCATTTGGATAAACCTGATATGGCGGAGATGAGTAGCTTGGTGGATAATATTGCGTAGGGTAAGGGGGATTTTGAAATTGAGGTTGTGGTTGGTAAGGAGGTTGATACTGAGGTTGTTGACCCATTGTCATTTGAGCTTGTCTGTAATAGTAGTCGGGAGTAATTTTAACGGGATTTTGACTATTCGCTGGCAAGGTTCCGGGTTCAAATCCTACCGAGTTATAAAGTTCTTCGTTATCGTATTTGTCTCTTGATCCACAAGAACCCAAAATTAGCGATAGCGTCATGATTGCCGTAATATTAAATATAATTTTTCGGCAAATAAATTTATTCATTTTTGGTTGTTAAAATTTATTGTTGGCGCCACTGCTTTGAGGTCTCTCGATATTATAATAGCTACTCGGCGGAACATAATATTGATCCGTATCATAATATGGCGAAGCATATTGTTGCGGAAGAATATATGGGTTGCTGTAGGCTCTGGAATTGGGTTGGTAATATGGATATGGCGCTTGATAATACGGTGTAGGTGCATTATAATATTGGTTCTGGTATGGATAACTATTTTGATAATTTGGTTGAGAATTGGGGTTAAAATTTTTGTACTGAGAAGCTTCATCTGATGAACAAGAAAAAATTATTAGCGGTGTTATAATAAAAAAATATCTAAACATTTTTTACAAAAAATTAATTTTTTATAATATAATTTTATCATTTGAAATTTAATTGAGATCAAAAATTATAATCTATAAAAAATTACTAAAATTTGGAGGAGTTTTTTTTAACTTGAAAGGCAAAAATATGTTTTTATAAATCTAAATTCAAGGTTTATTAAGAATAATTTTAACCAAGATTTTTTTATTAAAATATGGTACATCACATCAAGCTAAATCATGATGAAAAATATATAAATTTAGCCTTAAATTTATCTCAAAAAAACATTGGTACGACTTCAGAAAATCCGATTGTCGGGTGCGTTATAACAATCAATAACATTATCATCGCAACTGGTGTTACATCTCACGGTGGTCGACCCCATGCCGAGATAAATGCTATCAATAAAATTGATGATAAAGAAATTCTTTCGCAAGCCACAATTTATTTAACTCTAGAACCATGCACTCACTTTGGAAAAACTCCTCCTTGTGTCGATGAAATTATAAAATATAAATTTAAGCGTGTCGTTATTTGTATCCAAGATCCCAATCCAAAAGTTAATGGAAGTGGTATCGAAAAATTAAGACGCGCAGGAATCAAGACCGAATTTGGAATTAAATCTTTTGAAGCAAAAAACATTAATCGAGGATTTTTTAAAATTCACAATCAAACTGAAGAAATTTCAGAAAAAAATCCAAAAAAAACACGAGAAAAAATTCCATTTATAACTATCAAAGTTGCCACTTCGCTTGACGGTAAAATTGCAACTAAAAATTTTCAAAGTAAGTGGATTTCATCAGAATTATCAAGGCGTTTTGCTCATATTTTGAGAGCAAAAAATCAAGCAATTATGGTGGGTGCCAAAACTATTGAAAAAGATAATCCGCTTTTGAATTGCCGAATAGCTGGTATGGAGGAAAATTCTCCGACTCAAATTGTTATTTCTGCCAATTTAAATTTTAGTTTTGAAGAAAATTTTTTTGCCATCAATAACTCGATTAAAAAAATAATTTTGTGTTCTAAACGCCAAAAATCTAATCAAAAATTACTTAATTGGCTTGATAAAAATCCAAATAATTCTGCATTATATTTTGATGACTTTGATAACAAAATTGACCTAAGCAAAGCCTTTCAAAGCTTGGTGGAGATAGGTATAAACTCTGTTCTTGTTGAAGGCGGATCCTCGTTGATTACGCAACTTATAAAATTAAATTTAGTCGATGAATTGATTTGGGTTAGGACAAATAAGATTATTGGAAATGACGGTATTCCTGCTATTCAAGACCTTGAAATCGTTGATTTTAGTCGTGTTATAAACAATCTTGAAAAAACTAAAATATTTTCACTTGAGCCTGATACGGTTGAGATTTTTCATCCCCGAAATCATTAGAATATTAAATTACAAATCATCGACTTTTTGACCGGCAATTTTAGCGTTTAAAATTTTGTTTACTTTTTGCAAAATCAAATTTTCGGAAACTCTTGAAAGCTCCTGATGAGCGCTTTGTATTGAATCGCGGTTATTATTTTGTTCGATAAATTCTTTAAGTTTTTCAAGTTGTTGTATAATTATCTCTCTCTCTTTTGCTTCAAGATTTATTTCAGGATTAGTTAAGTCATTACTGATGATTTCGATGTCTCTTCTCGCTTCGACAATTGCTTCAGCTAGAAGCCTTTGCTCCATATCAATTTTAGAATTTTTTAGCGATTCTAACAAAATATTTTTAATTTTTGATTCATCTAAACCAAAACTTGGGCGCACAATAATTTCTTGTTTTTTACCGGTATATTTTTCTTCTGAATTGATGATTAAAAGCCCATCAGCATCAAGTGTAAAATCGACCTTAACTCGAGCCAAACCAGCTTTGAGTGGTGGAATATTTTTTACCTCAAACTCCGCCAAAGATCTACAATCGCGGGCAAATTCTCTTTCACCTTGAACAATATGAAACTTCATGGCGGTCTGATTATCAGCGTAAGTTGTGAACTCTTTACTTTTAGAAAATGGAATTGTCGAATTGCGATGAATAATTTTATCAACAATTCCCCCCATCATTTCGATTCCAATTGATAAAGGGTTTACATCTAGGAGAAGGTTTTCACGACTACGCGATAAATTATAGGCTTGATAACAAGCGCCAATTGCAACAACTCTGTCGGGATCAAGATTGGTAAGAATTTTATCCTTTCCAAAAATTTCGGCCAATTTTTTTTGAATCAAAGGAATTCTAGTCGAGCCACCAATCAAAATAACGCCATCAATTTTTGAAAATTCAATATCTAGGTCGTGTAGCAAGTTTTTAGTGATATTAATGGTTTGATCGAGTTTATCTTCTATCAAGCATTCAAAATCTTGCCTTAAAAGGCCATGCGAGGTTTCATTAAACGATAATTCTTCTTTGATTTTTTTGGCATTTTTATAACCTTTTTGTAATATAATTTTATCAAAATCATCGCCACCCAAATCATTATCGCCCGAAACCCCGAGAACCTTAAAAACACCTTGTTGCATTTTTAAAATTGAAACATCAAAAGTTCCGCCACCTAAATCATAAACCAAATAAGTGCCAATCGATTTGTTTTCTAAGCCAAAAGCTAAAGCCCCCGCCGTGGGTTCGTTGATTAGGCGCAAAACATCGAAGCCCGCCAATTTAGCTGATTGCTTGGTGGCGGTTTTGGCATTATCATCGAAATAAGCTGGGACCGTTATTACAGCTTTGCTAACTTCTTGCCCAAGATGATATTCGGCAATTTTTTTGAGATGTTTTAAAATTTCGGCCGATATTTCGATTGCTGAAATTTTTTTGTCGGCAATTTGAAGAGAAATAGCTTCTTTGTTAGATGAATTGTCGATGATTAAATTATGAAAATCGTGATTTTGTAAGTTAATATTTTTGAGATCAGCGAAATTTTTCCCCATTAACCTTTTAATTGAGGAAATTTCATATTTTCCAGAAGGTTTTGAGCCAACGCCAATAAGGTTTCCAGAGTTATCGTAAACTACTCGAGAAGCAATCATATTTTGGCCATCTTCATCGCTAAAAATTTTTAATTCTGCGTTATTAAAATATCCAATTAATGAGTTGGTGGTTCCTAAATCAATTCCGACAACGAGGTCGTTATCTACTTGGTTTTGTTGATTTGGAATCGGTTCTTTAATCTGTAAAAGGGCCATTAAAAAAAATTTTTTGAATTTTTTGAACTAATTAGACGATTTTTCTTTGATTTTTAAATCTTGCAAAGATTTGGAAAAATATTTGGCTTTAATTAAGACTTGAGTCGCGAGGTTTAAATCATTTTTTTCGTATGATCGACAAAAGTTTAAAATTAAAGATTTTAAATCGTTTTTTAGCTGATTTTTGAGCGATAATATTTCATTTAACTCGGAGATCTGGTGAATTTTTTCTTGTAAATCTAAAACCTCATTAAGTGTTGATAAAGTTGGCTTAATATGGTTTTCATCATTTTCAATATCGATTCCAGAAATTTGAAGCATATGAATTGCGCGGTGCAAATCATTGCTCAAGATTTTGTATGCGTGATTAATTAATATTGAATTTTCAATCGAATTAATATTAGAGCTGTCGGGGTGAAATTGTTGCTGAAGTTGTAAATAATTTTTTTCTAGTTGTGATAGGTCAATATCGAAATTTATTGGTAAATTGAAGACTTCGAAATAATTTTTCATACATTAAAACTCTCTCCACAACCGCATCGACCTTTTTCGTTGGGATTTACAAAATCAAAGCCCGAAGAGAGTTGATCTTGTTTAAAAATCATTTCACTTCCGATTAAAAACATTGAAACTTTGGGGTCGATAAAAATTTGAATTTTTTGGCCATTTTCTTGGCATAATACTACATCATCATATTTAGAAATATTTTTATCTTTAATGGCGTATTCGATTGTGTAGCTTAGGCCGGAGCATCCTCTAGTTCTGACGCCGACACGAATTCCTTCACAGGTTTCAACGCGTTTGGCAAGTAAATTTTTAATTTGCGTCAAGGCTTCTGGACTAACTTTCATATAATCGACGATAGGATTGCCCGTGCTTGAAAAATTAAAATTCATATTTTTTACGAATTTTTGTTTTTTTTATAATCTTCAATAGCTGATTTAATTGCTTCTTCAGCCAAAACAGAACAATGAATTTTGACGGGAGGTAATGATAATTCATCGGCGATTTGATGATTGGTAATTTTTTGTGCTTCGTCAATTTTCATGCCCTTGATCCATTCGGTAGCTAGTGAACTCGATGCGATTGCCGAACCACAACCAAAAGTTTTAAATTTAGCATCAGTTATGGTGCCATCATCGGCAACTTTAATTTGTAATTTCATAACATCACCGCAAGCTGGCGCTCCAACTAGTCCGGTGCCGATGTTTTTTTCATTTTTATCGAATGAACCAACATTTTTAGGATTTTCATAGTGTTCAAGTAATTCCTTAGAATATGCCATATAAAAAATATTAAAGTTAATGTGATTTCCAATTAATTGATTTCAAATCAATTCCTTCTTGCATCATGTCCCATAGTGGGCTCATCTCGCGCAATTTTGTTACTTTTTTTGCAATTAAATCGATAGCGAAATCGATTTCTTCTTCAGTTGTAAATCTGCCAAACCCAAAACGAATTGATGTGTGAGCGAGTTCATCGTCAACACCAAGGGCGTGGAGCACATATGATGGTTCAAGTGATGAAGAAGTGCAAGCTGACCCAGATGAGACGGCTAAGTCTTTGATGGCCATAATCATTGATTCGCCCTCAATTCCAGCGAAGGAAAAGTTTAAATTGCCGGCATAGCGATGATCTTTGTCGCCGTTGAGATAAACGTGGGTGAGGGCAGTTAGGGCATCGTAAAATTTTTTACTTAATTTAGTTATGCGGATATTGTCTTGCGACATTTCATTAAAGGCAATTTCTGATGCTAGTCCAAGTCCAGCAACCAATTGCGTAGGTACGGTCCCACTTCTGATACCGCGCTCTTGTCCACCGCCACTAAAAATCGATTTTATTCTGACGCGAGGTTTACGACGAATATAAAGTGCACCAATTCCTTTGGGGCCGTATATTTTGTGTCCAGAGATACTCATTAAATCTATGTTCATTTTTTCAACATCGAGAGGTATTTTGCCAAAAGCTTGTGCACAATCAGTGTGAAAAAATACGCCTTTTTGGCGACACAATTTGCCAATTTCTTCAAGAGGTTGAATAACTCCAATCTCGTTGTTGACACTCATTATCGATATAATCGAAGTTTGGGGTGTAATTGATTTTTCGAGTAAATTTAAATCGACTAGACCATTTTTTTGAACTGGTAAATAACTAACAACAAAACCATCTTGCTCAAGGTCTCGACATGAATTTATAACGCATTTATGTTCAGTCTCCAAAGTAATAATATGATTTTTTTGTGAATTTTCGTAAAATTTTGCTACACCTTTGATGGCAATATTGTTGGATTCAGTGGCTCCGGAAGTAAAAAAAATTTCTTTTTCATCGGCATTAATAAGTTTAGCGACTTGTCGACGAGCAATTTCAACTATTTCTTCAGCTTTCCAGCCGAAACTATGACTTCTGGAATGGGGATTTCCATAATCATTTTTCATGACCTCGATCATTTTATCGATGACTCTTGGATCAATTGGGGTTGTAGACTGGTAATCCATGTAAATTGGTAATTTTAGTGTCATTTGTCTCCGTTTACTTTTTATTAATTTTGGCGCGATTGTAAAATTCGCTAAATATTTTTATAAAATAATCGATTTCAGATTTAGAGGTTTGGGGAGATAAGCTCACCCTAATTGCTCCGTCAAGAAAATCATTTTCGATACCCATAGCTTGCAAAACTCTTGATTGTGAAATTACGCCAGATGAGCATGAAGATCCTGCGCTAACGCATATATTATTTAAATCGAAATTAATAAGTTGCGTTTGATTGCTAAGATTGCGAATCGAATAAAGGCAGGTATTGGCAAGTCGCGTAGTTTCATTGCCAAGAAAAATAATGTTTGATTGAGCTATAATTTGAAGTTGTTCTTCGAGATAGTCGCGCAATTTAGCAATTTTAGAAAAATCTTTAAGTTTTTGTTTAGCTATAAAGCAAGCTTGTCCGAAACCAACAATTCCAGTTATATTTAGTGAACCGGCGCGCTTAGATTTTTGTTGTTTTCCACCAAAAATTAGGGGACGAAAATCTAAACCTTTGCGATATAAAAGAGCTCCAATTCCCTGCGGACCGTTGATTTTATGAGCAGAAATTGCTACAAAATCTGGGTTGATTTTTTCTAAATCAACAGGAATTTTTCCAAGCGCTTGAACTGCATCGCAATGAAATAATCCAAGATTTTGATGAGTTATTTGAGCAATTTCTTCAGCGGGCTGGATAACACCCGTTTCATTGTTGCAAAGCATTGTCGAAACCAAAAAATTTTTATGTTGGGGAATTTTTTTAATAAAATCTTCGATGTTAATCACACCATTTTGCTTACATTTTATTTCCGATATTTTGGAATTTTGTGGTCGGCAATTATAAACCGAGGCATGTTCAATCGACGAAATAATTATGTCATCAAAATTATTGCCAAAAAAAACCGTGTTGGTTGCTTCTGTTGCGCCGGAAGTAAAAATTATTTCATAATTATAAGCGTTGAGTAATTGCGTTATTTGTAACTTTGATTCATCAATTAAGGTATTAGCATATCTACCAAGCGAGTGAATTGCTGAAGAGTTGAGTGGTAGCTTGGCAATTTCATGGATTTTAGCGATAATCGTCTCATCCACTGGAGTTGTGGAATTGTAATCAAGAAAGATCTTGTTCAAATTAGTCATAATTTTTCTAATGAAATTGAACCAAGATAATCGTAGATGCGATTTTCAAGACCATGCCATAAATGGTGAGTTTTGCATTTGGTTTTATTGGAATTACAGCTTTGTTTTTCAATTGAACAACGAGTCATTTTTATTGGCTCATCAATAGCTTTGATTATGTCAGAAACTGAAATTTCAGATTTATTTTTGTATAAAATATATCCTCCACCTGGCCCCTTAATTGATTTAACAATATTATTTTTTCGCAGTAAAACAAAAATTTGCTCAAGATAAGATAGAGAAATGTTTTGAGATTTAGAGATTTCGCTTAAGGATATAGGTTTTAAAGAATTTTGTGATGCAATTTCTATAACTGCCATCACCGCGTAACGAGCTTTCGTTGTAAGAATCATGGAGATAAAAATATTTCTAAAAATGATATAATATTTAATATCTGACTATTTTACTAAGGTATTTTTTTTGCTCAAGATGTTTTTAAACAAAAATTTAAATTTCGTAATTTCGGCTACTTGCAATTAAAATTGATACTTAATATTATATTTTCGCTTAGCGTTTAGCTAAGTTTTTTTATTAACAATATTATCACTCAATACAGTCTAAATACCTGTATTATCTGGTTTCTCACATCTAATTATTATGACTCAAAACGAAAACTTAAAAACCTTAAATATTGAACCAAATTCTAATTCAGAAAATTCTACTAACGATATTTTTACCAACGAAGATTTTGCCAAATTATTCGAAGAATTTGAAAAGGATACCCAGCAATTAGCTGAAGGAACGGTTGTAAAGGGAGTTGTAGTGGGCATTTCAGATAAAGGTGTTGCGGTTGATATTGGAGCTAAATCAGTTGGCTTTATTGATATTGCTGAATTCAGAAGAGATGGTGAAATTGAAGAAGGTGACGTTGTTGATGTTTTTCTTGAAAGGCTTGAAAACAAAAGAGGTGAACTAATAATCAGTCGTGAAAATGCTCGACGCCTCATTAATTGGAATTATCTAAAAAATTGTCTTGAAGACAAAACCATTATTGATGGTAAAATCATTGGTCGTGTTAAAGGGGGATATGCTGCCGATGTTAATGGAATCATTTGTTTTTTACCTAGAAGTCAATTCGATACTGTTCTTCTTACCGACGATAATTTTTTAATTAATAAAATAGAGAAACTTCAAGTTTTGAAAATTGATGAAGTTCGTGGAAATATCGTGGTTTCTCGTAGGGCAGTCCTAGAAAGTCAGCGCAACATTGAAAAAGATAAAGTTTTATCGACCATAAAAGTTGGCGATGCTCTTGATGGAATTGTTAAGAATATCACTGATTACGGTGCTTTCATTGATTTTGGAAGTTTCGATGGTCTTTTACACCTTACAGATATTTCTTGGTGCAGAATCAAGCATCCTTCTGAAGTATTGAAAGTTGGTCAAGAAGTTAAAGTTCAGGTCATTAAATATGATGAGGCTACCAAAAGAGTTTCACTAGGTATGAAACAACTTCAACAAAACCCATGGGAATCAATTTCGCAAAGATATCCAGTTGGAGCCACACTAAAAGGCAAAGTTACGAACATAACTAGCTATGGTGCGTTTGTTGAAATTGAGCAAGGAATTGAAGGTTTGGTGCACGTATCAGAAATGAGTTGGTTAAAAAATAATTCAACCCCAAATAAATTTATTAATGCTGGTCAAGAAGTCGAAGTTATGGTTCTTGATATAAACTCACAAAATCATCGCATTTCTCTTGGAATGAAGCAATGCGAGCAAAATCCTTGGCAATCATTTTCAGATAAGCACAAAGTTGGTGATATTGTCGAAGGTGTTGTCAAAAATTTCACCGAATTTGGTTTGTTTATAGGATTTGATAGTGGTGTTGATGGACTTGTTCATGTTTCAGATATTTCTGAGCAGGGTTTAACCGAAGAAGTTCAGAAAAAATTCAAAGCTGGTGACAAAATAAAGGTTATGGTTTTGGGTAGCAACTACGAAAAAGAAAGAATTTCTCTTGGTATTCGTCAATTGGATAATCCTAATTTCCAAGCTGAGCTTGATAAAATTATCGAAGATTCAATTGTCTCCTGCTTGGTGATTGCAGTTAAAAAAGATTTCTTAGAAGTTGAGCTTGATTCGGGCCTTAAAGCCATAATTAAAAGACTTGATCTTTCCAATAATAAACAAAATCAAAAGACTGAAAAGTATGAGGTTGGTGACAGAATCGAGGCTAAAATCACAATGTTTAACAAAATTAGTGGCAAACTTCTTCTTTCCATTAAAGATCTAGAAAATGAAGAAAGAGAGTCACATTTTTATTCTGAGTCAAATAGTGGAGCCACCATTGGAAGTATTGCTGGCGATGTTTTAGAATCTCTAAAAGACAAAACTTCGTAATTTTTCGGTATGAATTTTTCTGATAATATTGGGGCGTTAATTTATCTCAAAAAAAAAGCTCAGAAGTGGAAAAATATCGCAATTTTAACTGCGATATTCTCCGCCATTTTAATTTTTAAATTAGTTTTTGGAATTAATTCTAATGTTATCGAAGGTGATTTTGTAGCGGTTGTTAAAATTGATGGCGTAATTGCCGAAGATGATAATCGTAGCAAAATTCTCAAAGAGATTACCAAACAATCATCAGTAAAAGCTGTTTTGGTGCGCTTTAATAGTCCAGGTGGAACGATAGTTGGAAGCGAAATTTTGTTTCGTGAGTTACTCGATATTAAAAAACATAAACCTCTAATTGTCCTTATCGATTCTGTTGGTGCTTCGGGGGCTTATATGGCTTCATTAGCTTCAGATTATATAATTGCTCATAATGGAACTTTAACTGGCTCAGTTGGGGTATTAATGGAATCTCCTGAAATTTCTGATTTAGCTAGCAAAGTTGGCGTTAAATTTAACACATATAAATCATCTCCTCTCAAAGGAAGCCCATCGATGTTTGAAAAATCAAATCCCGCTGTTGAAAAAGTTATTAAAGAATCAATTGCTGATTCTTATAATTTTTTTGTGGAACTAGTAAAAGAGAGAAGGGGAAGTAAGATTAATCCAAAAAACTATCCTATTATTTTTGATGGTAGAGTTTTTACCGGAAGGCAGGCCTTAAATCTTGGTTTGATTGATTTAGTTGGTGGAATTAATGATGTCGAGAAATTGCTATTACTTTTTAAAATTGATACCAATAAAACTCCACTCAAAGAAGTTGAAGTTCTTAAAAAAGATCATCGATTAATTGATAAATTTTTAAATTTTTTGCCATTTTATAGTGATATAAAAAGCAAAATATTAGAAAATAAAATCATGGCTATAATGAGCTAAATCAATGGCTTGTTGTAGTTTTATTTTTATTAAAAAATTAAATGTAAATCAAATTTTTAGTTTGCTATTTAATTTTGGATAATTAGCTTTAGAACTCTAGCCTATTTTAGGTTAAAATATTAAAAATTAATTATCTTATTATTAACCAATCTGTTATTTATATGACTAACAACAACGAGATTTTAGAAAGAGTTAAAAAAATTATTATAAAGCACTTGGGTGCCGAAGAATCTAAAGTGGTCGAATCTGCAAATTTTATTGATGATCTAGGTGCTGACAGCCTTGATCAGGTTGAGCTTGTTATGGCTTTTGAAGAAGAGTTTGGAATTGAAATTCCTGATGAAGCTGCCGAAAAAATTGTTACTGTTGGAAATGCAGTAAAGTACATTTCTGAAAATATGTAGTTAATAGCTATAATTTTCTTTCTAAAACCCCCTTAAAATAAAAATATTTAAGGGGGTTTTTTGTTGCCTTTACCTCTCAAATTTATTCCGAAATAATTTTTAAAAATTTGAAAAAATAATATGAAAAATAATAACGTCATACTTATCTTGTCTGACAAATTGCTGTTTCCAAAACATATAGATTTAGGTTAATTATGGTTGGGAATATATGCTGGATAATATACAAATAGAGTTGCCAAGCGAAAATCAAGAATTAAAAAACAAAATTTAAGTCTAGATCAACAAAAAAGTGCTTATTGCAAAGAAGTTAATTAATCAAAAAAGGGAATTGCCTCAGTCTTTGCGAAGTGAAATTGATCTTGAAAGCAGTGAAAAATATCCCCTCCAAAATTTGCCAAAAAAACCAAAAGAATTGATAAAATATTCTCTTCAGGCAGTTAAATCAGAATTTTCCGATAGCGAATTAGATTTGGCAAATAGGCTAATCTTTTGGGTTATATAAAAGGTATTGAGGAACAAAAAGAACCAACAAATTGAGTTGGGTGATCTGGCTTGGAATTAATGAAAATTTCAGATACTGATTTTATTAAAGCTCCAAAAAAAAGAGAAAAAGTGCCTAGCTTGGAAAATCCCGAACACAAAGATGAAAAGGAGTTGATTAGCACAGAAAATAAAGCTTTGTGTCTTAATCCAATTTTTAACTTTGGAATAGATAGTGAAGGGCGGAGAAAAGATGGCTTGCCCGAAAAATTAAATGAATATCAAAAAATATCGATTTTTATGTCGGATGACGAGGCAAAAAAATATTAAAATGCGTCAATTTTTTTGATCCAAGTTCCAATAACAAAGGAGAAAGATTCGATCATTTATCAGATTTTTATAAAAAGGTTGCACTCCCAATCAAAAAATTAGATCAAGATCGACAAGGAAAAGAAGTTGAAATTTTTATTTCTGATTTGGATTTGATAAATAGCGGGTATGATTTGAGGAAGTTTTTTGAAAATTATGCGATCAAAGATTTGTCTGAGTTTAGGGCTCCAATTCGAGCGCCAAGCGTTACTCCAGTAAATAATGGTGCAGAAACTTTGTCTCAAGAGGCGCGCATGGCGCAAAGTTGTCAGTTGCGATCGATAAAGTTAGAATTTATAACCATTTAATTTATTGCTAATTGCGTTTCAACATTCTTTGTTTTAACAAACTTTTCCAAGTGCCATTCAGTATCAATCTTGCCCCAATATTTTATATTTTTAGTTTATTTGTGGGTTATTTTGAGATGGTGGATTCGACTTTGTCGATGATTTTTCTAAATAAATCGATCTCATAATTGTCATGTTTTTCTTGCATAACCGAAGCAATTCTTTCAAGCCCCATTCCAGTGTCGATGCACGGCTTCGGTAAAGGCCTCATGGATCCATCTTTGCCTTTGTCAAATTGCATAAAAACCAAATTCCAAATCTCAATAAAACGATCACCGTCTTGGTTTTTAGATCCGGGAGGTCCGCCAAAAATTTTGTCACCATGATCGTAAAAAATTTCTGAACATGGTCCGCAAGGCCCAGTTTCGCCCATTGACCAAAAATTATCGTCGGTGGCGATTCGGATAATTTTTTCGTCGCCAAAGCCAGCGATTTTTTGCCATAAATTTTTGGCTTCATCGTCATTATGATAAACTGTAACCAGAAGTTTGTCTTTGTTCAGTTTGAGTTCTTTATTTAAAAATTCCCATGCATAAAAAATTGCCTCTTCCTTAAAATAATCGCCAAATGAAAAATTGCCGAGCATCTCAAAAAAAGTATGGTGACGAGCGGTAAATCCAACATTATCGAGGTCGTTATGTTTTCCGCCGGCGCGCACGCATTTTTGGGAAGTGGCGACTCTTTTGAATTTTGGCTCTTCGACTCCAATAAAATAATTTTTGAACTGATTCATGCCAGCATTGGAAAACATTAAACTGGGATCGTTATGAGGAATAAGTGGACTTGAGGGCAAAATTTGATGTCCGTTTTTAGCAAAATAATCTAAAAAACTTTGGCGGATCTGATTAGTTTTCATGAAATTTTTTTTAAGTTAATGTAAAGCAAGCTATAAGCCGGATTCTGTAATTGATTTCTCAATTGTTAGTCATTCATCTAGGATTGTTATTGCTAACAACCTCAAGCAACCTACCCAAATGGCAATAAAAAAGCTTATCTGTATAAATACGCGCCATTTCTATTTGGTCTTGCTCCCAATAGGGTTTTTCCAAATCCATGTTACCATGAAAGAGTGTGAGCTCTTACCTCACATTTTCACTCTCGCCCTTTATTTGATAAATTTTGAATAAATCAAATAAACTAAATCCGATAAGGGTTTAAGGCAGTATCTTCTCTGTGACACTTTCCCTAAGTATATTAAATTGCTCTAATTAACTCGCCAGTCGTTAACTGGTATTGTGCTTTTTTGGAGTCCGGACTTTCCTCTAATTTTCAAGTTTTAAAAAAACTAAAATCAGCGACCAACCGCTTGCCTTACAAGTTTTTAATTTTAAAATGACGGGGTTCATTTGCAACTTTAAAGATTTTTAAATTGAAAAAAGTTTTTTCTGGAATACAGCCAACCGGCAATATCCACATCGGAAATTATCTCGGGGCCATCAAAAATTGGCTCCCACTCCAAAACGATAATGAATGCTTGTTTGGAGTTATGAATTTGCACGCCATTACTCTCAAACAAAATCCGGATGAACTTAAAAATAATATTTTAAAAACTTTAGCCACCTATATTGCTTGTGGCCTAGACTTAAAAAAATCTAAAATTTTTATTCAAAGTGATGTGCCGGAGCATCTTGAATTGGCTTGGGTTCTGGGAACTCTCACGCCTCTTGGTTGGCTTAGTCGCATGACTCAATTTAAAGATAAAGCCGATCTAATATCGAGCGCTGATGTTGGTGGTGTTTTATTTGGACATGGCGATAAAGAAGGTGAGGGTAGCAATAAAAATGCTAATCTTGGCCTTTATTCTTATCCAGTATTGATGGCTTCCGATATATTGCTTTATAAAACTGATTTTGTTCCTGTCGGTGAAGATCAAAAGCAACATCTAGAACTCACTCGTGACATTGCTGGTGCCTTCAATCGTCAATTTAATGTCGAATATTTTAAACTTCCTGAGCCACTTATCATCAAACAAACCAAGCGCATTATGTCTCTTCAAGATGGCACCAAAAAAATGAGTAAGTCTGATCAATCATTAATTTCTCGAATCAATCTCGACGATTCTGCTGACGAAATTTTAAAGAAAATTAAAAAATCTAAAACCGATTCCGAGGCCCGAATTTATTATGACGAATCGCGCCCAGAAATTTATAATTTACTCAATATTTTTGCGAGTTTTGCCAATAAATCTCCACTCAAAATCGCCGAAGAATATGAAAATTCTGGTTTTGGTAAATTTAAACAAGATTTGGCGGAGGTTATAATTGCTGAGTTAGAGCCAATTTCTATAAAAATTCATAATCTACTCAAAGAGAAAAGCTATCTTGTTAAGATTATCGAAGATGGAAAGCTATACGCCAAAGATGTCGCTTCAAAAACTAGGCAAGATGTATACAAAATAACTGGACTCAACTAAATCATGACTAAAACTTTACCATCTTTAGAACAGCAGATTTTGCAACTTAAAAAACAAAGAAATGCTGTAATATTAGCGCATTTTT
>Ga0194133_10005930_pt1 | contig 15306 bp, 12 predicted proteins | sample TA2KigOf40mmetaG_FD_155448 | JGI IMG/M metagenome (GOLD analysis project Ga0194133, IMG submission 155448) | Freshwater microbial communities from Lake Tanganyika, Tanzania - TA2015055 Kigoma Offshore 40m | ecosystem: Environmental > Aquatic > Freshwater > Lake | place: Tanzania: Lake...
ACCATCTTCAGAGCGTACTATTGAAATTCTTTCTCGAAAACTCTATCGCTCTTGTCAGCAGCGGTCGAGACAGTGCGCTTCAATTGATTTCTATGCTCGTAAGCAACAAACTCAATATTCCTTGGATTGTCCCAACTCGCATACGTATCCCTCAGGAAATGTACATGTTTACATCAGGGCATACAACCAGTACTATCATCAATATCAGAGCACCTAATGCCAAAGATCGATTGTGGGCGAAAGAGTTCCTCAAAAACTTGAATCTAAAACACGACAAACCTGCTCTAAAGGCGGCTACTAGGAACTTATCGGATGTCTTAAAAATGATGCCAACACACACTAGATTATTTCTATCCAATCTAGGAGCTTCATTTGCCGAAAAAGGAAATAACTTTTCCCGGTATACGGTATTTGATCTTATGCTGATGTATCTGAAGAGGCGTTTTAATATGCTTGCCTTAAAAATTTTCCCACCATACTCTTCTGTGGGTAAGCAACCATTTTGCTTGTATGCATTACACACCCAGCCTGAATCATCAATAGATGTGGCTGGTTCTTATTTTTCAGATCAAATAGCACTAATTACTTTTATCACTCGTTCTCTCCCTGCTTCGCACGAGCTCTATGTAAAAATACATCCGACGGATCTGGATGGAAAATCTCTTTTATTTTACAAACGATTAGCCCGCTTACCAGGTGTGAGGCTCATTTATTACGATGTTGATTCAAAAGATTTGGCGCAGCGTGCATTGATTATTTTCACGTTGACTGGAACTATTGGTTACGAAGCTGGTCTGATGGGAAAATGGGTGATAACATTTGCAAAAAATTATTATAATAGTATGCCAACCGTGCGTTACTGTGAATCTCCACCTGCGCTTCCTGCACTTATTGAAGTGTTGCTCAAATCGAAGCCTCCCGATGATTTACACGATCGGTTGATAGAATTTATGGCAAATTTGAAAGCCCAGTCTTTTGAAGGTGAATTCAATCGAATGTACTTACCTATAATTGAACCACTCATTAAAAAAGATTTGCTATCGCTCCAGGAAGCTTATAACTGTCTTTATTATTTGCTCGTTCCCCCACTTTCATCTGAATTGGCTTATCGAAAAAATTGACGCGACGCTTCCGCTTAGTATTTATGAGATAGATCAAATGGAGAATCGAACAACTGTTCGAATGACCCGCGCTCCGCAGTGGCTTCCCAGTCAAAACACACGCCCGTGGTTCGATAGAGAGTCGGAGTCTATCTGGAGTATTAATGAAATGTATAGTCTTGATATATCGACGAATTTTTTAGTGTGGATATATTGAATCAATATAAAATAAGCGATAAGTCAACGTACATTTTATAAAATGCATAGTATCACTAGCGTCGTTAGTCAGCTTCGCATTTTAATTCGTTCGGTATGGTATGCCATCCGTTTTTTCGGACGCCCGATCAAGGTTCATCCGACATCAAAAGTATCTTGGCGAAGTATATTTAAGACGAATTGCGGGGGAGGGAAGATTGTTATTGGTTCAGACTGCGAAATTCATGACTATGCTATGATAATGACCTACGGTGGCAATATAACGATCGGTGACCATTGCAGTGTAAATCCCTTTACGATTATTTATGGTCATGGGAATACACAAATCGGTAGGGGCGTAAGAATCGCTGCACATACGGTAATTATCCCCTCTAACCACATTCCTGGTGACGAAATCACTCCATCTTACAAAAGGGGGTTCACTGCGCTAGGTGTTCGGATCGAAGATTATGTATGGATCGGATCGGGTTGCCGTATTCTTGACGGAGTAATAATAGGCAGGCATGCAATTGTGGGAGCGGGAAGCGTAGTTGTGCACTCAGTGTCCGACAATGTGACGGTCGCTGGTGTTCCTGCACGACCAATCAAGCTTCCTCTTTCCTAACGAGACGCGTTCCGTTACAGATTTCTTTCTTACCAAAAATACGTATCTTTCTAGATATATCTTTTAAGAAAATTAAAAAATGAAGTCTCAGTCAAGCATTGGCATTCCAAAGCCCACATCCTATGCATATGGCGAAAAATATCAGCTTGAACAAGTTGTTAAGCATCGTTCCCGCGCTGATAATCATTGGAGGCCGCGGATAGCTTTAGCGCACGAATTAATAGATCGGTATGTAATAAATTCCCTCGGGAATCCAAAACCGGAGGAAGTGGAAACTTTGGATGTTGGCTGTTCTATTGGAACAATGGCAATTGAAATGGCGTTGCGCGGATTTAAGGCAACAGGTGTTGATTTTGACGCAGCTGCGCTTAACATTGGTCGTGACTTAGCTGTCGAGGAGGGAGTATCCGTAAATTTCGTTCGGGCTGATATCGCAGAGTTAGAGATCGTAAGGACTCGATTTATTGATATAGCAATTTGCTTTGATATCTTTGAGCACCTACATGACGATGAATTAGGAGCCATGCTCCAGGCCATCCGCCGCCAACTCAGTAAGCGAGGTGCCCTGATCTTCTACACTTTTCCGTTGCAGTTCGATTATTTGTTTTTTAGTCGAAACTGGCTTCATTGGCCTCTGGTGCCTTTCAAATGGCTTCCATCTTCAATATTTGATCGTATTGCTCGAGCTTATGCTGGGTTATTAGATTTATATCTATTACTTGTAACTGGTCAATCCTATCGGGACTCCATTAAAAAGCATTCTCATTGCAACCCGACAACGAAAGCGAGATTGATAGATATACTGGAACGTGCTGGATATCTTATTAAATTTATTGAGTCTGGGAACGTGGTTAATTTTAAACCACATATATTACAACGATTTAATAGGCAGCCAATTGCACACCGGAGCTTATACGGTGTTGCGTACGCCGCTGACCAAGGGCGTTCAGAGATTGCGTGATGTATAAGAAAGATATTATTCGTCAAACGTCCACATCCTGTCATGCCGTAAATGCCGACGATGGCCTAGGTATTACAGGAAAAATAATCTGGCTTGTATTTAATGCGCTGAATAATAGATTTCCTTTATCTATTATAGATAATTCATTAATACAAAGAGATTTTAAGATTAGTAATGCTGATTTAGAATTGAATTGGAATTCAATAAGTAAAAATGCGTCGCCTGCGCGTGCACTCTGCGATCTGTTTTGGCTGAAACTACCACTACATTTTCTGGAAAATGAACTCGGAGGATTGCGCGCAATCGAGATCGGCTGTGGCTCTGGAGCCTACGGATTTTTAATAAATAAAATATTGGGAAATCGTGTGTATTACAAGGGTGTAGACGTTAAGCCTAATCCCGTGTGGGATTCTTATGCAAATCAACCAAACTATGAGTTTTTAGTAGCTGATTCTACTGATATTCAAGTTCATTTGAAGAACGCAAATTTCATTTTCACTCAAAGTGCTCTTGAGCACTTTGAGGAAGATTTAACGTTTTTTCGTGCGATTGCACGCTTCGTCGAAAATGCGAAACATACAATTTTTCAAGTACATTTGATACCCTCTGAATACTGTATAACCACATTCACTTGGCATGGAATTCGTCAATACTCTCCTCGAAACATTTCAAAAATAACTAATCTGTTTTCAAATAAAACTGAAAAGATTCTGTATAGACTGGGATCGCGACAGTGTAACAAAGTACATCGACGGTGGATCTCTAATAACAGATATTTTGGCGGAACCGATAAAAGAGAGCAAGAACATGCAAAGTATGGCGAAGAATTAAAGCGAGCAATCCATATTGATATGAAGAGTCCCGGAGAAAGAGAGTCTTGCTTCTATGCACTCGTATTAAAGAGTTCGCCAGTTTAATTTTAAATAAGCTAATTGATTTAACAAAAATTAGTGAAAATTATTTTATTTATACGCTCCCTCGAACTAGGGGGAGCGGAGCGTCAGTTGCTTAATCTTGCACGGGAATTATCAAAACATCATCAGATTATTGTATTGACTTTCTATAATTCTAACGAGTATGGGGCCCCAAATCTATCGCTGAAAAATTTACTCATACTAGCGTTAAATAAGAGAGGCAGGTGGGATATTCTAGCCTTTCTAATTAAATTTTTAAAAATAATACGGAAAGAAAAGCCTGACGTAATTTATTCATTTATGAATACAGCTTGTCTTATTTCGCTTCTAAGCCCGCTCGTATGGAGCCCTGTTGGTATTATTTGGGGTATAAGATCTTCCGATATGAGGCTAAGTTCGTACGGAAAATTACCAAGACTACTTCGATGGCTGGAGTGTAGGCTCTCGACCTTCGCAAATTTGATCATCTCGAACTCAGAGGCTGGTCACAGTCAAGCGCTTACCGATGGATACAAAAATAGAAAAATTATTGTTATTGCAAATGGCCTAGCTGATGATATTTTTAAGAGAAATGATGTTTCGGGCCACGAGATTCGACAAAGTTTGAGCATACCAAACGATGGTGTTGTCATAGGCACAGTAGCTCGTCATGACCCCATGAAAGGCCTAGAAGTTTTTCTTCAGTCAGCTAAGATCCATAATACGTCATTTCCGTCATCATATTTCTTAATCATCGGATCCGGAGCTCAAGAATATACAGCCTTTCTCAAAGACTACGCAAGATCGCTCGGTTTACAGGACCGTATAGCTTGGGTGGCAAGCACGACTAACGTTGCAGCTTACTACAATGCAATGAATATATTTACTTCTACGTCAATTTACGGTGAAGGATTCTCGAACGCCATAGGCGAAGCAATGCTGAGCGAGGTTCCTTGCGTCGTGACCGATGTTGGAGATGCAATGACGATAGTGGGTGACCGCGGCATAGTTGTCCCCGCCGGTTCTCCTCACGCTGTTTCCGCTGCATGGGCATCTCTCTTGAAGTTATCTCGTCTTGAGTTGCAGATGGTTGGATCTGAATTGCGCAAGCGTATTGCGGTCCATTACAGCATCAGTTCGATGGCTGAATTAACTGAAGTAGAATTGAAATCTGTGTTGCAGGCAGCCAAGAAGAAATAATCTAAAAACTTGGGTAAGACGGACCCATCGTGATTTCGCAAACTTTCAGATTAAATAAATTTATATTTAAATTTTTTCTTTTATGTGTTTTTTTTATATATTATGAAACAAAATTCGTACCTGGTGCGCTTCATTCCTGGTTGATGGTTATCGGATTGATACTTTCGATCCCGATTTTCGTAAATAAATATCTACGGCATCGCTCAAGTCTTCCTCTCGATTATCTTCTCATTTTCTGCCTGTTTTCTATAATTGTATTAGGCTTTTGTGTTAATTTTCAAACTGCAGAAAGACTTGATTTTCAAGCTTATGTTTTAATGCTTGCCACCTACGTCTACGTTAGGGAGAACACCGCCACCGATACATTTGAATTCCTACGTCTCCTCCTTAAATACTTTCTTTTAATTAATGGCTTACTTGTGATAATTCAATTACTCAGTGGGAGCTACTTTCCTGCCAGATTTTTGGCAGCAGGAGATCCACCTTTGATCATTGCGAGTGGTGTGTCCGATGGGCCAACCAAAAATGGAATGTTAATTTCATTTGCATTATCATTCTTAGTTTCAGGTATTATTTTTAAAAGGATTCCATTCTCGTTATTTGATGCTTTGGTATTTCTTGTTGGACTCACTTCTCTTATAATATCAAGTTCCAGGGCGGGACTTCTTAGTTTTATTGCAGTGGTATTTTTTGGACTTCTTTTTTCATTTCTGCAAGTCGTGCGAAGGCAGAGAGAATATAATATAGATTTTACTAAAATAATATTGTTTTCGGCGTTTATTTATATATCTTTTTTAATTATTGATGATAGCATTGGTTTTGAAATATTTTATGCATTCAGAGATCCCCTTGCAGATCGTTATGGAGCTGATACTGTAGTCTACAAACTGACGACATTTAGCGATTCTTCTTCTGAGGACCGATTCGACACAGCTTCTTTTTTCGTCAGAAAGTTCTTCGAATCACCTTTTCATTTTCTTTCTGTAGGGTTTGGGACCGGAACCTTTGAAAAACTGTATGGTTTGAATATGCATAATTCTTATCTTGAGTTAATATTCACTACTGGTTTTTGGGGTTTTCTCGCCTTTTCATTATTAGTTGGATCTGGTACTTTAAGAGCCTTGTCCAAGAAAAACCCTACGGTAATAGTTCCCGTTATATTTTCCTTAATTTCTATTATGGTTTTTATGTCCGCCCATGATGTTCTGCGAGGCAGAATTTTTTGGATCGCTCTTGGCATGATTTCGGCGTATTCATATTCTCATTCGAGACGTGATAATCGGGTAACCCTTAGAAGTTTTTGATTTAAAATAAAAATATTGCACGTTATTACAAGCTTGGGTAACGGCGGCGCCGAAACGGTGCTCTATCGATTGACAACAAGCGACGCTCACAACACGCACGTAGTTGTTTCATTGATGGATCGTGGCGTTTATGGGGAGCGTCTCATCAGGGCTGAGATCCCCGTCCATACGCTGGGAATGCATCGTGGGCGAGTGTCAATTAAAGGCATAGTTGATCTGTTTTTTTTGATTCGGTTTATAAGGCCGGATGTTGTTCAAACCTGGATGTATCATGCCGATCTCATAGGGGGCGTGGTGGCGCGACTCGCGGGTGCCAAAGTGGTTTGGGGGATCCGTGGCCCGTATAACAGGGAAAGGACTGCGTTACCGACAAGAATTACGATCCGCTTGTGTGCGTTTTTTTCGAAGTGTATCCCGACGTCAATTGTCTGTAATTCAGAACACGCCGCAGAGGTCCACGTTCGAGTGGGGTATTCATCCAGCAAAATTGTAAATATCCCAAACGGATATCCCTTGAGTTGGTTTCAACCGGACGGAACTGCTAGGGATAAGTTGCTCCATGAGCTCAACCTAAAGCACGATGTCGTTCTGATGGGGATGGTCGCACGCTTCGACCCGCACAAAGATCACGAAAATTTGTTTGGTGCATTAGTGGCGATAGCACGAACGGGCCGGAAAGTAACCTGCTTACTGGTTGGATCCGGCATGAGTATGACTAATCAGCCTTTGGTGAAACTTGTCGAAAAATACGCTGTTCAGGAGATAGTTAAGCTGATCGGACCGAGCAACAATATAGCAAAAATTATGGCTGCATTGGATGTGCACATTCTTTCGAGCGCGGCTGAGTCTTTCCCCAATGTATTGGCCGAAGCGATGGCCTGCGGCACGCCCTGTGTTACCACCAATGTGGGCGATTCGGCCTTGATCGTAGGTGATACGGGGTGGGTTGTTCCCCATTCCGATTCAGCCGCTTTAGCTGATGCGATTCTGGAGGCCTTAAACGAGATGAAAGATTCGGGCAAGTGGAATATAAGAAAAGAAGCAGTTCGAAAGCGGGTTACTGAGACTTATAGTTTAGAACGCATGATTGAGTTTTATGCTAGAACTTGGAGTGATGCAATCAGTGAAAAAGAAAATGAATGAACATGACGAAGTAAATAAAAACGTAGATCATGCGGTTGTCGTAGATTTTGGAAACGAATGGCAAACGTTCGATCAAAGTGCTTTGTCCTATGCCGAACGAAAACTTCATTTCGATGCCTATTTTGCAGTATTTCCATGGGGGCAGCTTTCACCTGATTCGATAGGTTTTGATGCAGGCTGTGGTTCCGGGAGATGGGCGGTCCTCGCGGCCCCGCGAGTGGGTCATTTACATTGCGTGGAACCATCCAGTGCGATTGATGTCGCTCGAAAGAACCTGCAGGGTCTGGCTAATTGCAGTTTCCACTGTACTACGATCGATAACATGCCTTTTCCTGATAATTCAATGGACTTCGGATACTCTCTGGGGGTGCTGCATCATATACCGAACACCCAGCAGGGTATTACTGACTGCGTGCGTAAATTAAAGACAGGTGCGCCATTTTTGGTTTATTTGTATTATGCATTTGATAATCAACCGGTTTGGTTTAAAGGGATATGGAAGATAAGCAATATAGCAAGATACTTCATTTCCAAACTGCCCTATCGGTTTAAGTATATTCTGTCTCAACTTATTGCAGTGTTCTTATATTTTCCCATGGCCAGAACGGCATATATTTTAAGAAAAGTAGGCGTTTCTGTGCACAGCTGGCCCTTGGGTTCTTATCATAACAAGTCGTTTTATTCGATGAGAACCGATGCGCTGGATCGTTTCGGAACTAAATTAGAGAAGCGATTTACTAAGCTACAAATTATGGCCATGATGGAGAATGCCGGGCTAGGCCGCGTTCAATTCAGCCCGCAGACACCTTTTTGGTGTGCGGTAGGATTCAAAAGGTAAAACTGTGTGTGGTTTTGCAGGGAGTCTTGGCGCTGGCGAATGCGATGAAAAATCGTTACGCCGGATGGTCGCTAACCTCCGCCATCGCGGCCCCGATGACTATGGTCTGTGGTTTGATCACAGCGTAGCGATTGGCCTTGTCCACGCACGGCTCTCTATCCTCGATCTGTCCTCCGCTGGCCATCAACCAATGTCATCGGAGAGCGGTCGGTATGTGATTGTTTTCAACGGTGAAATTTACAACCATCAAAGGCTACGCGCTGAACTTGACCAGACTGGTCAAGCGTTCAATTGGCGCGGTCACTGCGACACAGAAACCCTATTGGCGGGGTTCTGTGCTTGGGGAATTGAACACACGCTACGGAAATCGGTCGGCATGTTCGCGTTGGCGGTGTGGGATAAACAAACCCATACTCTCACGCTGGCGCGTGATCGTCTGGGTGAGAAACCGCTCTATTACGGCTGGCAGGGAGACACCTTTCTATTTGGATCCGAGCTGAAGGCGCTGAAAGAGCACCCAGCTTTCGGGGCTGAGATCGATCGGAATGCCTTGGCGGCTTTCGTGCGCTATAGCTATATCCCGGCACCGCAGTCGATCTATCGAGGCATCCATAAGCTTTTGCCGGGTACGCTGTTGAGCGTGCGGGCCGGTGTGCGTGCCGGGTCGAAATCCGTGCCTTATTGGTCGCTGCTGGATGTAGCGCGACAGGGCTTACGGGCGGCATTTACTGGCTCTGATGCCGAGGCATTGCAGGGACTTGAAGCCAGGTTGTCCGAAGCGGTTGCGCTTCAGCAAATTTCCGATGTGCCGATTGGCGCTTTTTTGTCGGGCGGAGTTGATTCTGCAACAATCGTTGCACTGATGCAGGCGCAGTCGATCCGCCCGATTCACACATTTACAATTGGGTTTGACCACCTCCAGTACGACGAGGCGGTTCACGCCCGGGCCGTGGCCCGACACCTTGGCACGGATCATACTGAGCTCTATGTAACCCCAGAAGATGCACGGGCGGTGATTCCGCAGCTTCCGATACTATACGACGAGCCCTTTGGTGACTCATCCCAGATTCCGACCTTTCTTGTCAGCCAGTTGGCGCGGTGTAGCGTGATCGTAAGCCTGTCGGGCGATGCCGGGGATGAGTTGTTTGGGGGTTACAACCGCTACGCGTGGACACGCAAGTTGCTCAAGGTTCCTGCACCGCTACGCCGGTTTCTGGCGGCTGGGCTCACGGCACTGAGCCCAGCCCAGTGGGATCGCATTTACTCGGCCATGCAGCCCATGCTACCCAGTTCGCTGCAGGTGCGCATGCCGGGGGACCGAGCCCACAAGCTGTCGCAAGTTTTGGCGGTGGACTCAGACGCTACGCTCTATCAGAACTTGGTATCTACTTGGCCGAATCCGGATACGGTTGTGTTCGGAGACCGGGGGCCCATTAACCTGTCACACGCATGGGATGCATTGTCTGATTTCGATGCTCCTGAGTGCCGTATGATGCTACTCGACGCATTGACTTATTTGCCTGACGATATACTCTGCAAGGTAGACCGCGCCTCGATGGGAGTGTCGCTCGAGTTGCGGGTGCCGTTCCTCGATCATCGGGTTGTCGAATATGCTTGGCGGTTGCCGCTTCACATGAAGATACGCAACGGGCAGGGTAAGTGGATTCTGCGGCAACTACTCTACAAATACGTGCGGAAAGAACTAATCGAGCGCCCAAAGATGGGTTTCGCCGTACCGATTGATGTCTGGCTGCGCGGCCCGCTACGCGAATGGGCCGAGGACCTGTTGAGCGAAACAAGGCTGAAGCAAGAGGGCTTTTTCAACCCTGCGCCTATTCGCCAGAAGTGGGTCGAGCATCTGAGCGGGCAGCGCAACTGGCAACATCAACTGTGGAATTCGCTGATGTTTCAGGCATGGCTGGAGAGCCGGGTATGAGCCGAAGGAGTGGGATTCCATGGTACGCAAAGATTGCTGCAAAATTAGTGCTTTCTCGTCTGTCTATGGGTTACAGCATGTGGCGCAAGCTAAACTTGTTTGCTCACGGCTCTATGCATAAACCGGACTACGCCTATGGCGTTTTTCGGTATCACTTCGAGCGAAGCGATTTTTCACGAAAAGAGGGTAGGTTTATTGCGTTGGAAGTAGGGCCCGGGGATTCCTTGTTTTCGGCTATTGTGGCTACGGCACATGGCGCAAGCGGGTGTTATCTGGTTGATGCTGGCCCTTTCGCGACAGAGGATATAACCGCTTACAGTGATATGGCGGAGTACCTTCGCTTACAGGATTTACCTGTGCCTGTCATGGATAAGGTTTCCGATCTTGCGGGGGTGCTGAAGTTGTGCAATGCAGTCTATGGCACACAAGGCTTGCGTTCGCTCCGCGAAATACCATCCGAAAGCGTCGATTTCATTTACTCTACAGCTGCTTTTGAGCATATCCGTCTGCATGAGTTTCTGAGCACAATGCAAGAGTTGCGTCGGGTATTACGCTCTGACGGAGTTTCCTCTCATCGGATTGATCTGAAAGATCATTTAGGCGGTGCGCTGAACAACCTGCGTTTCACCACTAAACTCTGGGAGGCAGATTGGATGGTGCAGTCAGGTTTCTACACAAATCGTCTGCGCTATTCCGAGATGATTGCGCAATTCCGAGAAGCTGGATTCTCGGTAGAAGTGGTAAACACTAGCCGATGGAGTCGCGTTCCCACGCCGCGTACCTCTATGGCCAAAGAATTTCATTATTTGAGTGAGGAGGACCTTCTCGTAAAGGAATTCGATGTGTTGTTGAGACCATGTTGAGCTTATCGTAGCACGTTTTCTTCGAGTAAAAGTTGGTGTAAGCTCTCATAGCCAGCTGAGAGATGGTGCAAGGTTGCTAGTTCGTATGGCGTTTCATAGGTTAGAGGGTGTCCTGACCTTAACCCTATCATTTAGAGGTGCCTTTGTGGTTCTGTTGTCTGCGCGTCTGAAAGCACGAATTTTGGAATGTGCAGTCGTTCAAGGGTCGATTCGGGGCTAATCGCAAGTGAACCGAAAACTTCTGTTTGTGGTCAATGTAGACTGGTTTTTCCTGTCGCACCGACTGCCAATCGCGCTGCAAGCTATCCGGCAAGGTTACCAAGTACACATCGCAACAAGTCTTACTGATAAGCTTGAAGAGTTGGAGCGCAACGGTTTGGTTGTGCACCAATTAGCGTTGGATCGTAGTAGCGCCCGTTTGGGTGATGCGTGGCGTGCAGTGAAGCAGTTGTGGCGAATATTTAGGGCTGTACGCCCTGACGTGGTGCACTTGGTTACTATCAAGCCGGTGTTGTTGGGCGGACTGGTGGCCAGGGTGGCCGGAGTACCGGCGGTAGTGTTTGCTGTTTCGGGCCTCGGACGCGTTTTTGTGTCCAAGGGCATGAGAGCGTCTGTGAGACGCTATTTGGTTGGAGGCTTGTACCGCTTGGCACTTAGACATCGCAACGTTAAGGTAATTTTTCAAAACCCCGTTGACCGTTCCAGCTTAGTTAGGCTGGCAGATATACCAAACCGCATGGTGGCAATGATTCGAGGGTCTGGTGTTGATTTAAATCAATACCGTGTAGCGCCGATCCCGCCAGGTATACCGGTGGTCGTTTTGGCAGCGCGCTTGCTGGCCGATAAGGGTATAGTAGAGTTCGCGACAGCTGCTAGACTTTTGAAGCAGCGTGGTTGCGATGCACGGTTCGTCCTGGTGGGCATGGTAGATAAAGGTAACCCACTTAGCTTAACAACTGCTGAAATTTCAGCTTGGGTGCATACGGGTCTGGTGGAGTGGTGGGGATATCGCGCAGATATGCCACAAGTTTTGGCGAATGCGCGGTTGGTAGTGCTACCTTCCTATTACGGCGAAGGCTTACCTAAAATTCTGATTGAAGCGGCAGCATGCGGTCGAGTGGTTGTTACTACCGATCATCCTGGCTGTCGTGATGCCATTGAATCCGGCGTCACTGGAATTTTGGTACCGGTACGAAATGCTATCGCTTTGGCCGATGCCATTGAGGACCTGATCAATGATCCTCTGCGCTGTCAAGTGATGGGTAATGCAGGGCGTGCACTAGCCGAGAAAGCCTTTGACATACAGCAGGTGGTAGCGGCGCATTTGGAGATTTACGAAGAGCTATTGACCCAATAATGAGAGCATTGGTCACGGAGAAGTGACACTTACAGACAGATTTGACTCGCCACCCCGGGTTGACTCGCCACCCCGGGTTGACTCGCCACGATCTGAATGTCCGTAAACTTTGATTTCCTCGTAACCACCTCCAAAAAGCCGGATTCTCCAAAGCTTATGAGTCCGGTTCGTGGAGGGTCGTTTATCGCCAGAATGCGGAAATCGACGCCGTCATAGGGAGTGCCAGATAGGGCGCGTGGCTGTTCAAAGATGGAGTGTATAGTATTTTAATTGTTCCTTTTAAAACCCTTTGAAGATTGTACCCCCCTGTTTGCGGCACACCGCAGTTAACTAGAGCATGCGCATGAGACCACTTGTTGCGGTAACCGGTGCTACCGGATTTGTGGGCCACGCGGTTGTGTTCGAACTTGTTTCTAGTGGATTAAATGTGCGAGCGGCTGTGCGAACCGTTGACTCGTCTTCTCCGCTGCCTGTTAGCGACATCACCTACCTAGCCTTAGAGGATGTTGATTCGCACACCAATTGGTCGGCTACTTTAACCGGGGTTGACTGCGTGATTCACTGCGCCGCTCGCGCCCATGTCATGCATGAGACCGATGCTGATGCGTTAGCGGCGTATCGCGCGGTGAACACGCAGGGCACTCGTCGATTGGCAGAACATGCGGTTGCTGCGGGGGTGAGAAGGTTGGTGTTTTTGAGTTCGGTGAAGGTTAACGGTGAGACGACTGATGGATTGCCACGCCCCTTCGGGGCTCGCAATGACGGGGGTGGATCGCCACCCGCCGCGGGCCCCGGCCTCGCAGCTTCGGCTAGTTTCGCTCGCGATCACGTGGCGCCAGAGGATGCTTACGGCGTTTCTAAGTGGGAGGCCGAGCAGGCGCTGTGGGAAATTTCCGCAAAAACGGGGCTAGAAGTTGTAGTAGTGCGTCCACCCCTAGTCTACGGCTCCGGAGCAAAAGGCAACTTTGCGCGCTTGTTAAAGCTGGTGCGCTCTGGCGTGCCCTTACCCCTGGGCTCGGTACAAAACAAGCGCTCCTTGATTGGGCTCGATAACCTGGTGGATCTGTTGATTCGCTGTATCGATCACCCCGCAGTAGCGGGCCAAACTTTTTTAGTGTCCGATGGCGAGGATCTTTCCACCCCCGATCTTCTTCGCCACATGGCGGCGGCCATGGGCCGCTCTGCACGGCTGTTTTCGGTGCCGGTTTCGCTACTGCGCCTTGCGGGCAGTGCCCTTGGCAAGCGCGCGGAAATTGACCGTTTGGTAGGGTCATTACAAATAGACAGTAGCCAAATCCGCCAGGTGTTAGGTTGGGCGCCACCCGTGAGTGTTGAGGAGGGAATTCGGCGCATGGTAAAGGGTGCATGACACGCCTTTTCGATATTCTTTTTTCTTTCTTCGGCCTTATTTTCTTATCACCGCTATTGCTGCCGCTGTGGGCAATCGCTTGGTTTGACACTCGCTCGCCGTTGTTTAGGCAACAGCGGGTTGGGCGCAATCAGGCACCGTTTGTGTTGGTGAAGTTTCGCACCATGCGGCTCGATACTGCTTCGGTGGCCACGCATCTGGCAGATGCTTCTGCGATCACGCCCCTTGGGCGCTTTCTTCGCCGCACCAAATTAGATGAACTTCCCCAATTATGGAATGTATTGATGGGCGATATGAGCTTGGTGGGCCCGCGGCCGTGTTTGTTTAATCAAAAAGAACTGATTGCGCAGCGTGCGGCTCTGGGCGTGTTTGCTGCTCGCCCGGGCATTACGGGTCTGGCGCAGATTCAGGGGGTTGATATGTCCACGCCGGAGTTGTTGGCTAAGACTGATGCTCAGATGCTGGCTTCGCTTGGGCTGGTGGATTACTTTCGGTACATCGTGTTGACGGTGTTGTGTAGGGGCGCGGGGGATCGCGTGCGGGAGGGGCAAAACAAAGAGTGATTGCAACCCTTGTCTTCTGGCTCCTTGGTCTGGGCCGACTGCAAAAGCGTCTGCTTCAGGCCGCCTTCGATCTGGCCTGCGCCGCGGGAAGCTTTCTATTGATTGCTGCGGTGTTTTCGGGTTTTGCGTCCCAGTTCGTGCAGAGCTCCCTAGCCTGGGCTTTCATCTTCAGCGCAAGCGTTGTGGCGGTCGCGCACCCGCTTGGGCTTTACCGCGCCTTGGTTCGCTACGCCGGCGTTCGCGCGCTACGGTCGATTTTGTTGAGCAGCCTCGCTGCGGCAGTAGGAACTTGGGGGCTGGCCGCAGCCTTTGGGCAGACATTAAGCCCCCTTGTGTTGGCTGTCACTTCGGCCACGACCGCTGGCCTGATGTCTGTGGGCCGTCTGTTTCTGCGAGAGGTGTTCTACCTGGTTCGCAAAACAGACAAACCCAATGTGGTGCTCTACGGTGCGGGCGATGCGGGCCGACAGCTGCTGACCTCGTTTGCGCAATCTTCGAGCCACCGCGTAGTGGCGATGGTGGATGACTCGCCTGCCCTGCATGGCACTGAAGTCCACGGTGTGCGCATCTATCCGCCGACTGAACTAGCGCACCTGCAGCAGCGTTACCAGGTCCAGGCAGTCATCTTGGCAGCGCCATCGATTTCCCGGCAGCGCAAACGTGAGATTCTTCAGCAGCTTGAGAACCTGGGTCTACCGCTTAAGGCGGTGCCCTCTGTGAGCGATATTCTTACCGGCCGGAAATCAGTCGCTGACTTACAGCAAATCACGATTGAGGAATTACTCGGCCGCGATCCGGTCAGTCCGTATCCAGAGCTCATGCGCAGAAAAGTGGCGGGCCGATCGGTCATGGTCACAGGGGGCGGTGGCTCGATTGGCACGGAACTCTGCCTGCAGATTGCCGCACTCTCGTCCACCCGCTTGGTGATTGTGGAATCCAGTGAATTCGCGCTTTATCAC
>Ga0194133_10005931_pt1 | contig 15305 bp, 10 predicted proteins | sample TA2KigOf40mmetaG_FD_155448 | JGI IMG/M metagenome (GOLD analysis project Ga0194133, IMG submission 155448) | Freshwater microbial communities from Lake Tanganyika, Tanzania - TA2015055 Kigoma Offshore 40m | ecosystem: Environmental > Aquatic > Freshwater > Lake | place: Tanzania: Lake...
AAAGATCTGTTTTCTATCTGGTGGGATGCTATTGAAATAAGAAGAATGATGCTTCGCGGTGGTCTCTTCGCTGTCATTGCACAAGTCTCAGTTTTAACGTCATCAAAAACAACCAGGGACAGTTGGACTATGTCGAAATTCTAGTTCAGCGACAATGCTTTTTATCTGAAGGTCCTCCATATTAACTTCAATCTTACATAAGAAAAGTTTCATTATTGGAAAAATTTACTCTTTTAAGCTTGCTTAAACTAGAAATTTGACTTTGCTATTCGGTAAGATTGTCCCTCCATTGATCCCAGTGTCTCTACCTGAACCTGACAAATACTTTTTGAAGTCTAAAGAATTATTTTTGACAGTTTGGAATGTTTTGTTGGAGTTCTGCATGTCGTAGATCGCATGCATAATAAATGACCAGTTATAATAATCAAAAGAAATTCAAAATTTTGACGTTTGATTGGCTAGACAATGATGAGGCTAAATGATTGTTTCTCAGATCATTTCGTCCCTAATTTCTAAGCTAAGGAAATCCAATTAAAAAGTGCCTAAAATACTGTTTGGTAGAACTTAAAGAAGAAGTTTATATTGATAAAGTAATAAAGATGTGTTTCAAAACTCTTTTAAGGAAGAATTTTGTTTGGGCTTTACGCGCCCCGCAATGAAGTAATGCGAGTTACCAAAAGCCAAAAGCTCAACTCAAAAGGTATTGAATGTCATTGTTTTCAAATAAATTTTCTTCAGTGAAAACTCCCCAAAAATTTTGCGAGGTCCATGGGGGGTGTCCATCTGGGTACCGTGCAAGAATGTGAAAACTGTAAGTTATTATGCAATAACATGCCCACAAGGGCCACACTCAACAATCTCAAACTACAACGCCCAGCACAAAGTGTTGCAACTAAACATCAACTCTATTTCCAAATGAAATGATGCTTTAAATCGGATCTGCTCTTTTTGGTAGGTTCATAAATTTTAGAAATCAGGTCTCACTGGTTGATAGTAATAAATGGTGAACCAAGAGGTTTTCCCATAGAAAATTAATTTGATTTTTTGAATTTTTTCCTGATTGATTTGGATTTTTATTAATACTTTTGTTTGTGATTACCAATTTTTTCTACATCATTCCTTCATGATCAGAATGCAAAGGGGGTTGGTTTACTTAATCAGTATTTTTTAGTCCAAGTGGCCTGATATTATCAAGACAATTCTTGTATCAGATAATGGCCACGTAAATTTGTTTGTTTAAGAAACTTGTTTGTAATTGCAATATACTCATAGATCAGTCTAATTGTTAAACTTTGTGTTTAACATCACATCACCTTTAGAAAAACTACGATTGAAGTTGCATCTAAAAAAATCACAGGATTCTCATAAACCTTTATGTTATTTTCAGCTAACAATAATTTTGCTGGAGAGTAAATTTCTTTGAAAAAACTTCGATCTTTGAAAAAAATTTGTTTGGCCTATTTTTAAAGAACCACCTATGGTTTTTCCTCATTGTTTGAATGTGCCTTGATATTTTCGCACATATGACTTTTAGTACTTCTTCAGCCTTGGAGGTCTTTTTTTTGATGGGGTCAATGGGCATTATTGGTTGAGCAGAATATTTCTCAGTCCTATACCTATGCAAGTTATTATTAGATTTATAAATCAGAGTAGGATTATGGGTTTTTTAATTAAAAGAAAGTCGGGGAGATAAATATCATTTACCATCTCTCAAAACACAATGTGTTGGTGTCTGCATTTGCAAATATCAATAAACTTACCAAAACTGACTGTCTTTTTTTCCTTTGTTTTCCCAACTATCTAATTGTTTCAAAGTCAGTGATGATTTTACCCTGAAAGAAAACATTCCAAGTTCACATCATGTAACAAATTTTAGACATTGCATACCAATGAAACATTGTTTCCCATGGCTCATAATACTAATCTTGCCACTGCTTCTTGAAATATTAGTGAGTTATGACCTTTTTTACTCTGGCACCAAGTGAACTGTGTGGGAATTGAAGATGGCTTTTTTTATAAGTTGCTCAGTTTGACTGTATGTCGATTGTGGTGCTTTGGGAAGAGAGGGAGAGATACCTGGTCTGAAAGGATGGGAAAAGTGGGTTTAGGTCTGTGTGGGACTTCCTGTGGAACACCATCACGTAATTGGTCATTGTCTTTGCTCAAAAATCATCATAACAAAAAATAACTTAGACCTGGAAGTAGCAATGAGAGGGTCTTTACTGGAGGTATTTTTATATGAACTATGAGAGTTTTTGTTTGGATGGGCATAGGAGCACAACAATGTGGTCTATGTTTTGCCAAAGTGTTTTCTAAAACATGGCCTGTACTTTACTTTATTATCACAAAGTGTTGATGGAGATGAGCTTTCTGGAAAGTTCATAAATTGTTGTACATAATATCATAACAGTTGATGAAGAATGGCTGTCAAGTTCATCCAAATGAAACTAGTTTTGTTTGATAAATCTCTCAATACGATAGTGATCTGTGTTTCATAACCAATATATTTTGTTTCCTATGTTTGAATGCCGAAACAATTGTTGTAAGTGGTCCACATTGGAAAACAAACTCGGCCCTCCCATGTTTTCACCTGAGGCTCTTTTCTTTCGCCCGTCTTTGAATAATCATTTCAAGTGTTAAAAGGGTGTGGTGAGTTAAAAAAATGCGATGTTTGTCAAAAAAAAGGAAGTTGGGATGAGATTGGTGTGACCTAGACTAACTAGTTTTCAAATAATGTAGTATATATTCAACTAAAAGGTTGAATCAAGTTTCCATTTTCTGTATTTGATTATGCCAGGGAAATTTGATGTGCCACATTTAGTTTTGATCTTCACCTGAAGCATCCAGATTTTGAGTAAAAAAAGAATCTGTAGTTGAAGGAAGTGGTTGAATAGATGAATCTAAACAACGATGCTATGCTTGTTAAAATAAAAGCGAACAAAAGATTACTCAAGAAATAGTTTTAACACGCCTTGTTGAAAACACATTTGTACCATCGAATAAAAGTCATCAGCCGTGGATCAGGGTGACCTTTATGTCAAAAACTATTTTATCTTCAATGGGAAAATCAATAACCGAATGACCTAGTGTCTAAAAACCTTTACTTTCTTCCAAAAACAAGCATGGCATTAAAAAGTGTCTGTTTGTAACTAAATCAAATATGGAAAAGAAGTCCTTTTTTTATGTACAAACAAAGGTCTTCAGAGATTAAGTCTTGTGTGACGGAATAAAAAAAAGGTAAAATAATTAAAAGGAATAAAATCTTTTTTTTCATTGTCTGGCTAGAAATACATCAGAAAAAAGTATGCATAATCAAAGGTGTTTGCTAATGGATAAAATCACCAGGCCATGACGAGATCCAAAGACGTTGTTAGGTCTACAAAGGGACGCCTTTTATTGCCAGTAATGACAAGTTGGTTGTTAGAAAAAAAGATCTATCCGTCAACCAGGCTTTGAACTTTGTACAAAGGGACTTGTGCTGGACTTATATGTTTGATAATAGGCTCGCCCATTATGCGAAAAATAGCTGACTTGACAGATCAATTAAAACTGGCAAAGGAAAACTTGTTGCTGGCCGACAAACTGAAGAAAAGTGCAGCAGATTTTAATCTACGAAGTTTTCAGATTGCAATTTTCAAAGCTATTTCATTAAATTTCCTCATAAAGACTCAGAGGTCACACGATTGTAACGAGATTTTTCTTGTCCGAGGTGTTTGTCACGACTTGGTTGGAAGGAGATGCTACGAAATCAATTTTAAGCTTGGCTACTTTGATTTATTTGACGCTTTGCAAATTTTGCATTATTCCAGGTATGTATTTCGAGTGGCGATTCGCTCGTTTGCAATTGTTTTAGCAAGAAACATGAATGCAACTTTCAGATTAAAGGCAGGTGCAGAAAAAGTTCATTTTTGAGAAGATCTCTGATGTGCAGTTTGCAAATTTTATTACCTTGGCGATATTCAAACACATGGACATTGTGAGGAAAAAAATGATGTTAAACGTGACGAATTTTGTTGAAAAAACACTGCATTTTCCTAGATACTTTAGACAAAATTGAAAAAGACACCACTTTAATGTCGTAAAATCAAAGCATGGCAGTAAACCTTATTCTGGTTTTTACTATCATAGAAAAATAGACAGAAATCTTATTCACTTTCAAGTGATCCTCTGGGCAAAATAAAATGCATGATTAAAAATTTGCAACTTTAGAGTATGTAAGAAGCTTGAAATTTCCAAGTAATTAGAATAGTAAAAATTATATTTCAAACCGACTGTTGGTATATTTCCCTTTCTCTGTTGCTGGTTATGATGACGTCTACCTACTTCAGTTTGAGGTTATAGGTTTTTTTTCTGCAAAGGATGCAATTATAGCTGCACATACTTTACGAGGTTCGCAAACTGAACCGATAGATCACGAAAATGAAGACGCAAAAGGCAGAGCTTTTAAAGCTAAAATTATTTCATTATTGCCTGGCAAAGGTGAGTTAGCTTGCACAATGCCTTTATACTCTCATGGACAAGTTTGTTTGACTGCATATGCAATTGTTCAGAGATGAAAAAAGAGTAAATTGGCCGGCTAGTTTATGACACTAATTTGACTTTTTGATTGGGGGTTAACTTCGGTCCTGGCAGCTTCAATAAACATTTGAGGAAAAAAGGTCGAGAAATGATGACTGTGGCGAGTGTTGATCTACCCAAAGATCAAACCACACCTCAAAAGTAACATTAATTTAGTCATTACTTTACAATTGAAACAGAAATAAAAATGACTTGTTAAAATGAGAAACTTGTGAATTGTTTCAAAACTTTTGTCTTCTTCATTCCTATTCATCGATTTGATCTTCTAAAAATAGATATCAAAACATTCTAGAGCACAATTGTAATTTGTGATTTCGATATTTTCAATGCAAAGATGCTTTTATCGCACATGCTTCACCTTCCCAGTGAGAAATTGTAAATGTGATTGTTTTTATACATGGGCATAAACGAGAAGAGTTTTAGCTGGAGTCACGACTTTTTGTAAAAAGAAAAAAAAAGACTTCTCATAGCCATTTCTTACCATATAAATGTTGAAACAGATCTGCAAAAATTGATCAGGAAACCAAAATTAAAATGATAGAGATTTTGCTCTTTCGATCTATCCTCTTCAGTTGAGCAAAGGCAAAAATGTAATGGGCAATATCACCATAAACACATTAGTTCGTGATGCCACAGGTCATTTAGGCGGTCAGGGACGCCTTTTAGTGACCCCATTTTTTACCAAGCACCGATGTTTTACATCTGCCTTTTTTTACGCTGGCAGGAGCATTGCCAATGCAAACATAGATGGTCATAATAAAATAGTCGCTTGTTTGCTAATGGGTTGTGAGTGCTATATTACACAGATCGCTCTGTGTGGCTTGTCTCTAAAAGATTTATCTTTGCAATTGGAGAAAGGGACAAAAAAGTTTCGTTGCAAAATTCAATCAGCTGTGTTCGAATATTATTTCAAGATTGAGGCTGTCATTGACATTAGACATTTCATTCCACATTTCCAACCTGAGCTTATCTTGACGCAAAAGATTATTGAAACCAGGCGAATTATTCACGCCGTTCTGTTTAATCTTGGATTAGAAAGTTTTAGTGTAAAGATGTATATCATTTTTTGCAATATGTAATGTGCAAATTGATTGTCCAGACTAAATGAATGCAATAAATTGCGTGACGAATTTGTGGTGAATTCATCGCAGGGGATTATATTTAAATCACTTCGTGGTTGGTAACTTTTTTTTACCGTTTGTATGTATATGTTTATGGAAATTCATTTCAGCAAAGAAAAATATTGTGAATGACCGAATTCTTTTTCGTCGTAGAATATCCCATCGCCGATCTAGTTCATTCAGGGCTGGACCTCTAAGGTTTATATGAAATCCTTGCTTGAACATCACGACAAATCGGCAGGGGGGGTCACAATATCACAACGTTTGGCCAAGTGAGAGCTACGAAGGAAGAATAAAAGATATCATCTTACTCCGACACATTTATGCTCTTTACATGCATTAGAATCTGTGTTTTGGGGTGTGTTTGCAAATCATAAAGAGTTTAAGTGTCTGGCCAAACATTTGTAAATGCATTGCCTTATGACGATGATAACCTATAAAGATTATGATCGAAGAAGGTAGATGATAACGACCGAATGTCACTGACTCAAACACAACCTCTTTGTCTTTCGCACATGCAAAGTGAAAAGAACACAAGGCGTAAAAATTTCAATTATTCAACTTTTTCCATATGGGTATTCTTCATGAAAATACTGGGCTATGTGTTTTCTCAATCAAAAGCCTTTCTGCAAAAAGTCATAAAAACAGCTTGTTACAGATTTATAAGCATGTTAGGATTGCAAGCACTAAATTAAGCTTCAAGAAGATTTGTGTTCCTACTTCAGTTGGCTTAGTTTGCATGATTTTTAAACTTTTTAGATGGATTAGCTGTGGGTGAGCTCACGCAACTGGAGTAGTTCCTGGCCGTCACATTTATGATTCATTTGACAGAAAATGTAAATGCTGCTGCTGCTGCCTCTTTGGTTTACTTTTAGCAGTAGTTAAAATAATTTACACCTCGACAACAACATTTTTCTGTTGAATGTTTAGCTCACGACGAGATAACTCAATAATTTCTGTTACGGATTTTGTCCGAAAAGTTCATCTTGTACGTTCATTCACATAAATTCGGTCGTTTTCTACCATAACCATATAAAGTGAAATCCCCCTTACCTTCCCAAAAGTTATTTGCAAAAAAATAAATTTAGAGTCAGTGCGTAAATTTTCGATATGAAAAATTTAGGCGTGGCTTTAGTGATTGTTTTCTTACTTACATTGAGCAAAATGTTCGGCGCATGACGTTCAACTCAAAAACGAATTTTATGTTCGACGAACGACATAAAGAACACGAATGAGATTAAATAGAAAAAATCAATTTCAAAATTATGAGTATATGCAAGCTATCTTGGCTTGCCCTACTTTTTTGTTTCAATTAATAGAAACAACAACAATTAAATTGTGCAATATTTTTTAGAGTATTTTCATAGTGAGGTATGATGGTGCCACCATTTCAGTAAACAAACGAAAAAAACCTCACGTTGCTTCTTTTTTGCTTGAAAATTTAGGTCTGTGGAAGGAACTTTAAGCTGTCTTGACCAAACTTTTGCTTGCAGATAAAGCAAAATTTGGAATAAATTAATGTGAAACCGATTGACGAAAGTTTAAGATGGGTGATCCTTCGATTCATGATAGGGTCATAAAATGAAAAAAATCTCTTAGGCCAGTATAATTCAACATGAAAAAGGCGGCTAAATAGATTCGATTTTTTTTACACAAAAAGAAAGAATCAAAGACCGCAGTTATAAAATACTCTCTACTTGATACTGCACAAAGGTTGAAAAAAAGTGCATGAAAAGTGTGTGTAAAGGTAAATGTAAATGGCAGACCAACCTCCTTTTACAATCACTAAACTTTAATAATTTTGTACTCTTTGTAACAATTGTCAAATGGACTTTTGAACTTTCGGCCTACAGCTTTTTTCACATGTTATTCTTGCAAAGGTTGTGCTTGAGAAATGCAAAAAAAAGGTAGAGAGAGCTCACTCAGCTCAGTCAATATAGTCTTGTCTGATTTAATTTCAATTCACAATTACGTTGTATAGAGACTGAAGTTTTAAAGACTTTCTCTGATTTTACTTAGCCAGCAAAATTGTTGTCTCATTTCCTGTCTCTTTAATTGGGATACTTAAAAATCAAAGATTTGATGCTGGTACCGTGACTAACTACAACAAAACAATTATTTCTGGTGAAAACATGGTGGCAAAATCAAAGTTGGTCATCATTTTGACAGATATATCTTATAACATCTAATGCTTAATGGTCATAGGCATCAGGCTAGAGATAGGAGGGTTGTGGGTTCGAACCCCAGCACCTCTTTTTGGGCAACCAACAAGAAATTCGCCAGTGTGAAAAATGTTGCAAGCCGTACTTTAAAATAAAAAAAACCATATAGGTTTGAATTACTTTGTTTTATCCAGCAGTATCCACTGAAGATGGCATCTTAAAAAGGAGTTATTATAATGCAGATCATTAAGGTCAACCAAAATAGGGGGTGCCTCAACAGATCCTCATCTGAATTCCAAAATAGGGCAACCTTAAAAACAAGCTATTGACCTAAAGAACTACACCAACCATTGACAAAGATCACATGATGCAACAGCATCAAATGAATGACGGCATCTCATGACGAATCATAAAAAATATGAACATCAAAACTCACTCATGGAGAAATTAGATTCAAACAGAAAACATTATCAGTGAAAGTGACGATTTGGTATAGCACAAAAAATGAATTGAATGGTTTTAAAATTTACAATTGATCATTTCTCAAATTTTTTAAACATCAAAATCAATTTGAGCCAATTTGAAATTATGTCTTCTCCTTGTAAAAACATGTTCAAACTCTTCTATAACTTAATGAAAAAATACCATTTTGTTTTGGAAAGAGTGACTTAAAATTGAATCAAGGTATTTTTAATTGTGAAGTTGACTTTTTATGAGAGCAAATGTGACTCCATGACCATTTTTGTCTCTCAAATTGAAACCTTGAATGGTACACCTTTTGAGTTAATAGAATCCACATGGTATTTGGTCTGATTAGAAGCATGGCTGAATCTGAGTTTCTCATTAACTATTTAGAGATCACGACCAGGGAGGGCGAGGTTGAAAAACTCTGAATGAAGGTCTCCTATAGCCTTCCTCTTTTTTAGGGTCTGAATCGGATTTGCATAAGTCACGATTGGAATTTTCTTTAGCTGGTTTTAAGGTACATAAATAGGATGACAATGTCCAGATATTTGTTCAAGGATCAGACCTCCTCCCCTCCCAAATGGAAAAGTGATAATGGATGATTTTATTTTTCACCCATTTCACAGACAACATAGAGTGTGGGCTCTTCCTGGATTGCTCTTTATAATCAAGTTTTTTAAAGTAATTAACGATGATTTAACAATATTACCCGATCAGCTTTGGTTTTTTTTTGCTTTCTTTCATCATGTTAAATGATTGTCGTGTTCATACTTGGTACCTGCAGAGAATTCTGATGTAAGTTTTTGAATGGATTTATTAAAGGCAGACATCTGCTCCAATACCTGAAGTCATTAATTTAGCATCAGCACACAAAAAGTCGCACGTCTGATTAATTGTCTAGAGTTTCATCAATCCGATGGAGATCGTGCAGCTCTGATCGCTTTATCGATTCATAAATTCCGGGTCGCAAAATCCTTCAGCCACTAAATTAGTTCGAAATGCAATCGCCAAGAAATGAACTGACAGACAACAAGCAAGGCTTGAAATACTACGCTATGGCTTTTCTTGTCTGTTAGTCGGACCTAGAATTAGATTGTCTATAGCTTTGGAAAAAAAAGTTATACATATAATTTCTCTTGTCAGTGCAGGAAACAATATCCAATCGCTAATTGGCACACGATGTTTATATTCATCTTAGCTAACTTGAGCAGTCAACGTTTTTTTGTCTTGGCTCAATCAACCTCATCCTGAGAAGAATTTCCCATAACTTTTGTTACCACTGCCGCCAAAGAGCCTGTTGTTTTTGCTGCTTCAAGTCTGATCTCGTTTTCTAAGTATTCCCCCACTTTCCTCCTGATGAAATATGCATCATTCGATATTACCACCTGCTGATACGAAGTAAGTCACCTCTGACTACCCACCCCGCTTGGCAGATTCTAATGAAGCCTTCAAGTGAGTTGACCACACATGCTTTATAAATGGTATGGTATGCGTGGATGTGAAAAAAAACTGCCTCACGAGCAATAGGCAATATAGACAAAAGCCGTAAAAATGTTTTGACGCGACTAGAGCATGAGCGAGCTTATGAATTATGAAGATCATTCTTAACTATTCACTCTTCACTTTCTTTGTGTGTTTTTTTGCCGATTCCAACTAAGAATTTCTAGCACAGTGAAAATGGTTGTCTAACAAAAACTTTATCAATCTCAGTTTAATCATGATGACGGAAGTTCCTTCAAATAATTATCAGAAATTTGGGAAACAAGTGTAAGCTTTTTCCACCTAGAATAAACACTTGTAAGATAAGGTACTTTTCCAAAGAAATTCCCCTTAATTATCCGAGCAAAATGAAAAACTATTTTGCTATTGGATCCTCTTTGCAGATAATCAATGTGATGAGAAAGAAGTCAAACACTCAGAAGATTAAATGATACAATAAATAATCTTGAAAGAGGCTGTTTAAAGAATATATCTGATGGATTTGGGTTTTCTTTCGACCTGTATGTACTTGAGACTGTAACAAGTTCAAACCAATAGTTTCAAATAATAACGTGCCATTCATCTCTGCATTGTTTTTTATTGCTACAAGATGAACCTCTTCCTGTAATTTTAGGGCTTAAACTTCAGTTTGGGTCAAAATATTAATTATGCTCACGTGCCATGACAAAAAAATAGGGTCTCCAAAACAACGGGAGAAACTTAAAATCAGTGGCAAAGGTTTTCACCCTCCAAAGTTCATGTCGATCACGGTTTGAAGTTGGAGCAAACGACTCCCATCCAGCCATAAGAGTTGACGTTGAAAATCTGGATACACGTAATTAAGAACAAAAAGGTACGTAGATCGATCAATCTATTTATGATTAGCTTCGTTCAAAGTGTTCCTGTTTGCCGGATCCATTAGCTGCTACAAGTGTTAAGGCAATATCATCATCTTCTCTCTCTGATATCGATAAACAGGCTTCGACTATTTCTTCTTCTTTCATCAAATCAAGCCACTATATAGATTTACAAACTTTACTTTGGCGTTTTATTATTTTTCTAAATTGGAGTGTCTGGCTCAATAATTTCAGAGTTACTTTGACCCCACCTTGGGTGAACCTGCAAAGGATGTAATTATCATCATTACGTGATAGAAATGGAGGCAAGAAAATATACTTACACACATTGTGTGTGTGTGATTTACTAACTTTTTCAGAAGGTAAATTTAATGGGGTCAACCATTTTTTTCCTACAAGGGATGTTATTTGAATCCACTTTTTCATTCATTCATTTAGGTATAAGGGGGGAATTGATTTGGATATGGGAACTTTTTCTCAGCACGAAAGAATTTCAGAGGATAAATCTGACTTCATTCAAATAAAATTTGAGTGTTTCAAAAACTGCCAAGCATGGTTTGTCTTCTTTATCAGGAATAATGTAAAGTCATATGTCAAACAAAAAAAAGCAGGCATTATCGACATATTGGCACAAATAGACCAAAAAAATGTTGTCAAAGTTCAAACTGTGGTTGAATTTGGCTTCTTTATAAAGACATGAATATACGTTTTAAAAGCGAGCAATATTTTATGCTGTTAATAGTTCATAACTTACAGTGGAATTTTCAGAAATGCTAAAGTTAATAGGTAATGGCAATTAAAGTTTTTTCGCATTAGTGTATTCGTTAACTAGATTTCTTGCCTTAGTTCGTCTAGACACCATCTCTCCTGATTTGTCCAATATTTTTTTGAAGCCCCTTTGTTGATCCCTCTCTATCACCTGTCACAATTTTAGCCAAGATTTTCTAGATACCGAAAATAATTATTAGCAATCGAGACAAAATACTTTGATTTGAATCGCTGAATTCGGGTACAAAAGTCAGAGATCCTTACTTATAATAACTGATATGTTAACAAGATAAGTAAATGACACACCGTGTTGTAAAATCTGGAAGCAAATGCCAGCAGCTTTTTTCACAGGAGGCAGAAAATCACTTATGGATCAGATTATGACGGTACCAAACTTTATGCCACATTGGAACCTGGTTATATATCCTCACAATTAACTTCAACAAAAAGTTTTTTTGGAAACAAGACTTCTTATAGAGATAGGCTAATCAACCGACAATTAGTTAATTATTAGAGGTTAATTTATTGCCAGCAAAATGATCTAATCTTTGTCCGATATTTAAAAAAACCGAAATGTTTCATTACTTATTGGAGGACAGATGTAGCAAAAATATCTTCTGTTGAGAAAAATAACACGCCATACAGAGGTCCATCCAGGTCCTTTAATGACCCTCAACAACTTCCTTTTAGATCGACCACTTTGTTCACATCCAATTGTCATCTTTCTTTCAGCAATAATTGAAACATTTTTTTTCAATTCAATCTAGAAAAAACCTCAACATGGCTCTCGATGAATATATTTTAATTCCAATTACAACATTTGTGTACATTCTTGGTTAGCAGGTAATAATAGTTCAGCACACCGGATGGAAATATACATTCAGGTAGAATGTCCAACCTATTGCATTGGGGGGAAGATAGCAACTGATTAGGAAGTCTGATTAAAAAAGGCTCAGTCAAACTAGATCTTCATTCAACAGCAGGACACTGGCACTTAAGAGAATTGTCTAAAGAAGAATGGCAGTTACAAATTTAATGAGAACTTTTTTAAAAGTTTCATCGGAAATGGAGTCTTTTAATTGCACAAAAAGTCAGACCAAAGTGAATCGAACTACTTTAATGACCATTTGATTTCTGCACCAACGATCATTAAAACCTTAAGAAATGGCTGTGATTCAAACATCGTGATGTTTTGCTGAATTTTAGTGGAATATTCACATTGCTTTGGAATGACATATGATGATAGCATGAACTTTCCCATTGTTATAAAGTCAAGTTAAATTGAGAAAAATGACCGACTTAATTAGAAGATACCTAGTTGTGATAAGGCCAGTATATGGTTTCCGGCGCGAATCACTTCAACGGAAATTGTGACAAAAAAAGCTTAGAAACGAGATGCATTGAATAGATGACACAAAGTTGGTTTTTTTAACACTTAGTTTCTTGAATGAATGAAATTTTAGAGAACAAAGAGGATTTCAAATTGCCATATTCATCATATATAAATGAATATAGAACTTTGCAAGTCTTCTTATATTCGCAACCTTTAAATACTTAATCTGAGAAGTTATAAAATTGTTGAAACTGTCACATATTTTATGTAAAGTGATTTTAGACAAAAAAAACATGCTGTTGCTCGTCAATTAACGAAAAGCAGGAGAGCGTTTGATAAGATTCTAATCTAATGTCGAAAAAAACTTGAATTATCTTTCAAAGTTTCCGGTGAAGCTTTTTTCTAAATTAAATAATAGCCACAAATGACCGTTTTTCAATTCAACCAATATGAAATTACTCAACAACAATTGTTCAAAATTGTCTGATAGATTTTTATTATATCAAAGTCCCAATTTCGGATACATAAAAAAAGTACAAAAAAAATCTCTTGCAGAATTGAATATTTTGAGTCACACAAAACATATATTTTATGTCTGAGGGACCAAATGAAACTGAGTTTGTGAAAGAAAACAATATTAGTGTGATTGTAGACAATAAATTTCGTAAGGTGAAGATTGTGTTTCGCTGTCACAGACCTCAAGGCAAATCTGGAAAGGACAATTGGTCCTTAAATAAATCTGACTTTTCACTCTAAATAATTTCGATTTCCAATGTTGAGAGAAGAGTGTTGATGCTTGACATTATTTTGATCTAACTTTTAGACACTTAAAAAATAGCTTTGCATTAATAGTTTTTGATTCTCTGTAAATTTGGTACGCTTGGATTTTTATGGGAGAATAACTTGTTCTAAGGTGGCAAAGAAAGGTTAGTTGGATCAATGGCTACAGCAAATGAGGCAATTTGTTCCCGAATGGGACTTCCACATGTGTCATTTAAAAATTGCTTGATGTACAATACGAAAAACATTCTAAACACCCTCCCTAAATGTGGGCTTCTCCAAACAATTGTCGTCACTCTTCGTAAAAACTTCGATCAAACTTTTTATTGAATTCATCAACGACATTTTTGATTAGATTCATCAAAAAAAATCTAAAGGGTCAACAGAGGAGGTGAGTGATATTGACTAAACAAGGACCGATAAGTAATTTCAAAGGGTTCAACGCATGTCATGTGGGCCTTAGAAATTATTTCATAGATGACTCGTGGTTCTTATTTTGTCATTAATATTTTGTGCCAAGATTTTAGTTTTTTGAAAGAGCTAAAAAATCGAGCGTTGATCATATTTTTTGCGTCCTCTAATGGTGTCACAGAAACCAAACAAAGGGCAAACCACAATTCTGTTTGATCTTGTACCTTTAGAATAGAGTAACAAACTATTTACAGAAAAGGAAAGGAGGCCGTTACAAATTGTGTTGTTATAAATGATTAGAAATTAATCAATAGACATCTTCCCATATCCTTCATGCTAGATATTTTGTTTTCCTATATCTAAAAAAGTGTTTGTTTTGATGAGGTTTTTTTTTCATTGACAGGTATTAAGATGTATTGTCATTCAGAGTCATTTGAATGGCCGATGCCTCTCAAAAGTTCTCCAGCTTCATCTTTTATTTGGATGATTTTTTATTTTTGTTTTTCTGAGGTAGTGGCTTTTGATCTTGGCAATCCAATCCCATTTCTGGATTTGCTTCGTTTTTCCCTTCCAGTCACCGTTTCGGTTTTTTTTTATTTTTGGTTGACAAAAGGATCAGTTTTTTTGGCCAAGACTTTTTTGATAATGGATGAAACTATCTAAAAAGTGTATATCTGCATTACATTTGGTTTGCTCAAGAAAAGAATGAAAGGACAGAGCCAAAGTACTTGAAACACTATGAAATTTTCTTTTTTTAAAAAGTTTATTTATCAAATTATGTTTGGAATAAATAAAAATTTCATATGACTTTTGAACTGATTATGGCATTTGTAATTTGGGAAGAACATTAAGTTTACAGAAGGAATTATTGCTCAGTTATGAGTCATCATAATGAAAGATGTTATTTTTCTACATTTCTAGGAGAAACATCTTTGTTAAAAGTTTTTAGAGTGCATCTGAAAACTATAAAAGACAATCAAACTAAGATAGAGTGCGAGCCTTGAAGACAGTGACGGATCGGGGTTCTATTGAGTTCTATATTTTTTTGCAACAAACTCTTTTTTTTGGTGACTTTTTTACAAAAAAAAACTTAGAAAAACTGCAAAAGATTTTCCCTTTATGAATTTTTGTTTTCTGCTACTAATAAGACAAAGAAGTCAGAGTATTTGGTTGACTGAGTGGTCATTTGAAGAGGGAAAAAGAAAAAAAACCTGCTAATTTGTATTTGTATTTGTATTTCAACATGGCTCTATCGATCACAATTTAAAAAAACACCATTAAACAAATCTTTTTAAGAGCCTCCCTAGAATTACAGAGAAAAATCTTGCAATTAGGTTTAGGAGAAATAAAA
>Ga0194133_10005932_pt1 | contig 15305 bp, 9 predicted proteins | sample TA2KigOf40mmetaG_FD_155448 | JGI IMG/M metagenome (GOLD analysis project Ga0194133, IMG submission 155448) | Freshwater microbial communities from Lake Tanganyika, Tanzania - TA2015055 Kigoma Offshore 40m | ecosystem: Environmental > Aquatic > Freshwater > Lake | place: Tanzania: Lake Tanganyika...
TTGGCTTTTCATCAAGCAGGGAGAATAGCCTAGTTGCAGATGCTAAACCCATCTGAACACTTGAATTCATTCCTGAAAGTGATTTTAGAGGGCGATAAGCCATCATCATTGCGGTAAAAAAAGAGAAAAAAGCTCCGGGAGTAGTTTTTCCTGAAATAACTTGATGACCCCCGTACCAAATAACGGCAGCGACTCCAAAACCTGCCAAACTCTCCATGAAAGGCGAAGAAACTAGCGAAATACGAGATATTTTTTTACCAACTTTATAGATTGATTCAATAATTTGCGACATGCGACTAATTTCAAATTCTTCGCAATGATAAGCTTTAACCAATTTAGAATATTGAAGAGTATCACTCATTTGCGAATTAAACTTTGAAGCCATCTCCTGATTTTTAAATGATAAATTACGCAACTTTCTACCCAATTTATAGATCGGATAAACTGCCAATGGAAATCCGATAAAAGCAACAAGGGATAACTCAAGACTTTGATTAAACATCACAACAATAAGAGCAAAAAGAGTAAAAAATTGTTTAACAAAGCCATTTAACGAAATTGAAATTAAGTTAACTACCGCACTAATTTCATTTATAATACTAGCAATCATGTCTCCCGACGATTTGCTGTGAAGTTTAGAAATATCTGAGGTAATAAAATGGCGATAAAGTTTAATTCTAAGATCAGAAGTAATTCTTAGGTTGATGTAATTCATCGATAATAATTGAAAATAAGTGGCAAAGCCCTTAATTGCTGTAACTATCAACACCACAATCGGAATATAAATAAGTGCGTGGTAATCTTTTTCAACAAAAACCGAATCTAGGGCTGGCTTTATTAACCATGCATGAAAAGAAGTCGTGCCAGCAATCACAAGCATCAATATAATTGAAACTGTAAGCATTTTCCAGTGAGGCTTAATGGTTTCAAGAGAAATTCGTTTTATCAAATAGGGAGTACTATTGTAATTAGTTTCCATAAATGTGATTTTAATTTAAATTATTTGTTGATAAATTCGCTCGATTCTAAATAACAAAATATTAATTGCAAAATGTTAAATATTTACCAAATCTTTCGCGAAGAATTCTCAAAAATTATCAAAGAAATTTATCAACAACAAAAAATTAATAATCGGTTTTTACATGAAGAATTAGAACTTGATAATTTTACAGTTGAACCTACAAAAGACCCATCTCATGGTGATTTAGCCTGCAATATTGCCATGGTTTTTTGTAAAAAATTTCAATCAAATCCGCGTGATTTAGCGCAAAAAATTATTACAAAATTTAATCATCCTGAAGTAAAAAAAATTGAAATTGCTGGAGCTGGATTTATTAACATTTTTTTGCATAATAATATTTATTATGAGGTATTAAAAACAATTAACACTTTTGAATCATTAACATATCCTAATATTGGAAAAAATACCAAAGTTAATCTTGAATATGCATCACCAAATCCTACCGGACCAATTCATATAGGTCATACAAGAGGTGCAATTTACGGCGATGTTTTAGCAAAATTATTGCAAAAAGTTGGTTTTGATGTCCTAAAAGAATATTACATTAATGATGCCGGAGTCCAAATTAACACGCTTCTTAAATCAGCTTATTATCGCTATCTTCAAGCTTTCGGACAAAATTCAGAAATACCTGAAGGACTTTATCCCGGAGAATATTTGATTGAAATTGGACAAAAATTAAAAAATAAATTTAGTGATGATTTGTTAAATCAAGATCCTCAACAATATCTCCCCAAAATTCGTGATTTTGTAATTAATGAAATGCTTGAATTAATCAAAAACGACCTAGCATCACTTGGAATTGTTCATGATAGCTATTTCTCAGAGAAAAAAAATCTTCATGATACTCATAAGATTGATGAAACAATTGAATTATTAAAACATCAAGATCTTATCTATATTGGCAAACTCGAAGCCCCCAAAACTGAAAAAGGCGTCGGTGCCCTTCCCGAGGGTTATGATGATCAAGAACAAACTCTATTTCGTTCCAGCAAATTTGGTGATGATCAAGATCGAGTTGTTAAAAAAGCTGACGGCTCTCCAACTTATTTCGGCGCTGATTTGGCTTATATAAACAGCAAATTCGAAAGAGGCGCAAAAATTTTTATTATGCCCCTTGGTTTTGATCATGCTGGTTATGTAAAAAGACTTACATCAGCTACTAATGCAATTACAAAAAACCAAGCTCAGCTAAAAATAATTTTATGCCAAATGGTAAAATTTGTAAAAAATGGCGAACCGCTAAAAATGTCAAAAAGGGCCGGCAATTTTATTACCGCTAAACAAGTTATTGATGAGGTCGGATCTGATGTTTTACGCTTTATTATGCTTACACGTAAAAATGATGCTCCATTTGATTTTGATCTCGATAAAGTGATTGAACAATCCAAAGATAACCCCATTTTTTATGTTCAATACGCTCATACCAGATGTTGCTCAATAATTCGCAATTTGGCAAATGAGTGCCCGAAAATTTATGAAAAAATTTTTGATGCTAATAGTAAAACTAAAAAAATTGCTAATTTTAATTTTGTTAATAATCTCCGTGATGAAAGTGAAATTAATATTCTTAAAAAACTTGCTAGTTATCCTCGTTCAATCGAGATGGCAGTTGCAAATTTTGAACCTCATCGTTTAGCATTTTATCTTCAAGAATTAAGCTCCGAATTCCATGCTCTGTGGAACAAAGGTTCTGAAAATACGCAATTGAAGTTTATTTTAAAAAATGATGAAACCACAACTTTAGCTCGAATCTATATAGTTCTTGCAGTTAGAAAAATTATTTCACAATGCCTTGAAATATTTAATATCAAGGCCCTCGAAGAAATGCATTAATTAAATTTCATAATGGAAGATTTTGGCTACAAAAAAAATAATGAATCTAAAACGAATTTCTTTGATGCTAAAAAAGTTTTTCTTTTTTCTGCGACATTATTTTCTATATCGGCTTTTATTTTTATATCCCTAAAAGCCTATAATTTCATCAATCACGACAATAAAGAAGTTGAAACCATCAAGGGTCCAAGCGAACCAATTAAGATTTATGAAGAAAGCGATTATAATGACAAAAATTCCGAAAGAGTTGTAAACCGATCAATTTATGATGATATTTTTGGCAATCGTAGAGATATAATTCGAGAGGATATAAAAATTAACAAAAATTCTGAGCCAGCCTTTCCTCCACGTGATTTTGACAAAAATAACCAAAAATCTGAGCAAAATTCAACTGATTTTGATGAAAATTCTGTAGAAGCATCACAAAATTCTGATAAAAATTTGAGTGAAAAAAACAATTCACAACCCATCAAAGAAGCTATAAAAACCAATGAATCATCAACTGAAATTGATAAAAAATCGCAACCCAAACCAATTCCAAAAAAGCGCAGTTCAATTCGCGTACAAATATCCGCAATGTCTTCAAAAGAAAGTTGTGAAGAATATTTTAAAAAACTTAATCGCCTATATCCCACTATTTTTAGCCGAACCAAATATTACATTGAACAAGCGGATTTAGGAAAAAGAGGAATGTTTTATCGACTTCAAATTGGTGATTTTTATAATCAAGTTGATGCCGAAGAATTTTGCTCTGAATTTATTTCGCAATCACAAAAATCTCGCTCGGAATGCATTATAGTTGAATAATTTTAATTCCAATTTCAGAAATTTATGACCATGTCTCTTTGACCAAATTAAAATTGGTGATTTAAGCATTAATAATCGCATAGTTATGCCCCCCCTGCCATAATTCGCTCTCTTCAACCTGGCGATATTCCTTATCAACTCAATACTTTATATTATTCTCAACGAGCCTCAACTGGCCTAATTATTTCCGAAGCCACACAAATTTCTCCGCAAGGCAAAGGTTATCCGGCCACTCCGGGTATTTATTCAGATCAACAAATTGAGGGTTGGAAGTTAGTTACAAATGCGGTTCACAAAGCCGATGGAAAAATTTTTTACAACTTTGGCATGTTGGCAGAATTTCTCATAAATCCTTGCAAATCGATAATAAACTTCCCGTTGCACCTTCGGCAATTTTAGCCAAAAATTCTGGTACCTTTGATAGCAATTGGCAACCTGTTGCAATTGAAACACCTCATGCCTTAACAATCGAAGAAATAAAATCTATTGTTAACGACTATAAAATTGCCACTCAAAATGCTATAAAGGCTGGCTTTGATGGCGTTGAGCTCCACGGCGCAAACGGATATTTGGTTGATCAATTTTTGCAAGACGGCTCTAATTATCGTCAAGATATTTATGGTGGAAGTGTTGAAAATCGCTCCAGATTTTTATTTGAAGTTCTCGATGAAATTATCAAAATTATTGGTAAAGGTCGAGTTGGCGTGCGTTTATCACCGTTTGGAACTTTTAATGACATGAATGATTCCGACCCAATTAAATTATTTTCTTATATTTTAAGCGAACTCAATAATAGAAATATTGCTTTTGTTGATTTAATTGAACCTAGAGCATCTTCAGCGGGAGGAAGTGATAATCAAATTTCAAATGCTCCGAATACGAGTGAGATTTTTAGAAAAAAATATGGTGGATTTCTGATTTCGGCTGGAGGCTATAATGCTAAAAATGCACTCGAAACTATCGCAAATGACAAGGCCGATGCAGTTGCTTTTGGTCGATACTTTATTTCTAATCCTGATTTAGTTGATAGATTAAAAAACGGCGTTGAGCTTGCAAAATATGATCGCACAACTTTTTATGGCGGAGCTGAAAAAGGCTACACAGATTACTCGTTTTACAAATAAGTGTATTGAATTTTGATAGATAATCTGGCAAAACAAATTGTTTAATCTAAAAACTAGCTTAAAGCCTTATACGTCTAAGTTTACTACCTTCAAAGCGTTTTCTTGGATAAAATCGCGTCGAGGCTCAACAACATTTCCCATCAAAACCGAAAATGTTTGATCAGCTTCATCGAATTGATCAATTTTAACTTGTAAAAGTGTGCGATTAGCTGGATCAAGAGTAGTCTCCCAAAGTTGTTCGGCGTTCATCTCTCCTAATCCTTTAAAGCGTTGAATCGATACGCCTTTTTTACCAGCTTCTAAAATAAAATTAAGTAATTCAATTGGGCGATTTGAAGATTTTTCTTCATCACCACGAATAAATTTTAATGAACCTGAAAAATCGTCGTTAATTTGATCGATAATTTGGCTAATAACTGCAATTTCTGGCAAATCCAAATGTGAATTTTTAACAACAAAAGTTGAATTAACGCCTCGAGTTTGACGCATTAATTCGATATCATTTTCTTGATTAATTTTACACTCCCAAGCTGTTTGCTCATCGCAATTTTCTGCAAATCTTTTTTCAATTTTTTTGATCAAAGCCGAAGTTTTTTTAGCATCCGAGACCCACAATTTATCAAATGCGCCAGCCAATGCGAGATTTTCGGCAATGTCAGCAGAAATAACTCGCGATAAAGACGAAATTAAGTGCGAAAATTTTGTAAGTTTAACTATAAAATCTTGCAAATCGGCGCCTGCCCTATCTCCAGCTTTTGATTTTAAGATAGAATTATTGGTTGCATTTTGAACAATATAATTTTGAAGCGCTTGCTCATTTTTGACATATACTTCACTCGAACCTTTTTTGATTTTGTAAAGAGGGGGTTGAGCAATGTATAAATAACCATACTCAATTAGTTTTGGCATGTGTCTAAAAAAGAAGGTAAGTAACAATGTTCTAATATGCGAGCCATCGACATCGGCGTCAGCCATGATAATAATTTTATGGTAGCGAATTTTGGTGGGGTCAAAATCTTCATTGCCAATTCCGGTTCCAAGCGCGGTGATTACTGTGCCTATTTCGGCCGATGATAGCATTTTGTCAAATCTAGCTCTTTCAACATTCAAAATTTTACCACGAATTGGCAAAATAGCTTGGAATTTTCGATTGCGACCAGATTTGGCTGAACCTCCGGCCGAATTTCCCTCGACAATAAAAATTTCACTTAAAGCTGGATCTTTTTCTTGGCAATCAGCGAGTTTTCCGGGCAAACTTGAAACTTCGAGTGCTGATTTTCTGCGCGTTAACTCACGAGCTTTTCGCGCCGCCTCACGAGCCTGAGCAGCTTCAACCGCTTTACCAACAATGGCACGAGCATCGGAAGGTCTTTCTTCAAACCATTGAGCGAGTTTATCGTTAGCCCAAGCTTCGACATGAGTTCTGACTTCAGATGAGACTAATTTATCTTTGGTTTGTGACGAAAATTTTGGATCAGGAACTTTAACTGAGAGAACTGCCGTTAAACCCTCGCGCACATCATCACCACTTAAAACAATTTTATCTTTTTTAAAGAGTTTATTGTCGGAGGCATAATTGTTGATGGTTCTGGTAAGAGCTGCCTTCATCCCAGCGAGGTGAGTTCCGCCGTCTCTTTGACGAATATTGTTGGTAAAACACAAAACATTTTCGTGGTAACTATCGTTCCACTGCATCGAAAGTTCCATCGATATGCCACTTGTTTTATCGGAACCATTAACGGTAATTGTTTGATGCAAAGCATTTTTGCTCTTATCAAGAAATTTAACATAGGCCTCAACTCCACCTTCATACAATAAAATTACTTCTTTTGGGTCGTCATTTCTGAGGTCTTGCAAGACAATTTTGACACCGGAATTCAAGAATGATAATTCGCGCAGTCTTTGTTCAAGTGTTGAATAGTTAAATTCTAAAACATTATTAAAAGTTTGGTTTGAGGGGTGAAATTTAACTTGAGTACCTTTTTTACCTTTAGCATCTCCAATTATTTTAAGTGGCGCCTCAGCTTCGCCGTGGATGAAGCGCATATAATATTCTTTACCATCGCGCCAAATATTTAGCTCAAGCCAATCTGACAGAGCGTTAACTACCGAAACACCTACACCATGCAATCCTCCCGAAACTTTGTAAGAATTTTGATCGAATTTACCTCCAGCATGCAATTGAGTCATGATAACTTCAGCCGCCGAAACACCTTCTTCTTTATGAATATCAACCGGAATTCCACGACCATTATCACGAACAGTGACCGAACCGTCAGCATTTAGAGCTACCAAAACTTCATCGCAGTGACCAGCCAAAGCTTCGTCAATAGCGTTATCAACCACCTCATAAACCATGTGATGTAAACCACTTCCATCATCAGTATCGCCGATATACATTCCGGGACGCTTACGAACAGCTTCTAGGCCCTTTAAAACTTTTATTGAATCGGCAACGTATTCTTGGCCTTGATTTTGGACAACTTCTTCAAGAGCGTTTTCTTTTTTATTTGACATTTTTAACGGTAAATTTGGTGATAATAATTCGATGAATAATCGAAATTAAAAAATCTAAACTTAATATTAAACACAGCAAAAATCAGCGTTAAAAATCATAATTTTAAGAAAATTTCTAAAATTATATTTTATTAAATTTGTGAATTTTATTGCTTGAATCTTCGATATGCTTGAATCGAGTTTTACTTATGAAAGTGTAGTTAATTGAAACTTAAAAAAGAAGGTCTTTTTTTGAGAAAATTATTTTGCTATTTCAATCGATATTTCTGAGATGTCGGAGTTTTGTTTTGCAATAATTTTTTGTTCATAACTTTTAATATAACAAAGAGCATTGGTACTATTTCGACAAAAATAAATTTTACCTTGAAGCAAATATTGGTGCTCATCTTTGAGTTTAGGAAAATTAATTTTATTAGAAATAATTTCATTCCAATCAAAAGAATAAACAAGAGTTGCTGAATTCTCATCATTAAGTTCGAGTAAATTCATAAAACTTGGACCATGCGGATTTATTTTCCAACCGTCTTTAATTTTTATGGTAAAAATAATATCAGAAAGAGCTTTTAGCTCTATATCAGGAGATTTTTGAAGATTGGGCAAATATTCAAGAAAAGCTTCTTTGGATAATTTTTGTTGAGGCATAATATCCAGCAACTCCGAAGATCCGCTTGCCCTATTGACCTCTAAAATGCGATTGTTGTTTGAATCGGCTATGTAAAATTTATCAATTATCGAAAATAGGCCGTTTGGTTCATCAAAAGAAGTATTGGTTCCGACTTCTTCACCTCTAGGACCACCTACTATTGTTGATAATTGCTTGGTATTAAAATCAAATTTCTTAATAGCATGGTTAAGGCTATCAGAAATATATGCACCGGTATCGTCAACAACAAGACCGCGAGGATTTTGTAATTTTATACGCGAATTTATTTCATCTTTTGATTTATAAAGGGTTTGTAAAGACCCATCTTTATCAATAACTCTGAGATTAGAAGTTAAAGCATCGAGAAGATAAAGCTTATCTCCACAAACCGCCATATCAGAGGTTTGGGCTAAAGAATTATCTGGATAGACCCCATCTTGTTCACCAATTTCGCCATTTCCAGCCAAAATCAATAGTTGGTTGTCTTTGGGATTATAAGCTAAAATTTGATTAGTACCGGAATTACTGATTATTAGCGTTGATTTGTCAGGGAAAAACTCAATATCGGTGGGAGCAAATAAATCAATTTTATCATCATTTAGATTAATTTTTTTTGAAGTTATAATTTCGCCCTGCATGCCCGAACCAATTAGAGTTTTTACAGTATTATTTTCAAAGTCAATTAGTCGAAGAGAATTATTTCCAGTGTCGGCAACAAAGATTTTTTTATCACTATATGCAATCGATTGAGGGCTACGAAACTGTGCATTATTTAAATTACCATCGCTAAAACCGCTAACTCCGCTTCCGATTTTGGCAATTATTTCGCCGTTAATGTTGGTGATAATAATCGAATTTTGCCCCGAATTGGCAATTATGATTGCCGGAATTTCACGATTTTTATGAAAAAATTTTGAAACATAAATGATTTTAGTTGGGTTTGAAAGTATATTGGAAATATTAACGTCCCTTTCAAGAACAATCGGAATTTTGTTGTGATTAATCGAGAATTTATTTTTGTAATATAACTTAGTAGCTTGATTGATGACACTTTCGATTTTATCAATTCCTTCTAACTTTGCATGTACTTTGCCACTAAGACTAAAAATGATAAAAGTTGGAGTTTTTTGAACCGCAAACTTATTTGATAAACTTCGATCCGAGTCATTAATAACTGGATAATTTATATCAAATCGGATCACAGCTTTTTTGACCGCGAGATAATTTTCTTCATTTTCAAATAAAGGATTGTGAACCCCAATAATAGCAAAAGTATTGGGATATTTAACATCGAGCTCTTTTAGTTTATCTATCGCTTCGATACAGCTGACGCAAGATGAACTCCAAAAGTGCAAAATCGTTATTTTTCCACTTAAATCTTTTGAAGACAATGGCTCAACAACATTAAGCCAGCGATTTTTTTCAATAATATTTATTTTGTTAATTTCGGAGTTTTTAAAACTAACTTTGTCGTAAATCACAAAAAAAACTGAAACTATTAACCACAATAATATTCCACATAAAGTGATCAATAAAATAATTGATTTATCTTTAGAAGTTATATTGATCATTTTATTGATAAAATTCTTGGTGATTAATAAAAAAAAACTGATGATTTTGATAAAAAAAATCTGTGAAATGCGAAAGATTTTTGAGGTCAATTAATAGATGAGGGGAAGATAAATTTAGCATTTAGAACTATGCACCTTTGGAGTTTTTAATTACAAATTTATTAAATTTTAGGCTAGTTTTAAGCTAGTTATTGTGATTATTTTAAGATTGTTTTTGATATATTATTTAACTTTTAATAATTAAAATAATAATTTTAGTTAAGTAAAGAGTTTTTTTAATATTTTAAAAATAATTGTAATAATTTGTTAATTTTTCTTAAAAACTATTAAACATAAAGCATTTTTAATTATTATTTATAGTTATTTTAAAAATTAAATTATTGAAAATTTTGCCAAAAAAAACCCCTTTATTTTGATAAATAAAGGGGTTTTTAAAGCTTATGAGCCTTAGTTAATAGACTGTTTCACCTTTTCTGGCTTTCTTTTTTCGAGAAATGCTTTCGTCTCTTTTTCTTTTAATTTTTTTTGATGGCTTTTCAAACTCATTTCTTCGACGAGATTCTTTGACCAATCCTTCTTTTTGTGTTTTTTTTCTAAACACACGAATCGCCATTTCTATTCCATTTTTACCTTGAACCAAGACTTCCACTTAAATTTACCCCCTAGGTACTAAATTTTAAATTAATGTTGATGCAAACTATTGTGGATCAATTAATGATATAAGACCATCTTTTCGATGATACACAACGTTCATTTTACCGTTTTTTTTGTTTATGAATACAAGAGCGGGTAGATTTGCAAGATCCATTTTCATGATGGCCTCTTCTAAGTCAAGAGTTTCTATTTCAGTAGTTTTTTCAGCTATAACAGAATGATTTTTAGGCTTTACTTCGTTCAAATCATCGCTCTCCATTTCATTAAAAACATTATACGGCAATGGAGGCATAACATATTTTGTTGCAACAAGATTTTTTAAATCTGGCTCAATATTTTTTAATCCACCTTGCGCTCGATAATCTTTAATGCGATTACGATAACGACGAAGCTGATTTTCAGCTTTTTTAGAAGCTTCATTGAAGGCCCCATAAACATCTCCAGCCTCTCCATCAGATTTAACAAAAATACCCCTTTTGACTCCCTCGTTGATAATCAAAAGCACTTTAAATAAATGACCTTCTTTTTTGAAATGCACTTCGGAGCTAACAGCTTTTTCAAAAAATTTTTTAACCATTTTTTCCAGATGATCTTGAGAATATGATGTAAGCGAATCGCCCACCTCCATGTTTGAACCTAAAACTCTAACTTGCATAATTTTAATTGATTATTTGATTGATAACGAACTGAAGTATGCCACCGCTTTTAAAATATTCAACTTCATTACCGGTGTCGAGACCGCAGATTAAATCTAATTCGATTTTTGAACCATCGCTTTTACGAATAACGCAACGAGTATTTTGTTTAGGAATAATGTGGTCGTTGATATCAATAATATCAATTGTTTCGTCACCAGTCAGATTAAGCGTTTTGCGATTTTGATTCTCTTTAAATATTAGTGGTAAAACCCCCATTCCAATTAGATTTGAACGATGAATTCTTTCAAAACTTTCGGCGATTACCGCCTTAACTCCAAGTAAAAAAGTACCTTTTGCAGCCCAATCCCGAGATGAGCCGGTACCATATTCCTTTCCAGCAAAAATTATCAATGGATGACGATTTTGATATGCAACTGAAGCCTCATATATTGAAACTATTTCGTTATTAATATTTTTGGTGAAACCACCTTCTTTGAGGCCTCCAAGCATTTCGTTTTTAATACGAACGTTTGCAAAAGTGCCACGGATCATAACCTCGTGATTGCCTCGGCGCGCACCATAAGAATTAAAATCTTTTTTCGCCACTCCATTTTGATTTAAATAAAACCCAGCCGGAGAAGTTGGCGAAATATTTCCCGCTGGAGAAATATGATCTGTAGTGATCGAATCGCCAAAGATAGCTAAAATTTTAGCATTTTGAACTGGAGAGATTTTTATATTTTTTAAGTTATCAAAATAGTTGGGTAAACGAATATAGGTGCTAGAAGGATTCCAATCATAGGTATCGGATTTAGAAACCTGAATTTTTTGCCACATCTCATCACCCGCAAATAAATTGGAGTATTTTTGCGAAAATACTTCGCGACTGATATATCGGTTTACCAATGATTCGATTTCTGATTCGTCAGGCCAAATATCTTTCAAATAAACTTGATTACCATTTTTGTCGATTGCAATTGGGTCTTTATCAAGATTTATTTTAACCGTTCCAGCAATAGAATAAGCAACAACTAACAACGGAGAAGCAAGATAATTTGCTTTAACCATGGGATGAATTCTACCCTCAAAATTGCGATTTCCCGATAAAACTGAAGCAACAACTAGATTGTTACTTTTGATGGTTTCTTCAATTTCGTTTTTAAGTGGCCCAGAATTACCAATACATGTGGTGCATCCATAGCCAACAATATTGAAACCGAGCTGATCTAAATAAGTTTGCAAACCCGACTTTGCAAGATAATCTGACACAACTTGCGATCCCGGAGCCAAAGAGGTTTTAACGCGAGGATTTACTTTCAACCCCAACTCAACTGCTTTTTTAGCCAATAAGCCAGCGCCAATTAAAACCGATGGATTTGAGGTATTGGTACATGAGGTAATAGCTCCAATTACAATATCCCCATCGCCAATATCATTACCCAAAGAATCGATCTCATAGCGCTTTTTGTTATCGATTTTTAATTCTTTTTGTAAGTTCTCAAATGATTCATTAACTTTTTCGAGAACAACTTTATCTTGAGGCCTCTTTGGACCTGCTAAACTCGGAACAACTTCGGCAAGATTTAGTTCAATTATATCGCTAAATTCAGTTTCATAATTATAGTTATCAACAAAGACTTTTTGTACCTTGGCATAAGCCTCAACCAAATCAATTTTATCTTGGTCTCTACCAGTTAAATGAAGATAATCTAATGTAATTTTATCAATTGGAAAAATTCCACAAGTTGCGCCATATTCTGGGGCCATGTTAGCAATTGTGGCGCGATTCGCCAAAGATAGACTCGCGATTCCATCGCCAAAAAATTCGACAAATTTTCCGACCACACCTTTTTTTCTGAGTATTTGCGTAATGGTTAGAACCAGATCCGTAGCGGTTACACCTTTAGAAAGTTTACCGCGCAATTTAAAACCAATTACTTCTGGGATAAGCATTGAAATTGGTTGCCCAAGCATGGCTGCCTCGGCTTCGATTCCACCAACTCCCCACCCCAGAACTGCCAAACCATTGATCATGGTAGTATGGCTATCAGTTCCAACAACCGTGTCAAAGTAAGCTAGATTGTCAGCATCGGATTTTTTAGTCCATACAACCTGAGCAAGATTTTCTAGGTTAACTTGATGACATATTCCGGTTCCGGGGGGCACGACACGAAAATTATCGAACGATTTTTGCGCCCATTTCAAAAACTCATAGCGCTCTCTATTACGCTCATATTCCAGTTCAACATTTTGGGTATAAGCATTTTTATTGCCGTAAAAATCTACTTGAACAGAATGATCGATCACCAAATCAACTGGAACAAGTGGATTGATTTTTTTAGGATCTTTGCCAATTTTTTTAACCGCATCTCTCATAGTCGCAAGATCAACAACCGCAGGCACTCCAGTAAAATCTTGCATCAAAACTCGCGCTGGACTAAAAGCAATTTCAATTCGATTAGTTGGATCCTTAACTGACTTAACGATAGCATTTACATGCTTATGAAGCATTGCTTTATCAGAATAAGTTCGCGCTAAATTTTCTATTAAAATTTTTAAACTGAATGGCAGTTTATCAATATTTAAACCATATTCTTGGCAAATATCGACAATCGAGAAATATTTGTAATTTTTGTCTCCGACTTTTAATTGCGCTTTTTGATTTGATAAATTCATATTTGATTAACTTGAAGTTGCTGATACTAACCAATTTGGATTAGCGTTGTTGATATCTTTTTTAAATGTCCAAATGTCAAAAATTTCAGAAATTTCCTCTTTTTTGCCTTGGATTATATTTTGATCTTTATCGGTGATATAGTTGATTTGTTTGGATGATATTTTGACCACAATCGAAGCAAAATTATCAACCAGAAGAGCCGAAACTATCTCTACGCCATTAACCGAAATTAGGTTGGTATTTAGTTTATGATTAAGATTTTGGCGATTTTTAATGGCCATTTCAAAGCCTTGATAAATTTTATCAGATAATAACATTTTAAGTGTTTCGAGATCATCTTTGGCAAATGAATTAATTACCATTTCAAACGCCATTTTAGCGCCATTGATGAAAAAATTATAATCAATATTACAGGCATCGAATATTTTATTAAGGTTTTGTTGATTAACAGCATCGAGTTTTTCGATATTACTATCGCTAGTTGATTTTGAACCAATGATTTTTTCTGTATTTGTAGTTGGAGAGTTTGATGCACTCGATTTCTGAGCTCTATCGAGGATTTCTTCGATTTGTCTTTTTCTCTCCAATAATTTTTTGTGAATCTCTTGTTTCTCCTCTTCGTCAATTTTACCAAGGTTTTTACTAAGTCTAAAAAAAATATAAGCAGTAATTATGGCTAAAATTATTAAATCCATGAGAAAAATTAGAGAAGAATTATGTTGAAAATTATCGTTGAAAAATAAGTAATTTAGATAATTTAATTTTTGGGGCAAGCGACGGGATTCGAACCCGCGACCCTCAGAACCACAACCTGATGCTCTAACCAACTGAGCTACGCCTGCCATAACAAAAACAACCAAAACCAACTAATCAAATCAACATTTCAGATTTGTAGCTAAATTTAAAATTATTGAAAATTTTGAGGCTGATTTTGTTCATTTTTACTTGGCAAATTTAAAAACATCTTAGATACATTGTCAAGCTATTCAATTGCTGGTTAGCAAGGCTTTATCGCAAATAGCTGGAACTAATCGTTTTTAAATTTGATTAGTTATCTTTTTTGTCGCTATTATCTAAATTTTGTAAGTTTCTTCAATATATTTTTTTGAGTCAAAAGAAGCCTTAACAAAATCATTTGCAAATTCATTAATTTTCTTTTTTTCTAATTTTTCATCTTTTTTGTTTTTATCTTCAATATCGTTATTTTGTTCAACAGAATCTTGAGCTGAAGCGTGTTTTTTGATATTAAATTCATGACCTTCAAAAGAGAATTTTGTTCTTTCGCTATCCAATTTCATCTCATCAATATTTTTGAAAATTTTATTTTTTAGATCTTCAATCTCTTTTTTATTATTAACAATTTTTTCGATTTTATCGTTTGTCTCGTTAGTAAATTTATCAGAGATTTCTTTAATTTCTTTTTTAAATTCTTCAATTTTGGCAATATTTTCTGGTGATATTTCACCGCTTGCATCTTTTTGTTTGGATAATTTTTCGATTTTCTTATTTATTGTAGAAATTTGCTTATCTTTATTTTTTTGCTCTTTATCAATATTTTTGCGATTTTCTATAATATTTTCACCCATTTTATCAATTTTATCGTTTACCAACTTTTGAAAAAGTATTCTATCATTGGTATTCAAGCTCTCTATGATTGTTGCACCAGCTGATTCGGGATTCTTTTGCGATAATCTGTCAATTTTCAAAACAATTTGTTCCACTTCTTGGCGCGATTGACGATAACTTTTTTGATCAACATCAAAATCTTTTGCAAGTCTGCGATAGGATTCAAACTGATTTCCAGCATGATCTTTTTT